>QWCF01000512.1_pt1 | contig 14416 bp, 9 predicted proteins | sample 1972521 | NCBI WGS metagenome assembly QWCF01 (sample SAMN09866715, study PRJNA288562) | Human oral metagenome isolate term4_saliva, whole genome shotgun sequencing...
ATCTCTTCGCGAGCGCGTGTCCACAGGCGATCTGCCCAGGTCGGTTTTTCCGCAAGCGGTACCACATGGGTTGCGGTCTGCTGCCGTCCGGCGGGCAGCTGATCGAGTACGGACACATCAAGGTCGCCAAACACGGTCATGGCTACGGTACGGGGAATAGGGGTTGCCGTCATCACCAGACGATGCGGCAGCTCGCCGTTGTTCCCACGCAGAGAGTCACGCTGTTCCACACCGAAACGGTGCTGTTCATCGACCACAACCATGCCGAGGTCGCGGAAGGTGACCGTGTCCGAAAGCAGGGCGTGGGTTCCGATTACCACGTCGGCGGTGCCGTCGGCGATCTCGGCGAGTACGGCACGCTTGTGTGCACTAGGCATTGAGGCACTGAGTAGCCTAACCCGCACGCGATGCGCGGGTTTTTTACTTTCTTTTTGGTTTTGAGGGTGAAAAAGCGTAGTCTCATATCCCGGTATTCCCTCTGTATCCGCTAAATCCCCGAGAATATCGAGGATCGAACGGAAATGCTGTTCGGCGAGCACTTCGGTGGGTGCGAGCATCGCGGATTGCCCACCAGAGTCGGCTACCTGAAGCATAGCGCGAAGGGCTACCACCGTTTTACCCGAGCCGACATCGCCTTGCAGAAGCCGATTCATGGGTGACGGTGAGGCGAGATCACGGGAAATTTCCTTGCCCACTCGTTGCTGCCCCTCGGTGAGCTCATAGGGAAGCACGTTCAGCAGAGCATCTGCTGCCCCATCCGGCAGGGCGGGCCGGGCCACGGTGGCGTGGGCGGCACGTGCGGCGTGTAACCGGGCCAAGGCGCTCTGCAGAACAAAGGCTTCTCGGTAGCGCATCTGAGCTTGAGCGGCGCGCCAGGTGTCCTCACTATCGGGAGTGTGTAGGGCGCGATAGGTCCACTCCAGCGAAGGGACTTTTCGGGCGCGGCGTATTTTATACGGTATTGGGTCTTCAAGCTCTTTTAGGGGCACAGATTCGATGAGCTGAGCAATAGCGGTCGCGATGCGATCCGTTGGCAGTTTTACCGGAGCACGATAAACGGGAATGGGCGCCTCGGCCCGTTCGGGGGCGTTCGCATTTCCGTCGTCCGAAAGCAGGGCGTAATGCGGGTTTGTCAGTGTATACTCCCCGCGATAAATCCCTACCTTCCCGGAGAACATCATGGTTTCACCAGCGTGGATCTCGCGTGCCGCGGTCCATGCGTTGAAGAAGGAAAGCTTCATGGTGGAGCCCACCCGCCCGGTTCCTGATATATCCGAACCGCCGAATATATGTTGCGGCACGCCGAAGAGATTATTCCCGCCGTTCTGTTGTCCGTAGGAATCAGCATAGCCCGAGTAACCGGCGGAAGGCGCTGCTAATCCGCTCACGCGCGGGTTGGTTTTACCCGCAGGCATTCGTTGCGGTGTATTGGCCCTGCCCTCGCGTACGGCGAAGGTACCTGATGAAGAACTATCGACCGAATTCTGGTCGGATTCTGCAAGGGTATCGGTAATCGTGACTTCGGTGATTTTTCCTCTGCGTGCCGCCATGGTTCGGGTCGAAACGTTCGTGACCCTGGCGATAATTGTCACGTCCTGTCCCTCAACAAGGTCGGCAAACCGGCTAAGTTCTCCACGAGGCAGGTATTTCCGTGGAAAATATTCCAGCAGCTCCCCCACCGTGCTTATGCTCAGGTGAGTTTTGAGGGCGCGTGCCGTTGCCGTCGGCAGGTAACGTGTTAAGGGTGCGTTTTCCAGGCGTTTCTCATCGTTATAGCGTGCTAAAACCTGCGACCGTGCGGCACGTTGCTGTTGCTTTTCTTGCTCTTGAGAAGAGTCCGAATTATATTTTATATTCCGCACTCGCGCGGCTGGCTTATCTGTTTTCTTTGGGTCGGCGGTTTTCTTGCGCGCAGGTTTCTTTGCCGGTGTTTTTACGGTATTCTTTGGTTTGCTCTTTTCCTGATGCGACTCTTCCACATGAGAATCGAGGCTATTTTTTTGTTCCGAAGAGGAGGTCTCTGCACCTGATCGAGTATGCTTAGATTTTTTTGGATTGGTTCGTGGGGGTTTCGCTTTCTTTGCTGCCGGTTTTTGCGGCTTGGTTTGTGTGGTCTTTGTGCTCTTTCGTCGGGAAGATGTTCCGTGCCTAGATGGTGCCTCAGTACGTGCCGTATACGCAATATCAGCCAGTTCGTACAGTTCCGCTGTGTCCATGCTTTGAGCTGCCGCACCCAAAGAGGCGCGCAAAGCATCCACAATACGCTGATATTCCGAACTTTCACGCTGATGCGCGAGGGTGGAGAGCTCCGCTAACGTTTTAGTACCGCGTGCATACTCGGCAAGGTCGCGAACCGTTACATATTCATGGGTTACAAGTTCGTCCTCAGAGAGAATGGCAGACGATTTGGGGTCAGAATGCTCGGTATCGGTTGGCTGCTGTTCGGCAGCTTTCTTGACCTGTCCAAAACCGCTTTCTAAAAATTCATCAGCAAAAAGGCTGGGAGTCGCGCCCTCATCATGCGCTTCTTTCGAGTTTTGAGGTGACACGCTTTCCCTCCTTTCTGCTCGCAGCACTCAGTCAGCCCGAATATATTGTTCCAGCTCAAACGGCCGTATAAGACGTAGATTTAATACTACTGTTGCACATTTGGGGCACGCTACGAACCTCCGTCAGCTCATGTCACCATGCAACGCATGTCCTGATCGCCCGCCCTCCCCGTGAACACAGGCTCTAGACATCAATCTTGAGAACACGATGGTGCGGCGCTCTCGTCCTCGTGAACAGTCAACGAGCTCACTCGTTCGTCCGCTAATACACCGTAATGAGCGATAACTTTGCGGGCTTCTTCCAAAGACGGCACGTGTACGTGTAAGGTCCACATATTGTTCTTAAAATCGAGCGGGGTGAGCAACAGCGAGTCGCCAAGCTCTTCTAGTTCTGCTCGAAGCTGTACGAGAGTAAGGGGGTCTATAGTTAGCGTCCCCATGATTTCCCAGGTTGACCCTGGGTTTTCCCGAGTACCGGTCGCATCAGTATGATGCTCTGCCTGGTCCTGCGTTTCTTCGGTCTTTCGCGCTTTCCGAGCAGACGTACTGTTCGGCTTTGTAACATCTGTAGGAGGCTCCGCCAAGGCATAAACTTCCTGCGCAGGCATACGCGAGCTCATCCAGCGCGGATTTGATTGTACCGCAGCCAGATAAAAGCCCAGGGCACCTGCATCTACGTATCCCTTGAGTTCTGGCAGCGGCGGATTCTGCGCCGTGCCCTCAAGCGCTCGGCGCATCGTGGCGCGACGAAACTCTGCACGTGCCGTCACATCGGTGAGCTCCGATCCTGCACGATAGTGAAAACGATAATCTGCGAGCGCAACCATAATCGCTACCATAGTGCCCCGCTCTAGGCTTTCATCCGCAATAATACGGCGTACTCGTTCGGCGGCAAGCGCTAATGCATAGCTCTCACGGTAAGCGCTCTCGCGTGTACCGGTTTCCGTAACAGGTGTTTCGCGGTACATCGCCTCAAGATCCTGAAGAAGTGGCAGATTATGTGCCTCTTCGCCCAGCTCTTCTGCTAGACGGCCGGAAAAATTCCAGTAGGTACGCACTGCCTCCAACCCCCAGGCGCACAAGAGAGTTCCCGAATTGCCGCGAGCCATCCGGCTGGCTTGCACGAGAGCGTTCTCATAGATTTCACCCAGACGTTGGTTAACGCTCTGTATATCCATCGTGAGAGCGTGAAGATCATGCAGAAGGGCATCAAGCTCCTCACTAAAGGCCTTATTGAGGGCGTCTAAGGTATACACCAAATTCGACCCCGTGTCCTGATCGGGAACAGGGAAAGCGTTTAGAGAGTTAAGTGTGTTGCAATATGCCCGCACCGTTGAGAGCGCCTCGCCAATCCACGTGACCCCGAAGTTAAGCGGGGTTTGTGCGGCAAAGTGCTCGCTCGTCATAACGTATCCTTCCCATCTAGGATTGGGTAACCGTGCTCTTTCTAGCATACGACGGTTATGCTCGGTAATGTTCCCAACCATAGTTTTGGAGCTCATATCCATCGCACAGAATTCGTGATGCACTTCGTTCTTGAGCACTGCAAGAGCCTAAAGCGACAAATCCCTCAGGAATCGTGGCACCCGCCGGAAAACATGCTAAAAGCCCGTGGTCCTCGCCACCGCCCAGAACGCATTCACGGGCCAGGCTGACCGCAGAATCACCATGATCGTTATGGGGCTGATGCTCAAGAATAAGACTTGCCACTGGTACCAGCTCACGTGCCAGCTCTGTAATCGCAGGATCATTGAACACGATATCGACGCTGGATGCTTCGGCAATTCGACGCGCGTCTTTAACGAGTCCGTCTGAAAGGTCCAGCATCGCGTTGGCACCGTATGCTGCAGCGCGTCGCCCTGCGGGTATGGGCGATACGGGCCTTAGCTGATGGGTAACAGCGCGTTCGATACGTTCTTTCTGCGTGGAAGGCAGCTGCTCTATCGAGTCGAGAGAGCCTGTGGTTGTCAGTAGCCGCAGCCCGGCATCAGCCCACCCGGTACAGCCCGCCAAAGCTACGGTATCTCCCGGTTGCGCCCCAGACCTCAACACAGGGTTTTCGCATCGTCCAACAGCCGTTATGGTAACGCTGGCATCACGTGCGCTGCCTAGATCACCGCCGCCTACCGTACAGACTGTAGCGCCGCATGCATGCAGCGAGTCGAGGATACCGCAGGCAAAGTCTTCAACCCAACCATAGGGGGTTTCGGGTGGCAGACTTAGAGATACAAAAAGGCTAACGGGTTCAGCACCCATAGCCGCAATATCGGCAAGGTTCTGGGTGGTGGCTTTCCACCCTACCTCGTAACCGCCGCTACACGGACCGGCAGGCCAGATATCGAGAAAATCTTGCCCATGTACCAGAGTATCTGTGGTGATAACCGTGCGTCGATTATCGCCCGTGAGCACTGCGCAGTCGTCACCGGGACCTACTTCAAGCACCGGTTCCTGCCCATGTGCGGAGGCAACCTGGATTACGGAGCGGTTATGCTCATCCAGCATGGGCATAAACAATTGCAAAACACGAGACTCCCCCAGCTGAGCCAATGTGCTCTTCCGGAGTGAACTTTCCCGTGCTTTATGCTTTTTGGTCCGAGGGTTCATTCCCCAATAATCGCCCATACCCTGTTACCTGGCACGGATAAAGTACCGAATCGCCACAATGGTAATCGCAAGAATTAGCAGGGAGAAGAACGCCAACGGCACGAAACCTGAGAGTCCAGGGCCACGAGAATCCGTTGAACGTTCCTGAACACTCTTAGGGCTATCGCCGTTCCGTTGAGCTTGCGAACCAGCGGACGTTGCGGGCGGACGAGCAACCGGGTTCACAGCAGATGGAACAGAATAAGAACCGTTTCTAGACTCCTGTGGGTTCGCCATTCTCAAAGTTGGCGAGCCATTCCGGGCGTTCTCTCCACGAGACAAATATCCCTGTACCCAGTCCGCGGCGCCGGGGAACGCATTGGGGAACCCTGAATTTGTTGCAAAACGCCCCAACGTCGCGATGCTATTGGGGAAGGGTTCAGCAGATGTAGACGGCGCGGGTGCTGGAGAGACATTGCTCGACGGCGTTGCCGAAGGGCTGGCATCTGGAGCTGGCGAATCGTCAGACCCCGGGTTTCCATGCCCCGAAGGGCTCGGGCTAGGAGTTGGAGCTGCCGATTCGGAAGCACTTGGGCTCGGGAACGGAACAGGCTGGCTAGTAGGCTGCTCCGAAGGCGCAGGGGTCCACCCAGGATCCTGAGACGGTGCGGGTGCGGGGTCTGCAGGAGTAGGTGTTACGGGCGACGGGGTCGGAGAGACCGGGACCGGTGCGGGGGTCACGGGTGTTGGCTTAGCCGGAGCCGGTGTTACGGGAGTGGGGGTAGGATACACCGGTGTCGGGTTGGCCTGTGTAGGCGTAGGGTTCACCGGGACCGGTGTGGGGTTGACCGGAGTAGGGGTTACCGGTGTGGGATTCACCGGAGTCTGATCTGTAGGAGCCGGAGTAGGCGTTACAGGAGTAGGGTTGGCAGGCACAGGCTCCGGGTTCACCGGGGTCGGATTAACCGGTGTGGGCGTAGGGGTTACTGGTGCGGGATTCACCGGAGTCTGATCTGTAGGAGCCGGAGTAGGCGTCACAGGAGTAGCCGCTGGTTCTTCTCCGAGATCCGGGGAAGCTTCCTCAGCGTCCTCAGCAGGAAGGTTCTGAACGGGAGCAGCAGGAGTTGGAGTTACAGCTTCTGTTTCAGAATCCTCAGTAGGAACTTCGGCATCATAAGGCTGCGCCTGTGGACTCTCATATTCGGGGGTAACAGGCTGAACTTCCGCTTCATCTTCATCAGTTTTCTGAGCCGGGGTAGCTCGTTGCGCAGGGGTCTCGGTAGCCTCAGGAATCTCGTCGTCCTGCTGGTCATAGTCAAGCGGAGGTGCAGCGGCAAACTCGGCACCTGCAATGGGAGATTCCGATTGCAGGGCAACGGCGGGTTGAGCAGCATAGGTCACGTTGCCCGAGGCCATGCCGTACATAGTCAAGGTAGCGGTTGCAGACGGCATGGGCATAGGAGTCACGGCATTTTTCTGACCTAAAGCTGCAAAGGTAGCTGGTACGGCAGGCTGCGTGGTAGCTTGACCGGGCGCGGCAGACTCAGAGGTCGCAGGATGGTTTGCGACCTTCCCGGAAGCGCCACGTGCCTCCTGTGTCAGCGTTGCGGCGATCGGCACACTACCGAATGCAATCAATGCAGTCGCTAGGCTAGCCGACGCTACTTTGCATTGTCTGTTTCCCAAAAAGTGTCCTTATACCGAATAGCTACCGAACAATATGCGTGCTTGGGTGAGTCTACACCCTAAATAACAAGGATGTGCTTCTCTCAAAAGTTTATCGAATTTTAAGAATCTTTTCACGATCAACTATTAACTGTTACTTTCATGGTACCTGGACTATGGGCAAATTGTCGTGACTTTGAGCTTTAAATTGGTATTCAAATTTTTGCTTTCCTCTGATCTGCCGCGCTATGTTTCTGCGACACGCCGGTGAATATACCGTACGTTAGAATGAGAGAGTGACTTTTATGTCTTTTAGCTTTTTCGTCATGTCCCCAGCGAAGCGAGCAGGCTTGGGTCTTGCGCTCACCGGGGTGCTGTCGCTCAGCGCATGTGGAGCGGGCAATGTCAATCTTGATCCGGCTCCAGATGCCGCCAACCCCGTATGCGCTTATGCGATGGTTGCTATGCCAGAAAAACTCGTTGGCCTACAGCAGCGTGAAACTACGGCGCAAGGAACGACTGCTTGGGGCGAACCAGCCTCCGTGATTCTCAAATGCGGTGTTACCGTTCAGGAACCCGTATCGGACCCATGCGCTGAGGTCAATGGGATTGATTGGGTGCTGCGTCCCAAGGATGCGCCAGAGAACTCAGCACCGCCAGTCTCAGCGTCTTCCTCCGCCGCTGCAGGCCCTGAAAACCGTGCGACGGGAACGTGGACGGCAACCACGTACGGACGAACGCCCGCCATTGAAGTAACCTTCGACGCAGATAAGGTTTCATCATCAACTCTTCTTGCTGAGCTCAACTCGGCGGTCAAACAAATTCCGTCTCAGAAGAAATGCACGAACATCAACGATACTCTCAACGGTGTCAAAACCGGAAAATAGAGGATTCAATACCTCTGGATCCTTACCTTCAGTTCGCTTCACGCAAACGCAAATTTTAGAGCCCCCAAAACCTTAGGTCTTGAGGGCTCTAACACTGGAATTTCCTTCTATTAGCGCAGCCCTAAAGGACGCTCCAGTGCAAGAGTCAGCAGTTCATCAATCAGTTCGGTATAGGAAATTCCGGTGTTTTCCCACATGGTTTTGTACATTGAAATCGGGGTAAATCCTGGCATAGTGTTCACCTCGTTGATCACCAAACGACCATCCGGGGTGTAGAAGAAATCTGCGCGGGATAATCCTTCGCCGTCAAGGGCCAAAAACGCCTTAACCGCCAGAGCACGCAAACGCTCCTGCATATCCTTCGGTAAATCGGCGGGGCACCGGGTAACTGCCGAAGACTTTGAGATATATTTAGCATCAAAATCATAGAAACCGTGGTCCTCATCAACAACCTCGATTTCGCCAGGGTATGATGCACGCGGCATATCACCGTGGTGACCGTCTAAGACGCCACACTCGATTTCACGCCCCACAATGCCAGCTTCCACAATAATCTTTGCGTCATGGAGGCGCGCTTCTTCGATAGCCGGAACAAGTTCCTCAAATTTATCCACTTTGGTAATGCCAAAAGAAGAACCCGCACGCGTGGGTTTAACGAACATGGGGTAACCAAGGGCGGTTATACGTTTAAGCGATTCCTCGCGCTCATGAGTCCATTGACGATCGGTCACCACCTCATAAGGCCCGACCTCCAGCCCAGCCGACTCAAATGCAACCTTCATAAAGTGCTTATCCATACCTACGGCTGATGCCGTCACGCCGCATCCTACATAGGGCAACTCAGCGAGTTCCAGAAGACCCTGAATTGTTCCGTCTTCGCCGAAAGGACCGTGTATGAGGGGGAATACCACGTCAAGGGCAGGACCGTACTCAAGATTTCCGTCAGCATCTACTAGGTGCACTCGCGAATCCCCGGCTCCAAGAGGCAGGAAAACCTGGTGCGAACCACCCGTAAACTCTGCATGTGCAGGGGCAGCGTCGAGAAGTGCACTCAGCTCTTCCAGATTCGTCAAATACCAACGACCGTCTTTTGTAATGCCAATAGTCACCACGTCGTAGACGCTGCTGTCAATGGCGCTTAGCACGCCTACGGCAGTAATCAGAGAAATAGGGTGTTCCGAAGAACGTCCGCCACACAGTAGAGCAACAGTTTTCTTCTGTGCGTTTTCGGTCATTGTATCTCCTTCGTAAGAGGGCGCCCCTCAAGCGCCCATGTCTGCGCACACGTGCTGTATTAGTTGTTTTATCTGCCGCAAAAATTTTCTTGCGGAAGATCTTGATGTTAATGGCCTTCGTGTTTCAGGCGCCGTCCCAGTAGCAACGGTGCCAGCTGTCCGATCTCGATGCGTCCAGTCAGGACAGCAACGACCGCTTCCACGATAGGCATTTCGACTCCGTGACGGCGTGCCAATTGCGCTACGACGGGGGCTGATTTGATGGATTCCGCTGTCTGGCTCATATGTTCGCTGAGTTTATCCGGGCTTATCCCTTCGGCAAGTAGACGCCCAGCAGTATGATTTCGTGAAAGCGGCGATGAACAGGTAGCAATCAAATCTCCCATCCCCGCAAGCCCGCTCATTGTTGCTGCTTCACCACCCAGTGCGACCGCAAGACGAGTAATTTCGGCAAGTCCGCGCGTCATGATTGAGGCTTTGGAGTTATCACCGTAATTGCGACCTTCACAGATGCCGACGCACAAGGCGATCACGTTCTTCACCAAACCGCCGATTTCCGTACCCACCACATCGGTATTCGTGTAGGGGCGGAAATAGCTGCAGGCACAAGCCTGCGCGACAATTTCTGCGATGGGCAGTGTGCGTGCTGCGACTACAGAGGCGGTGGGCTCCTCCCCCATAATCTCAGTAGCAAGATTCGGCCCTGAAAGCACGCATACCCGATGCGGTATATGCCCGATAGTGCGGATGTCTGCGCCGCGCATCGCCAAGGCTTCCTCAAGTTCCTCGGTAATCACCTGGGACATGCGCAAACCGGTGCCGGTTTCTAATCCCTTCGCAAGCGAAACCAGCAGGGCATGCGGCTCAATATAGCGAGCATAAAGTTGAAGCTGCGAACGTAGCACCTGTGAGGGTAAAGCCAGTACCACCAAATCGGCGCCAGTGAGCCCGGTAGGAGCATCCGCCGTGAATTCCAGGTTCTCGGGTAGCTTCATCCCCGGAAAATATTTACTATTTTCCCTAGTCTGAGAGCACTCTGCCATAGCTTGTTCGCTGCGGCCAATAAGGACTACCTGCACGCCCGTTTTATTTTCTCGCGCCGAATCAGCCACAATTTTGGCGAATGCTGTCCCCCAGCTTCCCGCACCCAAGATTGCAATTTTTAATACCTTACGTGGAGCCGGTTCGCTGTTGTCAGCGGAATTCGTGAAAAGAGCCATAACCTCGCCTCCTATTTAGGATCCGGTTCGCCCAGGTTACCAGCTATCCCGGTCATTTCACCGGGAGCTTCACGACGCTTGGTTCGGGGATTCCAACGACCGGTTGGCGCCTTTTCACCACGTATATCTTCCAGCAGTTCGGTCACTGCATCAAGCATAGCGTCGGTCACGACCCCAAGCTCAGTACGCGTATGCTTTGCCTCCGGCGAAGGATCATCGATTAAAGAGGCGATATCGAGAGGCTTACCCACCTTCACTTTGACCGTTTTACGGGGAAATAGGGAAACCTTACGATGCTCTTTGACGCGGCCACCATCCACGGTTTCGTAGTCATACCCAAGAATCTGCTCATCGCCCCAGTGCGCCACCGGTACTACGGGAGCACCAGTTGCGAGGGCAAGACGGGCAGCACCCGTACGGGCCTGCATGGGCCAACCCTCAGGATCACCGGTAGTTGTTCCCTCAGGGTAAATCACTACAGCGCCGCCAGCCTCTACAACTTTACGGGCAGTAATAAGCGCCTTGCGAGCGTCTACAGAGCCGCGTATCACGGGAATATGCGCCATTTTACGCATAATATATCCCAGAACGGGCGCTCGGAACAAAGAGTCCTTCGCTAAAAACCGCGGGAAGACTCCGTTATTGAAAATAGGGAGTGCAACGGTCACAGGGTCTATCTCGGTGGAATGGTTAGCAACCACGATATAGCCTCGGTCGGTCGGGAAGTTCTCGCTCCCGATAATTTCGATGCGGGCTATGCCTTTATACACCACGCGCGCAGCGTTACCAAGAACCTTAAAGAGCTTATCTCCTTGAGGGGTAGGCTCAAGTGTGGGTAGTGCTTTTTTCCCCTGTTGACCGCTCATACTAGCCCTGTACCTCAACCTCTTCTGGCACAACAATCTCAATTTCTGCATCGGGCTTAGGAGTCTTGCTCTGTTTGCGGGCAAGTACCTCAAACTTTGCGCCCAGAGCTTCGAGTTTCTTTTCAAAGTTCTCGTAACCGCGCGCGATAATTTCAACACCCGTAACGTGGGATGTACCTTCTGCTGTTAGAGCGGCGATAATATGCGAGAATCCACCGCGCAGATCGGGAACCTCAATGTCAGCGGCCTTAAGCGGGGTAGAGCCGCTAATAATAGCGGAGTGCCCGAAGCTCTTACCGTGGAAACGACAAAACTCGCTGCCGATGCAATCGCGCATAACCACAATATCGGCGCCCATCTGTTTGAGGGCATTAGTAAACCCAAAACGCTCTTCGTACACGGTCTCGTGCACAATAGAAGTTCCTTTTGCCTGCGTGAGCGCAACGACAAGCGGCTGCTGCCAGTCGGTCATAAAACCGGGGTGCACGTTGGTCTCAAACACGATAGGGTTCAGCTCTGCGCCGGGGGTAATCACGCCGGGGTGAGTAAAGCGGATTCCTTCCGGGGTAACCTCGAATTCACCGCCCATCTTCCGGAACTGGTTGAGGAAAGCAGTCATATCCTTCTGTGAAGCGCCGCGCACAAAAATATCTCCGCCGGTTGCCAACGCGGCGGATGCCCAGGAAGCGGACTCATTGCGGTCTGCCAAGGCGGTGTGGTCGTACCCGGTTAGGGCGTCAACCCCCTCAATAATAATGGTGCGGTTTTCGTTAATGAAGATGATTGCACCCATCTTCTGCAAAACCGCAATAAGATCAATAATCTCGGGCTCAATAGCGGCGTTCTTCAAAACCGTGGTGCCGCGGGCGCGCACACCAGTCAGAAGAACCTGTTCGGTAGCCCCTACGGAGGGGTAATTGAGTTCGATTTCAGCACCGTGCAGGCCTTCATCGGGAGCGTTCAGAGTAGTGCCGCTTTCATCATCTTTCTCAACGACGGCACCAAATTTACGGAGCGCATCCATATGGTAATCGATAGGACGATCACCAATTTTGCATCCACCTAGATTAGGGATACGCGCGGTACCGAGCGTATGCAGAAGCGGGCCTACCATCAGGATCGGAATACGTGAGTTACCGCCGAAGAGTTGAATCTCTTCAGCGTTATCGGCCGCAGTCTTCGCGTCTTGGGCGGGATCTAACGTGAGAATACCGGCTTCAGGATCATAGTTAACTTTCGCACCGTGAAGTTCAACAAGGGTAGTTACAATCTCAACATCGCTTAGGTCTGGTACGTTACGCAAGGTCGAACGGGTGGATCCGTGCAACGCTGCTACCATCGCTTTAGGTACGAGGTTTTTGGCGCCTCGAACGTGGACTTCGCCTTTAAGAGGGGTACCACCCTCAATGCGAAGTTCGCTGATGTTAAGGGACATAACTAATCCTTCGAACGGTCGGCTCGGTGGGGCCGACAAGAACTGCTGTTAGTGCTGAGGTCCGGCGCCATTAACGAATTATTAATAGGTCTGCACAGACTTTCAAGCTATCATTTTACGTTCTCGAACGGGCTGCTACAAACGGAAGAGCTGTGTAGAACCTGTGCTTCGCGATGTTTATCGAGATAGTTCAAAGATGCCGCTCATAAACTTCCTCGAAGAACCACCTCATATAACCATCAAACCCCAGCAACATACCAATAATGTGTTTCTGATACACCCCGTAACGCTCGGTGAGGTGCGTACCCTGATGTCACAGGGTACGCACCTCACCGAGTATCCAGACTAGACTTCCTGAGTCCGAGGCATCCATGCGGGGCGGCGCGCCTCGTAGTCTTTAATGGCCTCAATGTTCTGAAGGGTAAGCCCGATATCGTCAAGCCCTTCCATCAAACGCCAGCGTACATAATTATCAATCTGGAAAGGCACCACGAGGGCACCCACAGTTACCGTCTTATTCTCTAAATCAACGGTAATTTCGGTACCGGGTTCCCGTTCAAGAGCCTTCCAAATCAACTCGACATCGTCCTGAGCCACCTGAGCGGCAACGAGTCCTTGTTTACCTGAGTTACCACGAAAAATATCGGCGAATCGTGACGATATAACGACTCGAAACCCGTAATCCTTAAGCGCCCAGACCGCGTGCTCACGCGACGACCCTGTGCCAAAATCGGGGCCCGCCACCAGCACTGACCCATTTTTATAAGGTTCTTGGTTCAGAACAAATTCGGGGTTCTTACGCCAATTCACAAAGAGGGCATCGTCAAAGCCTGTTTTCGTTACGCGTTTGAGGTAAACCGCCGGGATAATTTGGTCGGTATCCACGTTCGAGACGCGCAGAGGAACACCAATTCCGGTGTGTTTAATAATTGGTTCCACAATGTTCTCCTTTACGCCGCCGCAGGGGCATTGTCTGCGTGTGGTTCTAAGTCAGAAGGTGATGAGAGGGTTCCGCGAACCGCCGTTGCGGCAGCGACTAGCGGCGAGACAAGATGGGTTCGTCCGCCTTTACCCTGGCGTCCCTCAAAGTTGCGGTTTGAGGTGGATGCGCATCGCTCCCCCGGTGCCAGTTGGTCGGGGTTCATGCCCAAGCACATAGAGCATCCGGCAAAGCGCCAATCTGCCCCAAAGTCCTTGAAGATTTTATCTAGGCCTTCTTCTTCGGCCTGTGCGCGAACTTTCTGTGAGCCGGGAACGACCATCATACGCACGCCTGAGGCAAGGGTACGCCCACGAATGATTTCGGCGGCAGCACGCAAATCCTCAATGCGTGAGTTAGTGCACGAACCTAAGAATACGACGTCCACCGGAATATCTTTCATGGGAGTTCCAGCTTTAAGGTTCATGTACTCCAGGGCACGGGATGCGGCTGCCTGGTCGTTTTCATCCTCAAAGTCTTCAGGTGCGGGAACCGCTTGGCTCAGCGGCACACCCTGACCCGGGTTTGTTCCCCAGGTAACGAAGGGCTCAAGCTCGTCTGCATTAATAAAGATTTCTTTGTCGAAAACAGCCCCTTCGTCGGTGGGAAGGGTCTTCCAGTAGGCGAGCGCGTCCTCCCAATCTTGGCCCTTGGGTGCGTGAGGACGCCCCTTAACATACTCGAAAGTGGTCTCGTCGGGAGCTACCATACCCGCACGAGCACCTGCCTCAATCGACATATTGCAGATGGTCATACGCCCTTCCATAGACAAGGAGCGTATCGCGGAACCGCGGTATTCGAGTACGTATCCCTGCCCGCCTCCGGTACCGATCTGAGCGATAACGGCAAGAATAATATCTTTGGCGGTTACTCCAGGTTTTAGGGTTCCTTCGACATTGATTGCCATTGTTTTAAAGCGCGCCAGCGGCAGGGTTTGGGTTGCCATCACGTGCTCAACCTCAGAGGTGCCGATGCCGAAGGCAAGTGCACCGAAAGC
>QWCF01000669.1_pt1 | contig 14383 bp, 18 predicted proteins | sample 1972521 | NCBI WGS metagenome assembly QWCF01 (sample SAMN09866715, study PRJNA288562) | Human oral metagenome isolate term4_saliva, whole genome shotgun sequencing...
CGCACCTGCTTCTGGATAGACTTTCTCAAAATCCAATTTTTCAAACGGTGTTGGATTTTTACGAACATCGTAGTGGAAAGAGTTGGTGTAGTATTCCTTGTCTGTAATATCAGGAATAGAGCCGAACTTCTCTGTATCCAAACGACAAAAGCGGTCAGTCAAGCTTTCGCTCGGTGTGGAATAAACGCTAAAATGATAGCCAAACTCATCACTCCATTTCTCACAAAGTTCTTTCATTTTTCGAATGATAGAAATTGTAAATTCTTTAGCCTCTGGGTTATTTTCCCATGAACCGCCATAGAAAACCGTACCGACTTCATAAAGCCCAATATAGCCGAATGAAACTGTCGCTCTTCGATTTTTAAAAACCTCATCAACCGAATCTTCAGGACTCAGCCTTTTGCCAAAAGCACCATATTGATACAAAATTGGCGCATTCGCTGGTGTTGCTTCCTTAGTCCGCTCAACACGATAAACTAGTGCGTCTTTTACAATTTGAGCACGTTCATCAAAAATCCGCCAGAATTTTTCGAAATTACCGTCGGACTCAATCGCAATTCGCGGCAAGTTTAGAGTAACTACGCCTAAATTCATTCGGCCAGAATTTACTTCTTCACCATTCTCATCTTTCCAACCTTGAAGGAAAGAACGACAACCCATTGGGACTTTAAATGAACCCGTAAGTTCCACAATCTTATCATAAGATAAAATATCTGGATACATTCGCTTAGTCGCACACTGCAAAGCTAATTGCTTAATGTCATAATTCGGATCTTCACGATAAAGATTTACGCCACGTTTAAGTGTAAATACCAGCTTTGGAAAAATCGCTGTTCGGTGCGATGCACCCAAACCTTTAATACGAATGGTTAAGATGGCTTTTTGAATTTCGCGTTCGAGCTCAGTTTGACCGAGCCCAAAACCGAAAGTCACAAACGGCGTTTGACCGTTTGAAGTAAAAAGCGTGTTGACTTCATACTCAAGAGATTGTATAGCATCGTAGATATCTTTACGTGTTCTTTTCCAAGCATACTCTTCCCATTTGTTACTGTCTTCAATCCACTCTTCAGCATCTTTAAGATGTTTTTCGAAATTCTTTTTCGCATAAGGCGCGAGAAGCTCGTCAATACGGTCAGCCGAACAGCCGCCATATTGGTTTGATGCAACATTTGCGATGATTTGCGCAATTTGAGCGGCCGCTGTCTGAATTGATTTCGGTGACTCAATATCAGCATTACCCATTCGAAAACCATTTTCTAACATACGCTTAAAATCAATCAAACAACAGTTAGTCATTGGTTCGTAAGGGTTATAGTCAAGATCATGAAAGTGGATCTCACCCTTTTGATGAGCGTTCGAAACGTGCAATGGAAGCATTCTTAATCCGATTGCCTTACCTGTAACACCAGCTGTCAAATCACGCATCGTTGCAAAAACATCGCTATTTTTGTTTGCATTTTCATTCACCGTTGAAGGCTCTTTCGAGATCAACCGGCTAATCGTTTCATCAATCGATTGCGCACCTTCGCGTTCACGCGCTCGTTCTTCTCGATAATTGTGAAAATTATGATAAGTTGCAATGTCATAATCATAAAGCTTTCGTTCAACCAAATCTTGAATCTCTTCCACGGTAAAAACTTTTTTACCGTTCTTCACACTTTCTTTTAATTCATCAAGTACGAAACTGCCAATTTTCAGTGATTCCATAATTGGCTTAGATGGGTCTTCACCTTCAGGGAATGTTGATCGAAAAGCTTTTTCAATCGCGTTAAAAATCCGTTCAGCATCAAATAAAACTTCACGGCCATCACGTTTCTTCACTTTGACGCCCTCGAAAGAAATCTTTATTCCTCCCAACTCTAAAGATTTTAGTTCCTGACCACTAAATAGTTCAAGTTGTTCTTCCATTTTTATTCACCCCGTTTTTCTATAAAATTGAATTGTAAGTATTTTTTTAAAGTTCTTCTGCTCGACTATTTAATTATAGTGCTTTTGTTTATAAAAATCAATAAAAAAACGCTATATTTAGCGTGTAATATTTACAACAAAATAAAACCACCTCTTTCGAGATGGCTATTCAGTGTCTTATTTTTTTGGACTTTGAAAACAAGACACTGTTAAAGTTAAAAGATACAAAACATTAAATATTATTTCTACAAAAAATGGTGTAGATATTTTCTGCGAAACAATATTTGGAAAATCGTGATAGATTATTTGCGAAGAAATAATAGAAACAAAGAAAATAGATAAATCTTGTCTAAATTTTGCCTCGCCCGAAATCTTATTCAGCAAAATCACTGAAATAATTATTTCGAAAATCAGCTTCGAAAGTGACAGGATAATTTTAAACTCCGCAAATTCGCCACCAACAATATCCAAAAAAGAAAAAAATACAACTTCTTGGTTTGCGAGCTGTTTAATTAATAACAAAATCGAGCTCACAACAATAACAGAAGAAAGAAAAATCATCATTTTTCTATTAATTTTTTCTTTTCCAATATTCCTTGCTACAATAATCACCGCACAAATCAGAATTACAATAATTTTTTGTATCAATGTACTCACCTCCTAAAAGCGATGATTACATTATATCACTTTATTTTAAAAAAGTCAAATCAAAAAACCAATTGGTAAAAAGAAACTTATAATCCCGCAAATCAGAGAAATCGCATAGAATACTCGCCGATTTTCTTGCCGATTTTCAAAAAAATAAATTAGCAAAAAAGAACTAAAAACTCCAATCGGAATGCTTATATTTGTTTTAGTTTTTAGCCAAATTAAAGCAAATAAAGCACACAAAATAAGTTTCACCAAAAAAACTGAATCGCTTTCGGGATTTTTTTCGAAGCCACGACGGCTTAATTTTGTGCGATTTCGCGCATAAGTTCTTTGTTTATTATTTTTGTTCATATTGCTTATGATTATATCATATTTTTTACCAAAAATAAAACCGCCCGAAGGCGATTTTGAAAATTACATTTTGATTTCTGCATCAACCCCGGCTGGAAGGCTAAGATTCTGCAAAGAATCAATTGTTTTTGGTGTAGCGTTACTAATATCAATGAGGCGCTTATGAACACGCATTTCGTAAGCTTCACCACCCATTTTGTAAACATGTGGGCTTTTTACTACTGTAAAAGTGCTTCGTCGTGTTGGTAGAGGCACTGGTCCTGCAACTGTTGCGCCAGTTCGAATTGCGGTGTCAACAATTTGCTTTGCACTTTGGTCGATAACTTTGTGGTCGTATGCCTTTAGGCGAATACGAATTGTTAGGCCTTGTTCTGCCATTTTTTCTCCTTATTTTGCGTTTGTAACTTCTTTCGAAATTTTAAGATAACTTCGAACGAATTCTCAAACAATTTATATAACCTTAATATTTTAACATAAAGCTGCCCAAATTACAATAGAAAAATTCTCACTTAAACGAGAGCTTTTAATTAAAGGTCGCTTTTTAAGAATTATCTACATTTTTGTATAGCAAAAATATAAATGATAGGTTCATTACTAACTACATTCATTAAAATAAAAAGCACCAAACGGTGCAATTTATTAACCTTTTCGTGGTTTAACTTCATTTCGACCAAGAGACTTCTTAGTTTCTGTGAAGATTTCGTGTTTTCGTGTCTTTGGATTGTATTTTCGCAAAGAAAGTTTTTCAGGTGTATTCTGGGTATTTTTGCGAGTGTAGTAAATTCGGTCACCAGTAATTTCACTTACAAGACCAATAATCTTTCGTTTCGTATTCTTTTTAGCCATAATCTCTCTTAAATTTATTATTTACGTTCTGTTCTATTCTATCATAAGATTTCACAAAAAGCAAGACTTTTAATCTCTTGTTGACTTATTTTATTTTTTATGGTATAATTTTGATTATGAATAATTTTTTAAAATTTATACAAAAAACTTTAAACAATTCGAATGAACGAATTGTGCTACAAAGATTTTATTTATTTATAGCATTATTCGGATTCATTATCGCAAGTTTTTTAAATATTTTCGAAAATTCAATTAGTAAAATTATCTTGATGATGGTTATTGCTGCAATTTCCATATTTTTCATAAATGCAATAATATGGGTTATCGGCGAAGCTCTAAAGAATAACTTTCTAAAAAATAATAAGAAATAGTTATATTAAACTTTTATTCTACAACTAAAATAGAACTGTTTCTTTAATCCAAAGTTGTTCGTAATCTTCATTTTCTAAACTGAGCTCGTTCGAAATCCTAATCATCTCATCAAGACGCTCAACTTCATCTTTAATATCGAACTTATCTAAAACTTTAAAGAAATATTTATCTCCAATTCGATACTTCATTATCGTTACTGTTTTCATAGCCCTCCATAAGAATTATTTTTAGATAAAATATACCTAATTATTATATATTAAAACCCTTAATTTGTCAATAGAAGCCTTAATTTAATCGCTAGCTGATCGTATTGACATTAATATAATTTATATGATATAATTCATTTATTCGCCGCGATAGCTCAGTTGGTAGAGCGCATCCATGGTAAGGATGAGGTCTCGGGTTCAAGCCCCGATCGTGGCTCCAAGAAATTCTTTATTTCTTGGCAGTCTACGAAAATCAAATACCGCACTCTATTAATACACAAAGATGCGGCTTTTTATTTTTCCGATCAAGGCAATTTATATATAAGTATAAATTACCTCCGAATTAATAAAATCGCGTAAAAAATTATATACCTGCCAGTCCCTTTACTAATCATCCAGTCAAAAGCACTTCCAACAGTTTGAGCAACTTTTTCACTACCACCATTAATAATGTTTCCGGCAATGTTTCGAATATGTGTGGTTGGTGCGGTCAAAAGTCCAGCTTTCCAAAGAGTTGTAAACTTATCCCATTTCGAGCTTGGAATCTGGTCTCCCACTTCCCGAATAGCTTCACCAATCGCAATTCTTCGCGCTCGAATTTCTTTCAAATCACCTTCTGGCATCGCATAAGCCTCTCGTAGTTTTCCTAAGAATTCTGCTCGTTGTTCCGGTGCGATGTTAATTTGCTTGTTTGGCTTATTTTTCATCTTGTCGTTGTAGCTTTCAACTTCACGCATTGTACTCATCAACACACCTTCAGGGGTTGTTCTTCGCATTAAGTTCAAAGCTTGTACAGTTCGCCCAGCTTCTGTTGCTTTTTTCGCCAGTTCAACGTATAGTTCGCTAGCTTTTAGATCATCACCCATTGCTTGGTAGTGTTTAGCTAGGGCAATACCTTTAGCCATAGTCTCGTCATTCGCTACACGAGTATTTTCTAGTTCATTAAACACTCTTTCTGGGCTTTCTTGCACAGATTTAGTCGCTTTATTCCATAGCTCGCTGTTCTTCTTTGGTGTATATTTCAAAGATTCATCGCCAGCGTGCATCAATTTCACAAAGTCTTTTGGCGGCGTATCTGTGTCTAATACGGTTTCAGCGAATTTACGGGTTTTTTGGCCTGTTTCAGCTAAATCACCTTCTGCATTTTGAGCAGTCTGATCAATTGTCATTTCACCTGTTGCAGGGTCGATATATCGCCCTTCGCTATCGCGTGGAGATTCACGAAGGAGGCGTTCATATGCTGCTTGCTGTTCCGGTGTTAAATTAAACTCAAAGTCATCACCATATTTTTGGTATACATTTTGAAGGTCTTGAATTTCTGGCTCATATTGTCGATTGAAAGCATTGACTTTTTGGTTATTTTGTGCTATATTATTAGTATGAACTCCTTGTGGGGCGGCTATATCGCCTAGCCCAGAAGAAATACCAATACCTTCTGGTTTATGCCCCACAAGGGGCGCACCAAGCATTGCTTGGCTTTTTTTAATTTCAGAAATATCTCTTGGCGCTATATTCTTCAAACTAAGACCGCCGTTAAATTCAGAAACAGTTGAAGAGTTATACTTATCACCATTAGGAGCTGCAACAAGATGGATATGATCACGATTGTATCCGTTTTTTGATTTTGTTCCAGCATAAACATTGCTATACGGATTTATTATGCTATCCGCAGCTATATGCGCCGAGCTTTCGGGGCTCATTCCCTCACCAATTCTTTTAGCTAAATGATTATTTATAGCATTTTTGTATGCTACTACTGTATTATCATTTATATTCGAAAGGCCTTTTTCTTGTCGAATAGTATTAACCTCACCCAAAAGCCGATTTGGCATTCGTATAAAGCTAACATCACCATCTGCACCGTTTCGTAAGGCTTTTGCGAGCCTTTCCGGTGCACCAATATTAAACTCTTTATCCGCAAGCGAAAGGTCTGAATTAGCATTGTTCTTGTTAAACAATCCTGTTCGAACCGCATTACGCTCTGCTTCAATTAGAGCTTTTGGATCATAGCTGGTATTGCTCTTATATGGATTCTTTACAGATTCCATTCCACCAAAGGCCATTTTGCCAGCTCCGCCCATAATTCCACCCATAAGAGCACTTTCAGCGACATTTTCGTGGATATCTTGTTTGTTGTCAAAAAGCTTTTTGGTAAAGTTTTCGGCATATTGCTGTGCACCTTCTTCACCAGCTTCACCCAACGCACCCGTGATAGCTCGCCCAACCATATTTTTGGCAAATTTACCACCAATTTTACCGGTTATGTTATCTATTCCAAGCTTTTCAATTGCAGCTTGCGCTCCAGCATTTGCAGTTGAGGCTAAATAGCGAGAAGTAAAGCTACTTGGTGTATATACTTCACCTTTTGCTGCCGCTTCAGCCTTTTTGCGAGCTTCAATGTTGTCTAAGTGGTCCATCATATCTGAATGTGCCTCCACGCCATGTACTACCGCTGGGGCGATACCACCAGTTACAGGAGTCATTGCAGCATCAATCGCCATTCTCGCTCCGGAATTACCCAAGCCATATGCCATTTTATTATCTTGATCAGTTAAACCTGTTGCATCATTAAGCGCTTTTCGCACAACGTTCTTTTCACGGTCTGCTCGCACCCGCTTAATCAGATTATTCGCAAATTGGTTATTTTCATCAAAGAGTTTAATTGTATTAGCACCAAGTTCAGTGATCGCTCCAGAAACTCTCGGTACAAATTCCACCACACTATTAGCAGCACCTTTCACTGCCGAAACTGGCGCAGAAACCGTTTGTTGAAGATTATTATTGTAATTTTTAGTGAAATCACTCATTGCCGTAGCATTTTTATTGATATTCTGGCTAGTTTGCGCAATATTTTGTTTCACTTGCTGGTCATCTGGTCCATATTTTCGGAGCATTTCAGCATTTACTCGGTTTTGAATGTTCTGATTGATCGTATTTTCTCGCATTTGGGCTGTTTTGCCACCACTAAAAATATCATTCAAGAAGTTCGCTGCATGGTCTGAACCTTGGTTGTAGCGGTCTGTTTCTTCTTGCCGGTATTTATTTGCCAACTGCTGGCGTTCCTGTTCTCGGTTCATTTGTGGCTGTGGTTGAACAGGTTGCACCGGTTTTACAGGGTTTAAGTCCACCGAACTCTTCGCAAATTCTTTTGGTTGTTGTGGCTGGGTGGGGCTGCTTAAATTATTCGCAAAATTATCTCCCAGTTTTGGTGCACTATTAAAACTCACTGCAGATTGTTGTTGCTGCGGTTGTTGTTCATCTTCTCGCTTTTTCTTTTGGCCAAAAAGTCCACCAAAAAAGTCGCCAATACCTTTAAAAATATCCATCTCTTCTCCTTATCTTGTCGCTGCAAAATAAAAAACTGAGCGACGCAAATATTAATATTTTGCTAATCGCTCAGCGCTCTGAGTGGATTATTTTATAGTTTTATTATAACAGAATTATTTATAAAATAAAAGAAACCCGAGCAGGGCTTCTTTTAGAGAAAACATTCATTAAAAAACTTTAATATAGAAATCATATTAATATTATCATTTCTTTCGTTTTCTCCTGTGTTGTCTTTTATGAAACCAGTCCACATGGATGACATTAAAAGTATCACCTAAATAATAACCATGAAGCCTTATTTTAGATAGATGCTTATTTTTAAGACGACCCTTATTAAGATTATAACAGCTAAAATGGATGAGATGGTGCTCTACGCCATAAAGATCTATATAGACATCATTTTTATCATCAGCTCTTTTTAAGCCAGATTTTTCATCCACAAAACTAATAGATTTACCGACAGTTTGCTCCATAAAATCAATAACCGCGGATCTCATTAAAGTTTTACTATAGTTAGACATTCTGCCGTCTTTCAGCGACCCTATCAAATAATCCTTATCTGGTGATTCTTGAAACGATATCTTGAAATATACTTCAGTGTAAGGAAGTTGTGGAGCTTGAATATTGTTTTCTCCGAAAGAATCTGTTATTTCTACAGGGCTTGAGTTATTGTTTGAAGGTTTTGGTATTTTACATTGGTTAAAAAGACTGCTAATTTCGTTAAGCTTGGCTTTCTTCTTTTGATTTGCCATTATAAATAGACCAGTAATAATTCTTCATTGTTTCAGTACTTATTTCATTGTCGCAAATTTCTCCCGGTAGAGCGCCACCTCGGGCTTCTCGCCAGGGCTTTTCGGAATGCGAGATAGCTTCAAGTTCATTTCCGTCTTTTGCGCCATATGTATACCATACAGAACCCAATAATTCTTCTATATCTTGTGAAAATTTTACAGGTGTTACATCTATATCAATCAAGTTCCACTTGAATGGAGAATATTTTTGATATAACGATTTTGACACAGGGCCATGAACCCACGCTTCAAAAGCGCTATCCTCTACAATAGCCCTATCTAATAACGCCCATCCCCAAGCTACCGCATAATAACACAATTTTTGAAGTTTTTTGTTGGTCATAGGTTCTTTTGCTAAAAACCAATCTGCCAACTCAAATATCGTGTTAGGGGAAGATACTTTAATTTTCTTACCTTCGCTCATAATATACCTTTTTTTATATTTTAACACTATTTTTTATTTTTGTCAATAGGGAGAACTATATTAGTTTGAGAGTCCTCTAATATTACTATTTTAGCATAATCACTTTCGTTTTGTCAAACTTAACATATCGTTAAAAAGAAAGCCCTTTCGAGCTTCCTTTCTCTACGCCTGCAAATCTTTCTTCTTCTTATTCGGATCAAGCAACGCAGCAAGCCGTGGGTCAAGCTGGTCTTGGAGTCCCGCTTGGTCTGGATTTCCGCTGTCCACTTTCACACCTTGCACATTTTCGCTATAATCGCTAAGCTTTGGTGCTTTAAATTCCACTTTTTCAAGGGCTTTTGGTGTTTCCTTGCTCAAATCCAAAATCTTATTCTGGCTGTTACTAATCTGGTTAGATAGATCCCGTGTTTGGTCAATCGCACTCTGCAACCCTTGGCCATTAGCAGTCTTTTGTTTCTGCCTTGCATCCATGATGCGGTTATTTAAGTCAATTCGGCTACTTTCAATTTGCGAATCCACGTTATTTAGCGCATCTTGGCGGTTCGTTTCCCAGTCTTTCTTATTCTTGTTGTATGCATTAGTTGCGCTAGCAAACTCCAAGTCTTGGTTTCGGCGATCTCGGGCGAAAGCATCTTGTGCGTTTCCGGCGTTTCGGCTCGCCTCCAAGCCAACCGCCCAAGGAGCCACAATTTGTGCTGCGCTTGAATCTCCTGCTCCACCTGCTGCAAACATTTGGCGCAAAGCGTTTGTTTGGTTGTTTGCGTCTTCCATGATTTGTGAACGCACTGCACGGTTTTGGGCTTCTGAGTCTCGTTTGTTCATCTCATATGCGCCCTTGCTTTGCGTGTAGCTGTTTTCAAGGTCGTTTAGCTGGTGGGCGTAGTTATTTTCAATATTGCCACGCCAAATATCTCGTTGGCGGTCCAATCTGCCCAAACCTTCAGTTGCCACCCGTTCTTGTTCACGATATTTTGCAATCTCATCTGCTCTTGCTTTTGCTTCGGCTGCCGCTCGGGGGTCGTAGTAGCCACCTTGGCGTGGGTCTGTGGTGTGTTGTGTCTTATTCTTATCCCACCAACCATACAATTCTTGCATTCCTCCACTTAAGTTTGCTTGAGTTTGGTTGGCATATTCTGGGTCTTTCTCCATTTTTCGAAAATCACCCTTACCATCATTGCCCACATATGGCAAGAATTTTCCATAACCATTTGCGGCTAAGAAACCACGGAAGTCGTTGCTGCCGTTATACTTATTTGCATCTAAACCGTTGTAGTTATCAATATAGCCCATATATTCTCCTTCATTTCTATTTGGGAGATGATCTAAGGCTTATAAAGGTTCGCAAAAATGCTGTACCACATAAAAATGGTGACGCTCTTTGTCCCACCAATCCAAGGCTATACCTGAATATTTATATTTCGGGTTCAATATTGCTTCACGATGTCCATCAGTACTACTCATCCAAGAATCAACTTTAACTTTCGACATATCTTTATCTAGTGTTGTCCAATAATCGCCAGCGTTAAGATTCTCACCATACTCATTACAGTAGTTGTCCCTATAGGTTCGGTCAATTAACATCTGCCCTGTCTTTGGGTTTTTGTGAGCATAGTAGTCGTTTTTGATCATATCTTCAACCTTGAGTCTTGCGTTATTCTCAATCTCAGGCACACGCACTAAAGGAGCAATCCCTCTTTGGGTTCGCTCTTTGTTTACAAGTTCGAATATCTTGTCAGCGGTTGGTCTCTCTTGTAATTTTGTAGGATTTTTCTCGTGATATTCAACTGGCTTATTTAACAGTTTGTCATGTCCTGTTATTTTAGCCACTTTATCCGGAAAAGCAAGAGTGTATACCAAAGCCCCAACTAGCCCCAAAACGACTAGTCCAAGCATACTGCACACAACTATCTTCCGCATATCTTTCATATCTTGATATTACTCCATTTAATTCAAAAAACAACCACCCATAAAATGAACGGTTGTTTTTTGTATATTAACGCTTTGAGAACTGTTCTCGTTTTCGAGCAGATCGCAAACCATATTTTTTGCGTTCCTTTTCGCGAGGGTCGCGTTTTAGGAATTCAGCCTTTTTGAGAACTGGTCGCAAGTCAGCATGAGCAATAGTTAGAGCTTTCGAAATCGCAAGTTTAATTGCATCAACTTGACCAGCCAAGCCACCACCATTAACTTTAACTGTAATGTCATATTCAGCTTGTTTTCCAACTAAGGCAAGTGGATCTGTAATTTCAGCAAGCATTGATTTGTTTCCATCTAAATACTCAACTGCAGGCTTATCATTAATAGTTAGGTTGCCTTTTCCCGTATAAAGTCGAGCGCGAGCTGTTGCAGATTTGCGTCGTCCAAGACCGTAAAAATATTTAGTTTCAGCCATAATTATTTAACCTCAACTTTCTCTGGTTTTTGAGCAGCGTGATTATGTTCTGCACCAACATAAACTTTCAAACGTTTCATTCGATCTGCTTGAAGTTTATTTTTTGGAAGCATTCCGTAAACAGCTTTTTCAATAATCATTGCAGCGTTCTTTTCGCGTAATTCTTTTAGAGAAGCTTCGCTCAAACCGCCAGGAAAACCACTGTGTCGGTAATACATTTTAGCTTCTTCTTTATTTCCTGTAACTTTAACTTTTTCAGCATTAATAACAATTACATAGTCACCACCATCTGTGTGAGGTGTATATGTAGGTTTGTTTTTACCTGTCAAGAAAGTTGCAATTTTTGCACTAAGTCGACCAAGTGTAGCCGATTCTGCTGCATCAATCAAGATCCATTTTCGCTCAACTTCAGTTGGCTTTTGTGAATAAGTTTTCGCATTAACAGCCATTTACTTATCCTCGCTTTCATGTTTAATTTCATCAACAAACTCAATTGTAGCCATTTGAGCAGCATCACCGCGACGAATTCGAGTTCGTTCAATTCGCAAATGACCACTATTTCGCTTCGAAAGTTGTGGAGCAATAATGTCTACTAATTTATTCGCTGCGTCAATATTACCAAGTTTGGCCATAACTTGACGACGGTTATGTAAATCACCTTTTTTAGCTTTAGTGATAAGCTTTTCTGTGTAGCGCAAAGTCTAAATTTAACTCCGCTATTTTATCTTTTACTTCATCCAAAGCTTTGCTTCCAAAGCCTTTAAGTTCACGCAAATCTTGTTCGGTAAGGTTTACTAAGTCGTGAACAGTACGAATGTCATTATTAACAAGCGCATTTGTTGTTCGAGCTGTCAAGTTTAAATCTTCAATTGATGTGTGAAGTTCACTTGCTTCATCTTCAAATTCTTCACCTAAAGCTGGAGCAGCTTCAATCGTTGTAGAACCAGCAAGTGCCGTATATTGATTTGCTAAAATTGCCGATGCTTGTTCGAAAGCTTCCCGTGGAGAAAGCGATCCATCAGTCTCGATAGTTAAATCCAATCTATCAAGGTTCGAAACCTGACCAACACGAGTATTATCAACTTTATATCGAACTCGCAAAACTGGCGTAAAAATTGCATCAACTGCAATCATATCACTATGAATTCGGTTCTCACTCGATTCTTCAATAGTTTTATAACCATGACCAGATTCAACCACAATATCCATTACAAATTTAGTCTTTTTATCGTCAATAGTCGCGATAACCTGATCTGGATTTACTACTTCCATATCAGCATTTGTTTGAATATCACCAGCAGTAATTACGCCGGCACCAGTTTTTTCCAATCGAAGTTCAACAGGCGAATCAGTGTGAGCCTTAAATTTTACATTCTTAAGATTTAACATTATATCAACCACGTCTTCTTTCACACCTTCAATTGATGTAAATTCATGGCTAACTCCGTCAATCTTAAAAGCAACTATTGCTGCACCATTAATACTCGAAAGGAGCACTCGGCGCAAGCTATTTCCAAGCGTATTACCGTATCCAGGCTCAAGCGGCTTCACAACAAAAGTTGCAACATTTTCGCTTAAGTCTTGAATTTCAGCAAGCGCTGGGTTATGAATTAATTTTGACATATAAACTTTTAGCTCCTTACCTTTTATCGTGAGTAATATTCAACGATTAGCTGTTCATTAATTCCAGCTTCTGCCTCTTCTCGTTTAGGAAGACCTGAAATAGAAACTGTCATTTTCTTACTGTCAGCTTTTAACCAGCTAAGTGGAGCTGGGGCTGCATCAGCAACAACATCTTCAAGATTTGTGAAATAGCCAGATTTTTGGCTCTTTGGTCGAACAACAATCTCGTCGCCAGCTTTTAGTCGAATTGAAGGAATATCAACTCGTCGACCATTCAACAAGAAATGTCCGTGGCTCACCAACTGGCGAGCTTGTCGTCGTGAAGTTGCGAAACCTGCTCGATAAATAGCATTATCTAAACGAAGTTCCAAAAGCTGTAGTAAGTTTTCACCAGCCAAACCTTCACGGCGTGACGCTTCTTTCATCAATCGTGCAAATTGCTTTTCGAGAAGTCCATAAAGTCTTCGAACTTTCTGCTTTTCGCGCAATTGAACTGCATATAAACTTGGCTTTCCCTGTCGAGAACCTGAATGTTGACCAGGAATTCCACTTTTACGTGCCATAATTTTAGCAGCTTTTCGATGAAGGGCATAGCCTTCTCGGCGTGATTGTTTAACAATCGGAGATCTATCTCTCGCCATAATTAAGCCCTCCTTGCTTTCTTAGGACGAACGCCACCGTGTGGGACGCCAGTCACATCTTTAATACTTTCAACATTAATGTTTACATTCGAAAGTGAGCGAATCGCTGAATCGCGACCAAGTCCAACACCTTTAACGAAAACATCAACTGATTTTAGCCCATAAAGAGCTTGTACATTTTCGGCTGCTTTTTCAGTTGCAACCTGCGCTGCATAAGCTGTACCTTTTTTGCTTCCTCGGAAGCCACAAGCACCAGCACTTGCTGCCGCTAAAGCGTTACCTTTTTTATCCGTAAAAGTAATGATTGTGTTGTTAAAGGTTGCTTGAATATGCATTTGACCTGATGGAACAGATCGGCGCTGTTTTTTACGACTAACTTTTTCTGCCATTTTTCTATCCCTTTCCTAAATCAAGTCTTGCTTGCTGCTTTTGGCTGTGCTCCACCAACGGCGATTGCGCGACCCTTTCGAGTTCGTGCATTCGTTCGTGTGCGCTGACCGTTTACAGGCAACCCTGATTTGTGTCGCATACCTTTATAGTTGTTAATGTCTTTTAGACGTTTAATATTATTTGCCACGAGGCGTTGCAGATCACCTTCTACGGTATAATTATTATCAATAATTTCACGTAGTTTCTGTTCTTCAGCCTCGGTGAGATTTTTCACCCGAGTGGTCGGCTCAATATTAGCCGCCGCAAGGATGGTTCGCGAAGTTGTTTCACCAATACCATAAATGTAGGTAAGAGCAATCCAAACTTGCTTTTCTGCTGGGATTGTTACCCCTGCGATTCGAGCCATACTTAACCCTGCCTTTGCTTATTCTTAGGTTTTTTCTTATTGATAACACGAAGTC
>QWCF01000745.1_pt1 | contig 14367 bp, 15 predicted proteins | sample 1972521 | NCBI WGS metagenome assembly QWCF01 (sample SAMN09866715, study PRJNA288562) | Human oral metagenome isolate term4_saliva, whole genome shotgun sequencing...
TCTTCTTGGTTACAAGAAGGAGTTTATTGACTCGCACTTTGACCAGATTGTAGAGTTTGCTGAGCTTGAGGGCTTTATGGACATGCCACTCAAGAACTATTCCTCTGGTATGGTGGCACGTATTGCCTTCGCAATTGCTACCGTCACAGAACCTGACCTGCTCATTGTTGATGAGACACTTTCGGTAGGAGACTTCCTTTTCCAGCAAAAGTGCGAGAACCGCATCAAGGAGCTTGTTGCTTCTAATAATGTTACGGTCCTTCTGGTTTCTCACTCCATTGACCTGGTCCAACGCATTTGTGACCGCGCCATTTGGATTGAGAAGGGCAAGCAGCGCATGCTTGGTCCTGTAGACGAAGTTTGTGAAGCTTACGAGCACCTCAAGAGATAATTAAAATTCCTAACCAAAAGTTAGGTTCTGTACGAGTACAATATGTGTGTCTTTAAATGTGGTACGAGATACCCGTAAGGCTCATAGTCATAGTTTTGCCTTTTGGATACCTTGTGCCTGGTCAGGTGAGGTATCTTTTTTTATCGGAGGCGCTATGGCTCAAGAAAGTTCGCACTCTCTCATTGTGGACGAGCAGTCCCTTGACCGCATGCTTACACGAATTGCTCACGAAATTGTCGAGAATAACGATTCAATTGAAAACGTTGCTCTTGTAGGCATTATTCGCCGTGGAGAAGTTTTGGCTTCTCGCCTTGCGGAAAAGATTTTGAGCTTTACCGGATTTAAGCCAAAAGTTGGCTCACTTGATATCAGTTTTTATCGCGATGATTTTAGAAGAAATACCGCACCGGTACTTCATGCAACTAATATCGATTTTGATATTACGGGCACAAGTGTTGTGCTGGTAGATGACGTTCTTCAGACTGGAAGAACAATCAGAGCAGCGCTTGACGCCCTCATTGATTACGGCCGCCCTGAGCGTGTTCAGTTGGCCGTAGTAGTTGATCGCGGTCACCGAGAGCTTCCTATTAGACCTGACTATGTGGGAAAGAACGTTCCTTCATCAAAGAGCCAGGTAGTCAGCTTAAATGTTAAAGAAATTGATGGTCAGGACTGTGTCTTGCTGTATGAAGCTGACTTTTCTGACCCCTTTATTGAGGGAGGAAACTAATGCTTTCGGTTAAACATTTGATTGATACAAACAGTTTGACTCGTGACGACATCCAGCAGATTCTTGATACTGCTCAGTCGTTTGAAGCGGTAAACAACAGAGACATTAAAAAGGTTCCAGCGCTTCGCGGCCGCACCATTGTCAATCTGTTTTTGGAGCCTTCTACCAGGACTCGCTCTTCATTTGAGCTTGCCGAGAAACGCCTCTCTGCTGTGGTTAAGGGTGAGTCTTTGGCAGATACCATTCAGACTATCGACGCTATGAATGTTGATATGTTTATCTGCCGTGCAAAACTTGCAGGTACACCGCAGAAGATTACTGAGCACACTGATGCCGTTGTCATCAACGCTGGTGACGGCAAACATCAGCACCCCACTCAGGCCATGCTTGATCTTTATACCATCCGTAAGAACTTTGGGCATCTTGATGGCCTTAAAGTTGCCATTGTTGGCGACCTTTCACACAGCCGCGTTGTTGGCTCTTTGGTGCCAGCACTCAAGACTATGGGCGCAGAGGTTGTTCTAGTTGGACCTCCAACATTCCACGTAGACGATCCAAGCTGGTTTGGCTGCTATCAGACCTCACACTTTGATGAAGTCATTGGCGATGTAGACGTCGTGTACATGCTTCGCGTGCAGCTGGAGCGTATGGAAGGAGCTCCTATTCCTTCTCGCCGTGAGTACAACAGGCTTTGGGGCCTTGACGAGCGCCGCAGCAAGCTGATGAAGCCTGAGGCAATCATCTGCCACCCAGGTCCTATGAACCGTGGTATGGAAATTAACAGCGAGGTGGCCGATTGCGCTCGCTCTCGTATTCTTGACCAGGTCAATGCAGGCGTTTTGACGCGCATGGCCGCAATGTATCTGCTTCTGGGAGGAGACTCTGATGGCATTTCTGCTTAAGGGCGCGCGTGTTGTAGACCCGCAGCTTAATCTCGACGCGGTACTGGACGTTCGTATTGACGGAGAAACTATTTCCGAAGTAGCAGCTACGGTTAAGCCTCAAGAGGGTGATACTGTCATTGACGCAAAAGGCAAGGTGCTTACCCCTGGCCTTGTTGATATGCACGTTCACTTTAGAGATCCTGGCTTTGAGTACAAAGAGACCATTGAGACGGGCTCTAGAGCTGCGGTTCATGGTGGCTTTACTGATGTTGCTACTATGCCAAACACCAATCCTGTCACCGATAACGGTCCTGCTGTTCGCTTTCAGATTGATCGTGGCAATGAGGTTGGTCTCATTCACGTCCGTCCTATGGGTGCTCTAACCAAGGGCTCTAAGGGACAAGAGCTTGCTGAGATTGGCAACATGGTTGATGAGGGAGCATCCGCGTTCTCTGACGACGGCCACGGCGTTCAAAGCGCTGGTATGATGCGCACCGTTATGGAGTATGTCTCCCAGTTTGACCGCGTTGTTGCTGCTCACTGTGAGATTGAGTCCATCAGTGCTGGTGGTGTTGTTAACGAAGGTCGCGCAAGCACGCGCCTTGGTATGTTTGGCTGGCCAGCACTTGGTGAGGAGCTGGAAATTTCCAGAGATATTGATCTGTGCCGCCTTACCGGTTGCCCTCTACACATTTGCCACATTTCAACGGGCAGGGGAGCAGAGCTGGTACGTGCAGCTAAGAAGGAAGGCTTGCCTGTTACCGCAGAGGTTTGTCCTCACCATCTCTTCTTGTCTGAAGATGACATCACTGATACGTATAACACCAACCTTAAGATGAATCCACCGCTCAGAACTGCTGAGGATGCGCTTGCTCTTCAGGCAGCGGTTGCAGACGGGACAGTTGATTGTATTGTTACCGACCATGCGCCTCATGCAGCTCACGAGAAGGACTGTGAGTGGGAAATCTCTTACTTTGGCTGCATTGGCCTTGAGACCTCGCTGCCTTTGATGATCACCAACATGGTGCGCACCAATAAGCTTTCTTACACTGGTCTTGTTCGCGCAATGGCCGTGAATCCTCGTCGTATTTTGCGCCTTGAGCCTGTTAAGATTGCTGCAGGTTATAAGGCTGACCTGACCCTTTTTGACCCAGAAAAAAAGGTTCAGATCACGCCAGAGTATTTTGAGAGTAAGTCTAAGAACTCAGCCTTTATCGGCGCTGAGCTCTATGGTGTTGCAACAGATGTGTTTGTTGATGGCAAGCGAGTTCTTGCCAATGAAGTAGTTGTTCCTGGAGGGGAAAAGTAATGCCACTCTTTGTAAGTCTCTAGCGCCTGGTCAGTTTGTAAACGTTAATGTTCCAGGCGATAAGCGCCACATTCTTCGCATTCCGCTGTCCTTCTCGCTAGCTGATAAAGCAACCGATACGCTCGAGCTTATCTACGCAACGGTAGGCGAGGGTACACGCAGGCTTTCTCAGATGAAGCCTGGTGACGCTAGTGACATGACTGCTCCTTGCGGCCGCCCCTGGCGCCTTAACGCCTCTAGCAAGAGAAGCGTCCTGGTAGCAGGAGGTGTGGGTATCACACCAATTATCGCTGCAGCGCGCAAGCTTACAGAGCTGGGTGTTGAGTTTGACGCGGTCATTGGCGCACAAACTGCCGAGAAACTCTTTGGAGAAGAAGATCTTCTCGCCTTGGGCGCACAGAACGTGTACGTCACAACGGATGACGGTTCTAAGGGTACTAAGGGCTTTGTAACAGCAGCTTTGGAGGAACCTCTAAGTCAAGGTGTTTGGGACGCTGTGTATACCTGCGGTCCAGAGCCTATGATGAGAAGCGTGGCCAAGCTTGCAATTGCCAACAACGTTGCTTGCCAGGTTTCTATGGAGCGTATGATGAGCTGCGCCTTTGGCGCATGCAACACCTGCAATGTCCCACTTGCTAAGGGCGGCTATGCGTCTGCTTGCATGGTTGGACCTGTTTTTGAGGCAAAGGAGATCGCATGGTAGATCAGGTAAAAATGGCCGTTAATCTGGGCGGTATCCAGATGAAAAACCCTATCAACACTGCTGCGGGTACCTTTGGCTACGGTTGGCAGTTTGAGGGTTTCTACGACGTTTCTCTGCTTGGCGCCATCACTATGAAGGGTGTTGCTCGCGTTCCTTGGGAAGGAAACCCAGCTCCTCGTATGTGCGAGCTCAACGGCGGCATGATGAACAGCGTTGGCCTTGCCAATCCTGGAGTGGACGATTTTATCGCCCACACTGATGACTACATGAAAGATCTTGAGGGTCGTGGCACACGCGTTATCATGCAGATGGCAGCACACTCCGTGCAGGAGATGATTGACGTTGTCGAGCGCCTTGAAGAGCTTAATCCACACATCTCAGCTATTGAGCTTAACGTGAGTTGTCCAAATCTTGAGAAGGGCGGTAAGCCCCTCGGTGGTACTCCAGACCAGGCTACAGAGATTATGAAGGCAGTTCGTCCTCTGACAAAGCTGCCCATTCTGGTTAAGATGGCCCCCGTCAACGTTGCCGAGATTGGTAAGGCTTTTGAGGCTGAAGGCGCTGATGGTCTAACGCTCATCAACTCTATTCCAGGCATGTCAATTAACGTCCACACAAGAAAGAGCAGGCTCTCTAAGCCAACTGGCGGCCTCAGTGGTCCTCTCTGCCATAATGCTGCTGTTCGCATGGTTTGGGAGTGCGCAAGTGCGGTTTCTATTCCTATTTGCGGCGTTGGTGGCGTAGAAACGGGCGAGGATGCTGCAGAGTTTATCCTTGCGGGAGCTACGGCTGTCTCGGTGGGTTCTGCAAACCTTTATGACCCAATGTGTGCTCCACGTATTCTGAACGAGCTTACTGACTGGGCAAAGTCTCAGGGAGTATCTGACATCCACGAGCTGATTGGAGCTGTTGAATGCTAACAGACGAGCAGGCACGCGACGCCGTTATTGTTGCGCTTGATTGCACAAGAGAAAGAGCTCTGGAGCTCACCGATCTTCTCGCCGGCCATGCACGCTGGGTTAAGGTTGGCATGACGCTTTTTTATCGCTACGGACCCTCGATGGTAGATGAGATGCATGCTCGCGGCTTCAAGGTGTTCTTGGACCTCAAGGTGCATGACATTCCATTCCAGGTTAAGGGCGCTGTCCACTCTGCATCGCTTTCTGGTGCAGACATCTTATCTATCCATGGCCTGGGAACCGCTCAGATGATCTCTGCTGGTCGCGAGGGTGCAGAAGAGGCTGCAGCAGAGCGTGGCGTTGATGAGTCTGGCCGCACCAAACTGGTGGCTATCTCTGTGCTTACCAGCATGGATGAGGATGCGCTTCACTCCATTGGCGTAGACGGATCTATTAAGGATGAAGTTGCTCGTTTGGCGTCTCTTTCTTATTACGCTGGTGCCGATGGAATTGTCTGCTCGCCTCAGGAAGCACAGGAGATGAGAGAGCTTTTGGGACCAAATGCGCTCATCGTGACCCCCGGAGTACGTCCAGAAGGTGCCGAGAAGGGCGATCAGGTCAGAATTTCCACACCTTCAGCTGCAATTAAGGCTGGAGCAAGCAAATTGGTAGTTGGTAGGCCAATTACCTGCGCAAACAATCCAGTCGAAGCATTTGAATCCATCATTTCTGAGCTCAAAAATTAACGGAAATTGTTGGAATTGTGATGAACAGGTGGTTTTTGATGCGGAAATATTAAAAAACCCCTTGTAAATAACGTGTTATGTGGCAAACTATTTTGCTGAAGTGCAAAAGGCACATTAAATTGAGTTTCGTATATGAAGTACGAAAACGATGTTTGGAGGAACAATGGCTCTACCTACACTTACCGATGAGCAGCGCAAGGCAGCACTTGAGAAGGCAGCTCAGGCTCGTCACGCTCGTGCAGAGCTTCGCGAGAAGGTTAAGACTGGTAAGGTCTCCCTTAAAGAGGTCCTTGATTCTACCGATCCTATTGCTGAGCGTATGAAGGTTTCCGCTCTTATCGAGTCCCTTCCTGGCTATGGCAAGGCAAAGGCAGCAAAGATTATGGACGAGCTCGGAATTTCCGCAACTCGCCGCGTTAAGGGCCTTGGCGCTCGTCAGCGTGAGCAGCTCCTCGAGGCACTGACCAAGTAGTGGCTCGTTCAGCCAAACTTTTTGTAGTATCTGGACCGTCAGGTGTAGGAAAAGGAACGCTTGTCTCTCTGTTGAGGGACAAGCGCCCAAACCTAGGCCTGACGGTTTCGGCTACTACGCGCTCTCCACGACCAGGAGAAGTCGATGGAGTTGCGTATTATTTTCTCTCCGATGAAGAATTTAAAAAGCGCGTTGATGCTGGTGAATTCCTTGAGTGGGCTCATGTTCATGGCCATTGCTATGGCACGCTCAAATCCGAGGTTGATCGCCTGATTTCTGCAGGTCAGTCTGTTGTTCTAGAGATTGACGTTCAGGGTGGACTTATGGTCCACAAACAATATCCCAACGCCATTCTCGTCTTTATTAAGCCACCTTCATTTGAAGAGCTTGAACAGCGTCTTAGAGGTCGCGGTACAGAAGACGAGAAGACCATTTCTACGAGACTTTCTAATGCTTCGCGTGAAATGGAGCATGCAAACGACTATACTGTTTGCATTGTGAACGACAACCTTGAGACTGCTCTGAGCAAGCTCGAGGAAGTTTTTGATGACTATGAATCAGACGGAGGTCAGCTTTAATGTCTGTTATTAAGCCTGAGATTGACAGCCTGCTTCAGAAGACTGAGCAGAATCCATTCTTGCTTTGCTCACTTGCTTCTAAGCGTGCTTGCGATATTAACAATATGCTTCACGGTCAGCACCTGCGTGTAACCGCTGTTCAGGATTTTGATGACATTACTACTGTTGCAAGTGGTAAAGATTCTGTCTCTATTGCTATGAAAGAGATTAACGACGGTACCCTTGGCTTTGTTAAAGATTCTTTTGACGAGGCAATTAAGGGCGAGAACACCATCGTTTACTAAGAGTTATGACTGAAAGAGTATGTCTGGTTCACTACCACGAAATTGGTTTAAAGGGTAAGAACCGATCCACTTTTGAAAATCAGTTGGTAACAAATTTGCGACGAGCCCTCCGACACTTTCCAGTGGCGGGGGTTTCTCGCATTTCTGGCTACCTTCTTGTAGAAACCACTGATAAACAAGCAACTGAAGAGCTGCAACATGCTGTGGCCCAGGTTCCTGGCGTTGCACGTGCTTCTTTGGCGTATCGTTGTGGCTTAGATGAGCAGGAGTTTTGTAACGCCGCCGTGAAGGCGCTGGGGGAGTCCGGTGACTTTACTACGTTTAAAGTGCATGCTCGTCGTTCCTCAACGGTCTATCCAAAGCATTCCATTGAGATTAACCAGCTTGTAGGCGCAGCCCTTTGCGAGAATTTCCCTAATAAAAAAGTTCAGATGCATAATCCGGATATGACGGTCTATGTACACGTTGTTCAGGGTAACGCATACGTTTACGCTGCATCTATTCACGGCGTCGGCGGTCTTCCTGTTGGTACTGCGGGCAAGGTTGTGTCGCTTCTTTCTAGCGGTATAGATTCGCCTGTTGCCACATGGATGGTTGGTCGTAGGGGAGCTACGGTTATTCCTGTTCACTTCTCTGGACGCCCCATGACTTCCGATACCAGCGAATATCTGTGCCAGGATATCATTGAGGCTCTTGAGCCTGCTGGTCTTATTGGCAGACTGTATGTTGTGCCTTTTGGCGAGCATCAGCGTGAGATTTCTCTTGCTGTTCCACAGGCTCTTCGTGTCATTATGTATCGTCGCGTGATGTACATCATTGCGCAGAAGATTGCAGAGCTTGAGGGCGCTAAAGCGCTGGTAACTGGCGAGTCACTTGGCCAAGTTGCTTCTCAGACGCTGGATAATATTGCTGCTGTCAACGAGGCGGTTACCATACCTGTTTTGAGGCCTCTGATTGGCTCTGACAAGCAAGAAATCATCCGCCGTGCCCAAGACATCAATACATTTGATATCTCAACGCAGACGGCTCCTGATTGCTGCACATTGTTTATGCCTCGCAGACCTGAGACTCATGCAAGAATGCGAGAAGTTCTTGAGGCATGGAATTCTTTTGATCATGAAGCCATGATTGATGACCTTATGCAGCATATTGAGTACATTGACTTTAGTCAGTGTCCTTCATATAAGCCACCTAAAACACTTGCTGCTCGTCATAAAGAGCTTGCTCCTGCAGAGTTTATTACTGACTAGAATATTTCTGCAGTTCAAAGACTTTGATGGCTTTGCATAGATGCATTTTTAGAATCCGTCCTGTAAAAGGGCGGATTTTTTATTTGAGTGGATTGATAATCTTATTTAGGGTAATTTTGTTGATTACAGTTTGTTTCACTTATCTGCAAATTGTTTACAACTGTGTCAGATTACCAGCAGTTTTATGACAAGATCACTAGATAAATATTTAAAAGTCGTGTTTCTTATAAGCCTAATAGTTGAATATAAATCTGAGGTGATTGTATGGCTCAGATTTCAAATAACCGCACTCAAATTATTAATAAATTGATGAGAAGGTTTAACCTCTCTAAGCAGCAACTTTTAGCGGTTATTGCTGTGGTTATCCTAGGTATTGTTTCAGTAGTTGTATTTATTGGGATGATTAACGCTGGAACATCAGAGTCTTTTGACAGATCGCATAATCAGGCAAACTCTACACAGAGCGCGATTGTTGCGGAAAATCCACAGCACTCCCAAGAGGATAAGTCTACAGAGCAGCCAGGAGATGACCATAAGATTAAAGAAGCATCTCCTCAAATGATGGTTCATGTTGATGGAGCCGTTAAATCACCCGGTCTGTATGCACTTCAGATGGTAAATCCACGTGTAAACGACGCAATTCAAATAGCAGGTGGCTTGACTGAAGATGCTAACAGCCAAGGCATTAATCTAGCGTCTCCTATAGAAGATGGTCAAAAAATTTATATTCCTAAAAAGGGAGAAGAGGCTCCGCCAGAGATTTCGCAGCCAGATCAAAATAAAGCCACAAGCAACAAGCAAATGGATAAGAAGAGTGACAAAAAGACAGTTGTAGATATTAATCGAGCAACTGTAGAAGAATTTACTAAGCTTAAAGGCGTTGGAGTAGGCTTGGCTAAACGAATTGTTGCAGATAGACAAAAGAATGGACCATTTAAGACTACTGAAGATTTGATGCGCGTCTCTGGCATTGGTCAGAAAAAGTTTGATCAGCTTAAGGATAATATTCGTGTCTAAGACGATGGAGCAGCCCTCTCGTCCTTTTATTCCATATAGCCTTTGCACGCTGCTCTTTGTTTGTTTATGGCTTCATGTATTTATTGCAAGAAGCGCAACGCTCGATACAGTTCTGATTCATATTTTAGGAATCTGTATGGTGGCTGCTTTAGGATTTTGGTATGTAAAGCATGCGCATACTAGCCTTATGACTGTTGGGGCAGTTTTACTCTTACTTGTAATTATCCTTATCAGATCTTTCTTTATATACGACAGTCAAATGGCGTCAGTGAATCTTTTAGAGTCAACTTCCGTACATGATTTTGAGCTAGTTGTATCAAGAGATTTAGTCTACAAAAATCATGCATGGACTGGTCAGGCGTCTGTCTTTTACCAAGGTGACTATATTGGATCTGTTGGCATACATGCCAAAGAACCATTCTTACGAGAAACACATCTGTGCTGCGAAGGGAGGTTTACTCGGTATAAAGATGAAGAGTTTTTAGAAGAACAATTTAAGAGAGGAGTACTTGGTTCAATTCAGATAACCAAGGTAAATTCCACATTTTATGATGAGGGAATTATTGGAGAAGTTGCTCAATTTAGAGAAAGCTGCATTTCTCAACTTCAGCCAGAGGCGAGCTTTGGTCGAGCATTGGCTGCGTGTGGCCTTTGTGCCTATAGACCTAGCTTGTATAGCTTTAACATTCCTCGGATATTTATGCGTATTGGCTTAATGCACCTTATAGCCATATCTAGTTGTCATATGGTAATTCTCTCTACCTTTATTGATGCTTTGCTTAAAAAGTTGACGTTAAAGCCATTTTTGAGAGGAGTATTGAATTTAATTTTTCTCAGTAGTTACGCGCTTTTCTGTGGATTACCTGCGTCTGCAATAAGGGCAATACTTCTTGTTGAACAAAAATACGTTATGCAATGTGTTGGCAGGAAACAACACACACTATCTGCTGTTTCTACTCTGGCTCTACTCATGCTCTGTGTTGATCCACAGCTGAGCGTAAACATTGCTTTTACCTTGTCACTAGCTTGTATTTTTGGAATGAATATATACGGTGGTTTAGCTCAGTACTATGCAAAAATTGCTTTTCACGTATCTGGCTATGGAATAGTGCAGAAGGTTTTGAGAAAACCGTTTTCTCATGTACGTAACACTATGTGTGCAACAACAGTCGCTCAGCTCTCATGTCTTCCAATTTCATGTATGTACTTTGGCCACTTTTCGTTACTTGCACCTATCTCAAGTGCCTTAATTACAAGCTTGTTTTCTCTTTTGAGCTTATTTGGAATTGGGGTAATAGTTTTTAGTGGCTTCAAGCCAGTTCAAGAAATTGCTCTTTTTCTAGTGGATTCTCTTGGTCAGTTTATAGAGACCCTCGCTTCTTTTTTATCTGAAAGATCTTTTGCAAGTGTGTCGTTAACTGATATGAGTTGGATAGTTTCATTGCTTGTGTTTGTAGCAATGGTGGCTCTTTACGTGTTTTGGCCAAAAGGGAAAAGAGTAGTTTTATCTGGCATTTGTTTGATGGTAGTTATGCTTATTTTGGGTTTAAGCATCTACTGGAGGTTTTTCTCGCCAACAAGGATTTGTGTGATGGATATTGGTCAGGGAGATGCCATATTGCTGAGTGACGGCGCGCACTCTCTGCTTGTAGATACAAGCGTGGGAGATGTGGTTAATGATGCTCTAGAGCGACAACACATCTCATATCTTGATGCTATTTTGCTCACACACCTTGATGAGGATCATGCTGGTGGCGTGAGGTATATGGTTGGTTCGGTGAAGGCAGGTCGGGTATTAGTTGGAGAAGGAATAACAAAACAAGAAAAACCTGAGCTTCAGAGAGCTATTCAGAGGATTTCCGGCAGCAGCTCCTATGAAGTTTTATATGGTGATGAATTTGATGTTGGTCGCTTTCATATTCGTGTTGTGTGGCCACATAGGGGATACAAAGCTAAAGAAGCTAATAATGCGTCGGTTGAGCTCTATGTGACGTATAACGACGGGCAAAATACCTTAACTACGCTTTTAACGGGAGACGCTGAAAGAGATCAGACAAAAGAGACGGTGGATTCAGGCGATGTAGGCGATATAGATTTCTTAAAAGTTGGACATCATGGTGCAGCAAAGTCGCTTTATCCAGAAACTGCTCGTGCGCTAAAACCCGAGGTAGCAATTGCAAGTGCTGGAAAGAATAATCGTTATGGACATCCTAAACAGGAAGCGGTGGATATCTTAGAGGGTGTTGGCGCAAGGTTTTATTGCACAAAAGATTATGGAGACGTCACCGTATTTCCCGGAGAACATGGACCTAGGGTAAGTGTGCAACATGCTAAAGTAGATACAGATTTAGAGGAGGAAAAAGATGGCGGAGCAGGCTAAGCTACTAGCTGCATATTTGGCTGTTGGCCCTGACGAGATGAAGCGCGCGAGGGCTATAGACAAGCTTAAAAGCCGTCTTAACCAGAGTTTTATTACGTTTAACCTTGATGAGATTTCTGTAAGCGCTGAGCTGACTCCAGAATCTGTACTGTCATCCGCTCAAACACTTCCTATGGGTGATTCTAGACGAATTGTTGTCATTGATGATGCAGGTAAATTGCCTAAGTCTGTGTCAGAGGCACTTGTTGAGTATCTAAAGAACCCCAATCCAACTACCACGTTGATGCTTTCTGCAAAGACGCTTGCAAAAACAACAAGGCTCTACAAAGCAGTTGACGCTTTAGGTAAGCTCGCAGTTATTAATTGCGGTGCAATGACCAGAAGTGAATTGCCTAAATATGTAGGAGATCTTGGAAGAAAGTATGGGCTACAAATTCCAGCAAATGTGGCCAACGAGCTTGTAAGTCGTGTTGGCGATAATACCACCATGCTCGATTCTCAGATTAAATCTCTAGCAGCTCTGTTGGGTCGTCCTGGTGCAATTGACGTTCAGTTTGTAGAGACTCATGTTGCACGAGTGGTTGAGGTCAAGCCGTGGGATTTTCTCGACAGCTTATCAGCGAGAAATGCTCAAAAGGCTTTGGAGCTTTACAGTCAGATGGATGAATCGGGAGCTATTGGAAATCTGTCACTTATGACTGGACGCGTAAGAGAGCTTATTTGCGCCAGGTCTATGGTTAAGCGAGGTACAGAACGGGAAATTGCTCCAGTTTTGGGCAAGCAGGACTGGCAAGTAAGAAATTATGCACGATGGGCGCGTCAATTTGCAGATGGCGAGCTTGAACATATTCTGGGCCTCTGTGCAGATGCAGAACGTGGTCTTAAGAGTGGAGAAGATAAAACAACCAGAATGACCAAGCTTATCTTTGCTCTGTGCGGCGTCGCAAATGTGTAGATTCAAAGAATTCAGGTAAGAAAAAACGGACTCCAAGGAGTCCGTTTTAAAAAGTTTAAAAGTAGATAAGAACTACTTAAGGGTGTTAACAAGCTTCTGAACGCCGCTCTTACGCTGAGCAGCCTGATTCTTGTGTACGATGCCCTTAGAAGCAGCCTTGTCAAGAAGGCGGGATGCCTTGTTAGCTGCAATCTGTGCGTCCTCAAGCTGGCCTGCCTCAACAGCAGTGCGAACTGCCTTAATAGCAGTCTTAAGCTCGGAACGGACAGCCTTGTTGCGCTGGCGTGCCTTCTCAGCGGTGAGAATACGCTTCTTCTGAGACTTGATGTTAGCCACGTGCGGTTCCTTTCGGTGTTTACTATGTGAGGCCTCTTCGCTGAGACACGTTTGAGGCAGCTGTTGAAGTATAGCACGAAGGGGGTAGTTTACGCTATTATTTTCCTTATGAATACACAGGATACTTCACATATTCGCAACTTCTCTATTGTTGCGCACATTGATCACGGTAAATCTACCATCAGTGACCGCATTTTGGAGCTTACTCATACCGTTGAAGAACGCGATATGGAGTCACAGCTCTTGGACACTATGGACATTGAACGTGAGCGTGGAATTACCATCAAATCAAACGCCGTCCGCGTCATGTATGACGCAGATGATGGAGAACGCTATCAGTTCAATCTGATTGACACTCCAGGCCACGTCGACTTTACCTATGAGGTTTCAAGGTCTTTGGCTGCCTGCGAAGGAGCGGTGCTGGTTGTTGATGCAACGCAAGGCGTGGAGGCTCAAACAGTCTCAAACGCTATGTTGGCCATGAACGCTAACCTGGATATTGTTCCTGCAATCAACAAGATTGATCTTCCGTCTGCTCGTCCTGAAGAGGTTCGTGCAGAAATTGAGGATGTTCTTGCAATCCCAGCTGATGATGCCGTATGCGTTTCCGGCAAGACTGGCGAGGGTATCCATGAGCTTCTTGAGGCTTTAGTGTATTTGGTTTCTCCTCCAAAGGGTGACCCCGCGGCACCTCTTAAGGCGCTTATTCTTGACTCGTACTTTGACCAGTTCAGAGGCGTTGTAGCTACAGTACGTGTTTTTGATGGCTCAATCAAAGCGGGCGATCAGCTTCTTATGATGCAGGGCTCTATGCCTTTTCTTGTTGAGGAAGTTGGCGCCAAGAGGCCTCTTGAGATGGCTGTCGACCAGCTTTCTGTTGGTGAGGTTGGCTATGTAGTAACTGGCCTCAAAGACCCTGAAGCTGTTCGTGTTGGAGACACGCTTACCTATAAGCAAAATCCATGCGCAGAGCCACTGCCGGGTTACCGCGAGGCAAAACCGATGGTATTTACCGGTCTTTTCCCTGTAGATAACAAACAGTACGAGAACCTCCGCGATGCACTTGATAAGCTGCACGTTAACGATCCATCACTCACGTGGTCGCCAGAGACTTCTGTGGCTTTGGGATTTGGCTTCAGAGTAGGATTTTTGGGCCTTCTCCACATGGAAGTTGTTAAAGAACGCCTTGAGCGTGAGTTTGATCTTGACTTGATTGCGACCAGTCCCTCTGTTGACTATCACGTCTATAAGACCGATGGAACTATGATTGAGATTACCAGCCCTCAAGATCTTCCAGAGGTCACCAAGATTGACCGCATTGATGAGCCGTACCTCAAGGCAAAAATTATTGTGCCTCCCGAGTTTGTTGGCACGGTTATGCAGCTTGTTGTTGATCATCGTGGCGTATCTGAGGACATGGTGTATTTGTCTGA
>QWCF01000553.1_pt1 | contig 14358 bp, 15 predicted proteins | sample 1972521 | NCBI WGS metagenome assembly QWCF01 (sample SAMN09866715, study PRJNA288562) | Human oral metagenome isolate term4_saliva, whole genome shotgun sequencing...
TTGCGGGGTGGAGCAGTCTGGTAGCTCGTCGGGCTCATAACCCGAAGGTCGTAGGTTCAAATCCTGCCCCCGCGACCATAAGAATTTCAAACCCGCTCTTGGCGGGTTTTTTATTAGCAATCAGCGCTGTTCAGGCGGCTGTCTTAGCAGACCGTTGGGCAAGCCACCAACATTGCCTCCGCGCACAGGAATCGCCTTTACGCACAAGAATCGCTTCCACACAGGAAAACGTCCCTCTACGCATCAAAGCCAAAGTTCAGCAAACGCTGCAATCTCAGCTCAAGACCCTTGTGATGATCGTAAGAATCCAACATACGTTGATACTTCGGAGCAGCAGCCGCCAGCTTATCAACCAGTGCATCTGTTGTCTGCCTCACTGAGCGCAGGGGCTCAGGATGGTTTTTACCTTCGTTTTCTCCGCTTGCAATGCACCAGCGAATGTTCGAACGCACATGGCTGGTATCAAAAGTTTCAACAAAATCGGGAAACCACGTACTTGGGCTAGCCAGAAGATACTGGTCAAAGTGGCAGGTTGTCTGCATCTCAAAGAGGCTGCACAGACCCGACAAAGAATAACCTAGCAAGGTAAGAGGACACGTATCCTCTTCGGTATGAGTAGCTAGAGCAGCGTATTTCTCGACAGCTGGAAGTACGACATCAGAAAGAAACTCTCTTCCAAATCCTCCAAAATTTGGAGCTAGCGTCAAGTTTCCCAGAAGCAAGAAGCGCAGCTATCTTGGGCATAAGCAGCGAGCCATGGAGAATAACAAGAAGACCAGGAACTTCGGAGGGTTCTCCGAGAGTGATTGTGCTGTCTGGTAAAGCTGATAAATCCATGAAAGTCCTCGTCTGACCTCGTCTGTTATTGCTTGTTGGTACCGGCACCGTCTCGCAGTAGCCGCCTCGCGGAGAGCATCCCACGGAGGGATGTAGGTATTTTAAGCATTTCTCAACTCGCAGTCTTCTCACAACTCAAAATGTAAGATATAGTTAACTTTCAAAAAATTCCGCTGCTTCTGTGTAATGCGCATTGTGCGTTGTACGTTGTTCGCAAAAACGCAGCGTCACTTTAGAGGGGTATTGTATGGTAAGAAAAGCCGGACCGTTCCGTCTTTTCATGGGCGTTCTCGTTGCAATTTTGGCAGCGAGCATTGTAATAACTTCAACGATGGGCGCCATTGGTGTGTCCCTACAAGACGCATATGCTGTGCTGACACATCATCTTTTTGGCATGCCGCTACCGGAGGCTCTGGCTGCAGGAGGACCTGTCGAGAAGGTCGTCTGGTCACTACGTTTTCCCCGCATCATCTTGGGTGTGGTAGCCGGAGCTGGCCTTGCGCTTGCGGGTGTTGTCATGCAGGCGTCAGTTCAAAATACCTTGGCTGAACCGTATATTTTGGGCATTTCATCAGGAGCTTCGTGTGGAGCAACCTGTGCCATCATGCTTGGAGCTGGCGCAATACACGTCGTGGGAGTTTCTTCGGTGCCGCTGTTCTCGTTTATTGGCTCAACAATAGCAACTGTCGGCGTTTTGTTGCTGGCGTCTACCGGCGGACATATGACGTCATCAAAGCTTGTTCTCTCGGGCATGATTTTGAACGCTCTGTTCACGGCGCTGTCTAATTTCATCATCACTATTGCTGCTAACGCTGAGGGCATGATGGATCTGAAGTTTTGGACCATGGGCTCCTTGGCACGAGCAAGCTGGGGAAATGTTGGCGTTTCTGTTGTCGTAGTACTTCTCGTCAGCGTGTTTTTCTTAACGCAGTTCCGCTCACTCAACGTGCTTTTAATGGGAGACGAGGCTGCAACAACGCTTGGTCTCAATACCAATTTGTGCAGATGGGCATACCTGACCATTTCTGCGCTCATGGTTGGCACGCTGGTTTCATCAGTGGGAACCATCGGTTTTGTTGGTCTAATCATTCCGCATATTGCGCGCTCGTTTGTAGGGTCTGATCACCGAAGGCTGGTGCCAACTGCGCTGGTACTTGGAGCCATCTTTATTCTGTGGGCAGATGCCTGTGCTCGAACCATCCTGGGCAACGCCGAAGTTCCTATTGGCATTCTGACCGCTGTTGTTGGTGCGCCGTTCTTTGTCTACATCATGGTCGCCCGTAACTACAGCTTTAGGGATGGTGAGTAACATGCGCCTTGAAGTGCAAAATGTTTCGGTCACCATTCACAACAAGCCGATTGTAAAGGACGTCTCGCTTAACGTGGCAGATGGCGAGTTTGTGGGCATCCTTGGCCCTAATGGATCAGGTAAGTCAACGCTTTTACGAGCAATTTATGGCCTTGGTCATCGCTATGACGGCCAGATTTTGTGGGACGAGCGCGACGCCACTGAGATCTCACGCCGTGACTTTGCCCGCAAAGTTGCAGTTGTAAGCCAGTTTAATTCGCTGTCCTTTGACTTTACCGTTCGAGAGATTGTGTCGCTGGGACGCAGCCCTCATCAGTCGGCACTGTCAAAAGAGACCGACCACGATGAGGCAATCGTTTCTGACGTTATTCAGAAAGTTGGCCTTTCTCGCTTTGAGGACCGCTCGTTTGCCACGCTTTCAGGTGGCGAGAAACAACGTGTAATGCTGGCACGTGCGTTGGCACAAGAACCAGAGTTTCTGGTGCTTGATGAGCCTACTAATCACCTTGATATTACGTACCAGATTGATATTTTGCGACTTGTTCGCAATCTGGGTATTAGCTGCCTGGCTGTTTTGCATGACATTGTGATGGCAGCTCACTATGTCGACCGCCTGTACTTCTTACAAGAGGGTTCAATTGTTTCTGAGGGAGCACCTGAGAACATTGTGACACCTGAGCTGCTGGCTGATGTGTATGGCGTTGAGGGCATGGTCCGCCCATCAACTGCTGGAAACGGCATCAGCATTGATTACGTGTATTAATCGCCTGTTGAGTATCAACAGATGAATGAAAGGATATCCGATGGATCCTCGTGTAAGTTCAAATCTTTTTACGAGAAGGAATTTTTTGAGCATTGCGGCAGGATTTGCTGCAACTGCTGCTGGACTGGGTCTTACTGCGTGCAACAATGCAACGTCTAGCCCATCTACCCCTGCTACAGAAGAAAAGAAATCGGCCAATACGAGCTATCCCGTATCGTTCAAGCTCTATGACGGTGACGGCAATGAGTTTGAGGCAAAGTTTGACAAGGCTCCTGAGAGTGTTGTTACTTTGACAGACTCCGCAGCCGAGATTCTGCTGCGTCTGGGCCTTGGTTCCAAGATTATTGGCACTATCAAGCCTGATGCGCCAATGCCTTCAGATATTGCTGACGAGTATGCGAACATCAAGCAGCTGGGCGATAAGAAGAGTCTTTCTCGCGAGGTTGTTGTTGCCGCTAATCCAAACCTTATTGTGGGACGTTCCCGTCTCTTCACTTCAAAGGACCAGACTTCTCCAAAGGACTACGCTGACCTAGGAATTTCTGTCTATACTCAGCTGGCATCTTCTGAGCAGGGCGATCCAACGCTAGCTGGAATTATTTCTGACATTAAGAATCTTGGATCTATTTTTGACGTTCAGAGCAATGCCGACACCTACACCGCCGACCTTCAGAAGCGCCTTGATGCCATTAACGAGCGAGTTAAGGCACACGAGAAAGACGCAAAGAAGACCGTACTGGTTATGACTAACCTCAAGGACGGCACGTTTGGTCTCTTTGGCGGTAGCGAGAAGAGTCTTGAATTTACTATCATCGATCAACTTGGAGCTACTCCTGCTACAACCCAGTCTGCAAACGGCCTGACGTATGAGAATCTGATTAAGTTCAACCCTGACGTCATTATTTACGTCACCGCAGAGCGTAATAAAGCAACTGATGCTGTAGCTAAAGACACCCTTCTGGGCGAGAGCTCCCTGCAGAACGTCCCTGCTATTGCCAACAAGAGCATCGTAGAGATTCCATACTCAGAGTACATTGATTACTCGCCACGCGCATTTGATTCTGCCGAGAAGATCCTTGAGGTTCTGTATCCTCAGAAATAAACGTGTTTGAACATACGACGCTGCAGAGACCAAGCAGGAATTCCATTTCCTGCTTGGTCTTTTTATTAGAAGCTTTAGCCTGTTGAGCGCAAGAAACGCGCGAAACACAAAACCACCGCTATGCGTGTGGAGAATATTCTTTTGCTTTACAAATTAAAATTCTTCCTCCTCAAATGCGAAGGGTCACCCTATCCCGAAGAACTCGCGCAGCCGCGTCGCGCCATCCTTGTCGAGACCGTATTGGGCGGTGACCTTTCCGCCCTTCATCTCGGTAACCCTGTCGCAGGCGGCCAGCGCCAGCTCGAAGTCGTGCGTCACGACGAGGACGAAGGCCCCGGACGCGGCAAGCTCCCGCAGCAGCGTGGCCGTCTGCGCCATATGGGCGTAGTCGAGCCCGCTCGTCGGTTCGTCAAAGACCAGCACCTTCTTGCCGCAGAACATGGCAGCCGCTATGGCGCACCTCTGCTTCTGCCCTCCCGACAGCGTCAGGGGGTGGCGCCCCCTCACGTCGAGGAGGTCCAACTGACCTAGCACCGACTCCAGGCCTCGGGTACCAGGGTTGCTCGCCCCCAGGACGACCTCCTCCTCGACGCTATCACAGAAGAGCTGGTGGTTGGCCTCCTGCATCACTTCGTAGCTAAGGGACAGCCTCTTTCTCGCGGAGAGCACGGTGCCGTCGATTTCGATGCTGCCTCGCTGTTCCCTGGCGAGCCCGCACACCACCGAGGCGAGGGTCGACTTGCCCGCACCGTTGTCTCCCACAATCGCCTCGACGCGACCCGACCCGAACTGCGCGTCGGGGACGGAGAGGGAGGGGGCGGCATGTCGTGAGTATGAGAAGACGAGGTCGGCGAGATGCATCTCGTGCATGGGCGTGTCTTTCACTGGGGCGACTGTCCTCGGGAGGTCGAATCCCTCCAGCTTCACGGGTCGTATGCCCGTCTCAAGGCGCTGGCTGCGGGTCAGCGAGGCGAGCTCGCCCATGGCGAAAACATCGGAAGCCTTCCCGCCGTCCAGGTAGACCGCGCGGTCGACTATGCCCTCGAGGTACCACGTGCGATGCTCGGCGATGAGGATCGTCTTGCCTTTCGACCTTAGTATGTCCAAGGTACGTCGCAGCTCCCTGATTGCGGGGAAGTCGAGGTTCGCCGATGGTTCGTCCAGTAGGAGCACCTCCGGGCCGGTAGCATAGACGCTCGCGATGGCAACGCGCTGCTTCTCACCCCCCGAGAGGTGGAAGATGTTGCGATTCATGAGTGCCGCGATGCCCAAATCGGCTGCGGCTTCGTTCACCCTACGTGAGATCTCGGCACGCGGCATTCCACGGTTCTCGCAGCCGAAGGCCACCTCGCTTGTGGTGTCGAGGGTGTAGAATTGCGTGCGGGGATTTTGGAACACAGTCCCTACCTGGCGGGCCACCTTGTACTGAGGGCAGGTGGTGGGATCCATGCCGCCAACCCTCACGCGACCAGTAAGGTCACCGTCAAAGAACTCGGGTATCATGCCGTTCAGCAGGCGGAGGACGGTTGACTTTCCGCAACCGCTCTTCCCGCACAGGAGCACGCATTCTCCCGCCTTCACGTCAAGCGACAGCGACGATAGGCTCGGGGATTCTGCTCCACGATAGGAGAAGCTGACGTTGGTGAGCGATATCATCGGCTGGCCCATCGTCTCAGAGCCCCTTCCCGGCAATGGCGAACGCCGCTGCCGCGGCCGTTCCCGCAGCTACAAGCGCCAGAGCTAACCAGTCCTGGGTGCGCAACCCAATCTGCGCCAGGCAGGTGTGAGGAGCTGGATCGTCCATGCCGCGGCAGAGAGCTGCAGCCGCGAGTTCGTCACTTATAGAGATCACGGAGGCGAAAAGCGGCACATAGATGTGGGCTATCGTCTGGATGGGATGGAACAGCCAGGATGAGAGGCCCGTTCCGATACCCCTCATCTTCATGGCGGACCTTATGGCGCGCCACTCCTCGCTAATAGTCGGGAAGCACCTGAAGGCCACCGATGTTGTGATTATGGCGCTCTTCGGCACCCCGCTTCCCCACAGGGCGGCCGCGAACTCGCTAACGCCGGTTGTCCCCACGGCCCAGTAAGCCACAAGCAGGCATGGCAGGACCTTGCGGACCGCCACTGCCAGGAATTGCACGAGGGAAAGCACGGCGCTTTGGCCCACCATGGGACCGATCAGCTGTTGGACGGCAACGAGCAGGGAAAAGACCACGCAGTAGCGCAGGGCGGTGCTGGCCATGCCGCCGACTGCCACAATCAGGACGCAAACCAAAAAGATAGCGGCCTCGTAGGGCAGTGAGCGGCCGAGGAAGACGGCTATGTCGAGCAGGACGAGCAGGGTCGCCTTTGTTCGAGGGTCGAAGACAATGCCTCCGTTGTGACCCTGCTCCGTATATAGCTTTTCGAGGGGGTTCACAGGATTCCTGCCCGTCCGAGCTTGGCTGCGAGCAGCTTGTGCGCGATCAGCGAGCCCAACATCGAACAGATGACGATGGCGACCATCATGGCCGGAAGCACCCAGTCGGGCGTGAGCGCATAGAGCGTCTCGCAGAAGCTTGAGCTCATACCCCGCTCAAGGATGTCTTGGAAGAAGTAGTCGCGCATGAACCAGATGGGCACGAAGCCTCCGAGCAGGTTCCAGGAGAAGACGGCGTGGCTTGCGGCGTTCCATGCGAAGCTGCGATATTTTCCAGCACGTGCGATGAGTACCGCAACGATGCCCGCAGGGACCGAGACAGCAGGTGCGATGGGGATGTGTCCCGAGGCGATGAGGACGAGGCTCGGAAGGACAGCGGCGATGAAAATGGGCACGCCTGAGGGTGACCTGGCGAGCATTATGTGGAAGATGGGTGCCGCAAGTAGGGCGACGAGGGCGGGCATGAGCAGAAACAGAATCGGCACCGGCATGCACACGATCCCGATGATGACGTAGACGGCCAGGTAGAGCGCAATGAACACGCCTGCGGAAATAGCAGCCCTCGAGGATGTACTCTTCTTTTGTGGTTCCATGATGTTTCCTTTCTCTGGTGGTTGATGAACGCCGTTGTCTTCGGAGGATGTCATTGTGCGGGCGTGTCGCCGTTGCCGTGTGGGTGCTTTGCGCGCCAGGCGTCAAGATCTGTCTGGAGTCCCCACAGTTTCGCGTAGGTCCCTCCCTTGGCAAGCAGCGACTCGTGGGTGCCGCTCTCCGCGACGCGACCGCTGTCGATCACATATATGGCGTCGGCGCGCGTCACCGTGCGCAGCCGGTGCGCGATGGCGACAACAGTCCTGCCCTGTGCGAGCATGCCCATAGCCGCCTGCACCTCGGCCTCGTTCTCCAGATCGAGTGCGCTTGTCGCCTCGTCCAGAAGGACGATAGGCGCGTCTTTGAGGAGGGCGCGGGCGATGGAGATACGCTGGCGTTCACCGCCCGAAAGAGTCGAGCCGCCCTCACCGATAACGGTATCGTAGCCGTTGGGCAGTTCCATTATGAAGTCGTGGCAGCGTGCCGCCTTGGCCGCCTGAACGACCTCCTCGTGCGTTGCATTCGCGCGCCCGTAGCGGATGTTGGCCTCAATCGTGTCCTGAAACAGGTAGACATCCTGAAAGACAATCGACACCCGACTGAGCAGGTGCTCCGGGTTTATGGAGCGCTCGTCGAGCCCACCGAGCAGAACGTGCCCTGCTTGCGGGTCCCAAAAACGTGCGGCAAGCCTCAGAATCGTGCTTTTGCCTGAGCCAGAGGGTCCGACAAGTGCTGTCAGCTCCCCAGCCCTTATGTCCAGGCTCACGTTGTGAAGCACCTCGTTATCGTCGTAGCCGAACGACACGTGGTCAAAGGAGATGCTGCACTCCTCGGGGGCATCGGACTCGCCGGGCATCTCCGGCTCGCCCAAGAGAGACATAATCCGGCGGCCCGCCGCCGCACAGCGCTGCAATTCGGGCCAGCTCGTGAGGGCCACGGCAAGAGGCTCGAAAGCTCGCGTGCCGACGAGGAGGAAGAGGGAGAACCCCGTGGGATCGAGGGAGCCGCCGGCCAGCAGGTAGACGCCGGCGAGGGTCATGCATGCCAGACCGCTGCGTAGAATTGCCTCCGACACCGCGCCGAGCGAGCCAGCCGCGCTCTCATTTGCCATGCAGGCATCTCGGTAGTCCTCACATGCCTTGGCGAGGGTCGTGAAGCTCGCGCCCTGCAGGTGATGGGCCTTGATGGCGCGCATGCCTCTCAGATACTCCTGGATTCGGGTTGTCTGCTCCATTCTCGTTGCGGCAAGGCGCCTCTCCGCGCGGTTCTGCAAGCCCTGTGCAACGGCGGTGATGGCGAGAGACAGGGGCAGTCCAACGAAGAGGGCGAGGCCCATGCGCCAGTCGAGCAGGCAGAGCGCCCCCGTCGTGACGAGCGCCACGACACCGGCGCTGATGGCCTGGGCGAGCAGGTGCGTCATGCCCGTCTCAACGAGCGAGAAGTCGTTCATCATCGTCGTAGCGATGCTGCCAGCACCCTTTCCCTCGAGTTTTCCTAGGGGCAGCTTGCGGATATGCTCGGCCAGGCTTGTGCGACCCTCAGCGCCGACAGCGTAGCCGCTACGGAAAGTCACCTTGCATGCGATGTTCTCGACCGCGAGGGCAAGGACGAAGCAGGCGACCATGCCAGCCCACGCGAGCCAGAGTTCGGCGTTGCTCAGTCCGCCTGTGGCATAGAAGCCGAACATGCAGTCGACAATCAGCACCAGACAGATAAAGGGTAGAAACCATACGAGCTGGGCAATGGTGTTCCAGAATGCGGGTCTGGCTATGCGCCTCGGTTCTCCACAGGTTATTGCTTCGATAATGCCTCTCATAGCGACACCTCAGCTTTCTCTGTGCCAAGCTTCCAGTCGGCGGCTCTGTCGCCGGAGACCCACATATCTGCATAAGGCCCATCGACCCCTATGAGCTCGTCATGTCTGCCCCGTTGCACAATCCGGCCCTTATCCATCACGATAATCTGGTTCGCCGACTGTACGGTCTCAAGTCTGTGGGCGATTGTCAGAACCGTTTTGCCCCTCGTCAGCTCCGCCAGAGCGCGGTGGATCGAGAACTGCGTCTGTGCGTCAGCGAAGGAACTGGCCTCGTCGAGGATGAGGATGGGGGCGCTTTTGAGGATTGCCCGCGCTATAGCCACGCGCTGCCGCTCACCTCCCGACAGGCGGACACCACCTGCGCCGACGACGGTGTCGATTCCCTTCGGGAGCCGCGCGAGGAATTCGTCGCACTGGGCCGCCGAAGCCGCTGCGGCTATTTGATCCTCGGTCGCGCTGGGCAGTCCCATGGCGATGTTATCCCGGATGGTTCCTGCAAATAGGAAGCTGTCCTGGAAAACGAAGGCAACGATGTCCATGAGCGCATCGGTCCCCAGCTCGCGCACATCGACTCCCCCTATGCGGACCATTCCCTCATCCACATCCCAGAAGCGGCCGACTAGCTCGGCGATTGTGGACTTACCGGCGCCAGAGGGACCCACGATGGCACAAGTGCTGCCGGGCTCTACAGCGAACGACACCCCATCTACCGCGGGATTCTCGGCACCTGGATAGGAGAAGGTCACACGGTCGAATGCAATGCCCGCATCTTGGGGAGTCGCCCGGACATCCTGCGAAACCTGTCCTTGCGGCTCCAGATCAAGCACTGCGCACACACGCCCAACCGCCTCGTTGACCGTGTTTACGCTCTCGGCGAACATGCGCAATTTGAGTACTGGCGAGGAGGCGGCGGGACCGACCACGAGGGCGAAGACGCAGACGGCTGCGAGCGCGACGTCCGAGGGGTTGCCGAGGAACAGTGCTATCGCAACTGGGGCTGCGAAAGTCGCGACCGAAAGCGTGAAGACGCGGAAACGCACGTAGCCCGGGCGGATCTGGTCGGTCATGCCTACAGTGAAGTCCCGGTAGGCCTCGGTGTCGTCCTTGAAGCCGCGAAAGGACGCCGTGGTCTGGCCGAACGCTTTGATGGCGGGCATCCCCTCGACGTACTGGATCGCCGACGAGTTGATTCGTTCAAGGACATCGAAGTTCTTCTTGATCGCGCCCGTCTTCATGACCTTGGCCATCGCCTGCAGCTGACAGGCGATTCCAATGACAATTGGCGCAAGGCAGGCCAAGGCAAGCCAGACATTCGCGGCGAACATCAAGACGAAGAGGACGATGAGCGTGGCGAGAGCGCTCGCGAGGTCGGGCACCTGGTGGGCGAGGAATGCCTCGACCTGCTCGACATCCGCATCCATTACCTGCTCGACCTGCCCTATGGACGAGGAGTCGAGGTAGCCCATCGGGAGGCGTCCCACATGCTCTGCGACCGCGATGCGTATGTCGCAGACCGTGCGGTAGGCGTGCGCATGCGCGGCGATTCCAGCGATCCAGGAGGCTGCAGTTCCAGACAGAAGCCCCGCGAGGCCGACGGCTCCCCACCATAGCATGGAGCCCGCCTCGGGGGCCGAGCCAGATGCTACACCTGACATTAGAGAGGTTATGACCCGCCATGAGGCTAGATAGGGCACGAGCTGCAGCACCGACCCGATACAGCCGAGCGCAATGCCGCACACGAGAAGCCCCTTCCCTCGCTCAGAGAGGGCCAGCAGCCTGGCCATGCCCTGCTTCTTTTTCAAGTTTTTACCTGGGTCTTCCAGGTCTGTCTCGTCCTCCATGGACCCGTGCTCCTTTCACTGCTATCGGAACGAATTCGTTCCGTTTTTCTCTTAAATGCACTGACGGGAGCATCCATTTGGATGCTCCCGTCATCAGTCCATTCCTGCACGCCGCTCAGAGCGGCGATTTTGCAACCTGCCTACATCAATAAAACAGCTTCTGCGCTATCTCGAATGCCTCCTGAGGAGAACGCTGCTCACACTCTGGTGCAAAACGCCCGTCGTACATGACGCCCCAGAGCCCGTACAGCATGAACAGCGCGCAGGCCTGCGCATTGCTCTCGTTTACGCCGAGACGGTTCTTGAGCTTGCCTGTCTGTATCCCTTCCAGCATGAGCTTGGTGTAGGGGCCTGCCATACGATCGATCATCTGGACCATGTCCCAGAGTTTGTAAGAGGCGTCGGGAACTGACTCACCCGGCTCGGGGTCGAAGGAGTGGACATATTCGTTGACGTCATCCGTTACGAGACTGCGCAGAGCGGCAATCCTTTCGTCGAACGGCCGGCCCTCGTCCTCCATGACTGCGCACTTGCGGTCCATGCGCTCCGAGATGAAGTCCTCCATGACGGCCACGTAGACGTCCTGCTTCGACTTGAAGTAGTAGTAGAACATGCCAGGAGCGCCGTTCACGGCATCCAGGATGTCGCGCACCGATGTACTCTCGTAGCCCTTCTCCGCGAAGAGCCTCGCTGCCGCATCCACGAGCTCCTTGCGTCGCTCTGCAGGTTTTTTGCTGTTCTTTCTCAAGCAATGCTCCGATTCCTTGTCCCATACCGATGGGTTTTTAATATCAGAACGAATGTCGGTCTAATATTAACCTTATCTAACTTTGATGTCAACGATAACGCAGTCGAGAGGAGGCCGATCACTGCGATTTGAGTCGTGTTATGCCCGAAGGCGGACCCATAGACGGGGAGACCGTCTTCGCTCTATGAGGGTGAAGAACGACGACGTAGGGTATGCCTTTGACGCATGATCTCCAATTTCGCCGTGAATCTAAATTTCCGGATTTCATGGCGGCAAAAGGGCAGCCATCCTTTCGATGCGACATCCGGAGACTCGAGTGGCGCATCGGGTTCGATTCGATAGTCGGGGCGTGTGGAGGCCTCGGCGTTCGCTGTGGCGTTGCGTTTGGTTTCGGATTGAGAGGGTCGCTCTGCCACCACGCCGATCGTCTCGACGGGAGGTCGGCCCATGCGGTCGCCCTTAGCCTTCGAGCTCGGGGCAGGGCAGATTGCAGGCACATCGCATAAGGAAGACCCGCCAGTGTACATGCTCGGAAGCAGAAGCCAGGCGGGCTTTTTGTTTGCTAATTACTACAACGCATAGATATATATCTGCTACTGAGTTCGCTTCCATGAAAAAATATCTATTATTGAAAGAAATAAAAAGAGATTCCTAAACAGATAGAAGAGTCCTTATGAACTATGTCCAAAAAGTTCCTGTTGCTATTTGTGGTGTTGCACTAGGTTTTGCAGCACTTGGAAATCTTTTTAAGACTTCTTTCGAAGGTCTTTATCTTGCCTGCGGCATACTCTCTATTGCTCTTTTAGCTCTCTATACCCTCAAATTTATGGTGTCGACCAAAGTTGTATTACGAGAACTCTCTGATCCAATCGGGCTTTCAGTTGCTGCAACATATCCGATGGCGGTTATGCTGATTTCAGTGTATATGAAGGCCGATATTGGTGACGTAGCACAATTATTTTGGTTCACAGGAATTGCGTTACACATCCTGTGCATAGCCCTCTTTACTTCTCGCTATATTGCAAAATTTAATTGGGAGAATGTGCACGCCAGCTGGTTCATTGTGTATGTAGGCATTGTTGTTGCAAGTGTTACAGCGCCGGCGTTCAACTTTGAAACAAGTGTTGGCACGGTTGCATTTTGGTTTGGATTTATCTGCCTTGTGGTGCTTTTTATAGTTGTGAGCATTCGGTATGTTAAATATGGGCCGGTGCCTGATTCTGCTGAGTCGCTCGCTTGTATTTATGCAGCTCCAACGAGTCTTTGTATTGCAGGATATATTCAATCTATTACGCCAAAGTCTGTACCGTTTCTTTTGGTTATGCTGGCAATTGCTTCACTTATTTATGTGGTTTCTTTTGTGTGGTGCATCAGGTGTCTTACAAAACCATTCTTTCCCAGTCACGCCGCGTTTACTTTTCCCTTTGTAATTTGCGTTATTGCGCGTACGCAGACGTCGGCATACCTAGCTGAACTCGGTCAACCCCTCCAATGGCTCGATGGAGTGGCCACTGTTGAAACGGTGCTTGCAGCAGGACTTTGTATTGTTGTGCTTGTACGACTACTTGCGTACGTGCGTGATTAGACTTTGTCTTGAGAGTGACGAAAGAGACGAATAGCTTGAGGTGATGCTTTGGATTTGTTTTGACAAGAGTCATTGCCTAAAGGTGATAAGAATTTCAAGTATTTTATCGTCAGGTTTTTATTATTTTTCGCATTTTGTGTTTGCTATATAGATTGTTACTATCATATCTATTGTGATAATACTACTTGCAATGATTGTTGTTGTAATCGTTATATTTGGGCTAAGTACGGCCATGTAAAGCATTGTTAGTGCACATATAGACGTAGAAATACCCATTACAAAACAGAGTTTTTTCTCGTCAATTGTTTTCTTTTCATCTTCAGTCATTGTGTTATATCCAGCAATTAAAGCAGCACCATGACCGGATAAAAGTATGAGAGAACAAATGCCAAGAATTGCGGTTAAGGACCACAATATAATTGAAGATAACATCATATTCACTCCAATCAGGAACGAACTGCTTGTTAATTGAATTATATACCTTCGAATTTAATTGGGTAATTGAATAATGCGAGTCCTTTCATCGCTATGTTCGTTAGCAATGACATAGTCTTCTACTGTCCAATGTAGTACCCACTTAGATTGGTTTTAGAAAAGAATAGGAAGCTTGGTAAACATGAAAGCAAAGTGAGCTATTAACCTCTTGTAGCTTTATAAACGGCTTCTATCGTGCCTCATTGTAAAGAATTATTTACGCTTCTAAATTTTCTTCTACCTCAAAAAGAATCCTGAGGGCTTCCTTGTATTTCTCGACACGTTTTAAGTCCTTCTTAGTGACCTTTTCTAGGCGGGACAAGTTTGAGTTGTGTTGTAGATCGTAAATTTTCACGTGTCGTGCAATATTATTTTTGCTTAGGTGGCGAATATAGTCCATGTACTCGACTTTGGGATCGTGATTCAAGAGAAGCAGAGCTTCAATAACCTCCTCATTCATGCCAGCTGCACGAATATTATCTACCGTGTAATTTGTGTCTTCTAGAACATCGTGCAGAAGCGCCACACAAGTCTCGGTTTCTTGACCCTCCCCGAAACGCTCAGCAAGACTGATGGGGTGGAAGATGTAGGGGATTCCTGCTTTGTCAACTTGGTCCTTGTGTGCTTCAAAGCAGAGCTTCATCGCAGCTTTAGTCATGGGTGTGTAATACATGAAGCCTCCTAGCATCAATGAGCAGCTTCTATGCTGATAGATTTATTTGATTAGTTTGGTTTCTTCTATTTTACGAGTTTTTGCTCCTTGAATTCTCAAAGCAAGTGCAACGTTTGGTGATGGTAGACTTCCCAAGGGCACTTCCAACCCAGACGCTTACGTGGTCTTAGGTTAAGTTCATTATATACTGCCTC
>QWCF01002167.1_pt1 | contig 14163 bp, 10 predicted proteins | sample 1972521 | NCBI WGS metagenome assembly QWCF01 (sample SAMN09866715, study PRJNA288562) | Human oral metagenome isolate term4_saliva, whole genome shotgun sequencing...
CGGAGAGGCGAAATTACCATAATAGCGCGCATTGTTGTAGCCGATACCGCCTGTAATTTGGGCATTTTCAAACGCATCCCATTCGAAGGTCAGCATATTGGTCTGACCGCGCGTGTTTTGAGCCTGCCAGCTCGGCGCCAGATTCACTTTGCCTTCAGGCGCGTCAAACAAGCGGCCGCTGGCGTTTTGAATATCCTGCATACGCGCGCGGCCGCCGTTGGTTTTGCGTTTCGCGTAGATGGAATCGAACGCCACGCGCAGTTTTTCGCCGCGGTAGTCGGCATTCAAGGCAAATTCTTTGTTGTCTTCACTGTAACCGTGGCGCGGGGTATCGCCGTGGCGCAGCTTGCCGTTGGCACGCACGCCGAATTCTTTGTTTTCGCCGAAGCGTTGACCCAAGTCGAATGTGCCTTGAGCACGGTTGTTGCTGAACCAGCCCAAACCGATTTTACGGTTGCCTTCATCTGCAGCTTTTTTGGTCTCGATATTGACGGAACCGGATACCGCGCCTTCAGGGTCCATGCCGTTTACGGCGGTGGACGCGCCTTTAATCAGTTGTGCGGAGCCGACTTGCACGCTGGCTGTGCCTTGCGTGCCGTACATGCCCGCCAAACCGTTGACGCTGAATTGGCGCGCATCAAGCTGATAACCGCGGAAATACAGGCCGGTCAATGTGTTGCTTTCGCCGCCGAACTGCCAAACGGAAGCGTCTTTTTTCGCTACGGCATCCACCAAAGTACGCGCTTCGGTGTTGTTAAGGGCTTGTTCGTCGTAGTTGACGACGGTAATCGGCGCGGTAAAGGCATTAGCTTTGCCCAATACGCCCAAATTTACGCGGTCGCGCAAGTCGCCGTCGCTGGCGATGGAGTAAGAGCGGGCGGCTTTGACGCGTTTGGCGTCGGCGCGGACATGGACTTCCTGCAACTGCTGTTGCACTGGGGCTTCGGGCATCGCTTCATCGGCTGCATAAGAAAACGCGCTCATAATCAAAAGCGGCATCAGGGCTAATTTGCTGTTCATAAATTCCTTCTGTCTTTGAGGTGGGTTATTTTTGTTGCAATAAGCGTTAAAAATCACAAAGTAATTTTGCTGCGGAATTATATTTGATAACATTCTGCTTTTCTATAAAAAGTGATGATAACTATTTGTAAAAATAAAAATACAACATTAATCAAAACTTTTTCTATCGTAATTGTAAATTATTTTATTAGGCGGAGAATCAGGGTTTCAGACGACCCCTGCCCGCTGGCCTGCCTCAAGAGACAATGCACATGCAAAAATGGCAAATCGAGCTTTATTCCACGCCGTCTTGGCTGTTACAAACCTTATTGATGGTCGCCGCCGCCTCGGCGGTGATTCTGTTTTTGGCACGTAAAACGCGCTTCGGGCGCGAGTTTGCCTATATCCTGCGGCTGTGCCTGACGCCGAAAAGCGCGGTCAAAGTATTGCTGCTGATTACGGCGATGATTGCGCTGCTGTTAACCGAAGTGCGGCTGAATGTATTGAGTACCTTTATGTCCAAAGGGCTTTACGACTCGATGCAGGATTTAAACGCCTCCGCGTTTTGGATGTTTGCCGTGATGAACGCCGGCGTGGTGCTGGTGCGGGCGTTTAACAACGTCGTCAACGACTTTCTCGACCAAGGCTTGGCAATTAAATGGTCGGAGCGGCTTAATGAAGTGCTGACGACGCGCTGGCTTGCCGACAAAAACTACTACCGCCTGCAAATGCGCCGCCATGCGCCGGACAACATCGACCAGCGTATCCAACAAGACGCGCAGGATTTCATCGCCTCAACCATAGAATTTGTGCGCGGCATGGTCAATTCGGTCGTTACCTCGCTGGAATTTGCCGTTGTTTTGTGGGGCTTGGCGGGCATCCTAACCGTGTTCGGCTTCGACATTCCGCACGGCATCGTTTGGTTTGTCTATATGTTTGTGATTTTGGCGACCTTTATCGCCATGTGGATAGGCAACCCTTTGATTCGTTACAACTATGAAAACGAAAAACTCAACGGCGACTATCGTTATTCCCTCATCCGCGTGCGCGACCACGCCGAAAGCGTGGCGTTTTACAGCGGCGAACAACACGAACACGACCAGCTTTCCGACCGCTTCAAAGCCATCATCCGCAACCGTTGGCGCATTGCGCGACAAAGCGTCTGCCTGAGCGGCTTTAACGATATGTTCACCAACGGAATCAAGCTCTTCCCCATTATTTTGCAAGCCCCGCGCCTGTTTGCCGGACAAATCAAAATCGGTGACATCCAGCAGACCGTCCAAGCCTTCGCCCGACTGCAAAACGCCCTCTCCTTCTTTCGGATGTTCTACAACAAATTCACCGCCTACCGCGCCCGACTGGAACGTCTGTACGGATTCTTGCTGAGTACGGAAGAACAACATAGCGCGCAGCAACCCGACATTACCGAAGTTTCAGACGACCTCTCGCTGGAAAACGTCGCCCTGTTCCGCCACAACGGCGAAATCCTGTTGAGCGGCATCAACGTCAACCTCAAAAGCGGCGATTCCCTGCTGATACGCGGCCCGAGCGGTTGCGGCAAAACCTCGCTGCTGCGCGCGCTGGCGGGGCTTTGGCCGTTCGGCAGCAGCGGCAAAGTCAGCCGTCCGCCGCATCAAGACATCCTCTTCCTGCCGCAACGCCCATACACGGCGCAAGGCAGCCTGCGCGACGCGATTTGTTACCCCGACATCGACAAACAGCATCCCGAACTAGCCGACGCCATGAACACCTGCCGCTTAGGTTATCTCGTTGATAAATTGGACAAACCCGACGACTGGCAACACAAACTCTCCCCGGGCGAACTGCAACGCATCGCCTTCGTCCGCGCCCTGCTCTCGCAACCCAAAGTCATCCTGCTTGACGAAGCCACCGCCGCCTTGGACGAACCGACCGAGGCCCTGCTCTACCGCGCTTTAAAGCAAAAACTGCCGCAGAGCATCATCATCAGCATCGGCCACCGCAGCACGCTCAACGAGTTTCACGATTTCAGTCTTGATGTTGGCAACGTAGCTTGCGATTGAATTTAAAGCGACGAGGTCGTCTGAAAACCCGCAAGGGTTTTCAGACGACCTTTCTGCTAAAATCCCACTCTCAAACAAAAGGGAAACCCGCCATGCACGAAATCAAATGCCCGCACTGCCACACCGCGTTTACCGTCAACGAAGCCAGTTACGCCGACATCCTGAACCAAGTCCGCAGACATCCTGAACCAAGTCCGCACCCAAGAATTTCAAACTGAAATCCACGAGCGCCTGCAACAGGCGCAGATGCAGTTTCAAAGCGATATGCAGCTTGCCCAAGCGCAGGCGCAAAATCAGTTCGACAAAATCCTAGCCGACAAAAACCACGAAATCACCGCCCTATCCAACCAAATCAACGTCTACGAAAAAGACAGCAAACTTGCCGCCTCCGAGATTGAAGGTCGTCTGAAAGCGCAAATCGCCGAGCAGGATAAATTGATTGCCGAGCTGAAAGCGCAGGCAAAATCGCTGGAAACGGCGAAAAACATGGAAAAAGAGCTGGAAATCACCAAAGCCGTTGCCGAAAAAGAGCGCGAATTGGGTAATCTGAACACCCAGCTCATGCTGCAATCCAAAGAAAACCAGTTGGAAAAACAAAGCCTGCGCGAAAAATACGAAGCCGAACTCAAACAAAAAGACGAAACCATCGCCTTCTACAAAGACTTCAAAGCCAGACAGTCCACCAAAATGATAGGAGAAAGCCTCGAGCAGCACTGCGAAACCGAATTCAATCGCATCCGCACCACCGCCTTTCCCCAAGCCGTCTTCGGCAAAGACAACGACGCCAAAACCGGCAGCAAAGGCGACTACATCTACCGCGAAACCGACGAAGAAGGCAACGAAATCATCTCCATCATGTTTGAGATGAAAAACGAAAACGACGAAACCGCCACCAAAAAGAAAAACGAACACTTTTTTAAAGAGTTGGACAAAGACCGCAAAGAAAAAAACTGCGAATACGCCGTCCTCGTCTCACTTTTGGAAGCCGACAGCGAACTCTATAACAACGGCATCGTCGATGTGTCCTACGCCTACCCGAAAATGTACGTCGTGCGCCCGCAATTCTTTATCCCCATCGTCTCCCTGTTGCGCAACGCCGCGCTCAATTCATTGAAATACAAACAAGAATTGGCACAAATGCGCGCACAAAACATTGACATCACACACTTTGAAGAAGACTTGGACAAGTTCAAAACCGATTTCGCCCGCAATTACGAACTCGCCAGCCGCAAGTTCCAAACCGCCATCGACGAAATCGACAAAACCATCAGCCACCTGCAAAAAACCAAAGAAGCCCTGCTCTCTTCGGAAAACAATCTGCGCCTTGCCAACAACAAAGCGACCGACCTGACCGTCAAAAAATTAGTACGCAAAAACCCGACCATGAAGGCCGCCTTTGCCGCGTTGGAGAAAAAAGAGGATTGAGGCTCATGTGAAGTAAAGGTTGTCTGAAAGCGACCTTCCCCGTTTTCAGACGACCTTTCCCGAGTCAAAGCCGTTTGAATATTTCCCGCGATACGGCTATGATGAACCCTGTCCCTACACATTGATAATGAGAGGAATCCCGCATGACCGCTTGGTTTATTGCCGCTGCCGCCGTCCTGATTGTCGAGCTGTTTGTCGGCACCGTGTATCTCTTGGTGGTCAGCGCGGCTTTGTTTGGTGCGGGTTTGGTGTATTGGCTGACTGGTGATACTTCGATTGCCGTTGCTGCGGCAGCTGTTTTGTCCGCCGCCGGTATCTGGCTGGTACACGGCAAGTTCAAAAAAACTGCGCCCCGCCAAGAATTGAATGATGATTTGGACATCGGACAGACCGTTCATATCCTCCAGCGCCTTCACGGCGATTGTTATGAAGTTTCTTATCGGGGGACGCGCTGGCAGGCGCAGGCTGAAAATGCCGATGCCGTTCAGACGACCTCTACCGCCGTGATTACCGGTAAAAACGGTAATGTTTTACTCATTCGTTTGAATTGATTCAGTAATCCGCCCTGTTGTGATCTAAAAGGAAAAACAATGGAATTTCTATACAGCTTCCCCGTCATCCTGCTGATTGTCGTCGTGATTTTCGGCTTCAAGTCGTTTATCGTGGTGCCGCAACAGGAAGTTTACGTCGTCGAACGCCTCGGCAGATTCCACAACGCTTTGACTGCCGGTCTAAACATCCTGATTCCTTTCGTTGACCGCGTCGCCTATCGACATTCGCTCAAAGAAGTGCCTTTGGACGTTCCCAGCCAAGTTTGTATTACCCGCGACAACACTCAGCTTACCGTTGACGGCATCATCTATTTCCAAGTAACCGATCCAAAACTCGCTTCCTACGGCTCCAGCAACTACATCATGGCGATTACCCAGCTCGCCCAAACCACGCTGCGTTCGGTTATCGGTCGCATGGAGTTGGATAAAACGTTTGAAGAGCGCGACGAAATCAACAGCATCGTCGTTTCCGCGCTCGACGAAGCGGCAGGCGCATGGGGCGTGAAAGTATTGCGTTACGAAATCAAAGACTTGGTTCCGCCGCAAGAAATTCTGCGTTCTATGCAGGCGCAAATTACCGCCGAACGTGAAAAACGTGCCCGTATCGCCGAATCCGAAGGCCGCAAAATCGAGCAAATCAACCTTGCCAGCGGTCAGCGCGAAGCGGAAATTCAACAGTCTGAAGGTGAAGCGCAAGCCGCCATCAACGCGTCGAACGGTGAAAAAATCGCCCGCATCAACCGCGCACAAGGTGAAGCCGAAGCCTTGCGCCTGGTTGCCGAAGCCAACGCCGACGCCATCCGCAAAATCGCCGAGGCTGTCCGCGCAGAAGGCGGCTCCGAAGCCGTCAACCTGAAAGTTGCCGAGCAATATGTCGAAGCATTCAGCAATTTGGCAAAAGAAAGCACAACTCTGATTATGCCTGCCAACGTGGCTGACATCGGCAGCCTGGTTTCAGCCGGACTGAAGATTGTCGACGGCAACAAAGCGGCAAAATAAACCTTACGTTTTGCCATAAGGTCGTCTGAAAACGAGTGCAATGCGTTTCGCTAGAATAAAGAGCGAATTTCGCCAAACCGTTTTTCAGACGACCTTTATTCACATGATGGCAGACAGAATGCCCATCTGACCATGCTTCAAGACATTCTGATTGTTACCAAAGACCAATTCAATGACTCAGAAAACACACACCATCAAAACCTACCTCGTCGGTGGCGCCGTCCGCGATTATCTTTTAGGTTTGCCCGTCAAAGACCGCGACTGGGTGGTCGTCGGCGCTGACGCACAAACCATGCTGGCACAGGGCTTCCAGCCGGTCGGCAAAGATTTTCCCGTGTTCCTCCATCCCGAAACCCACGAAGAATACGCCCTCGCCCGTACCGAGCGCAAAACCGCCAAGGGCTACGCCGGTTTCAGTTTCCACGCCGACAAAGACGTTACGCTGGAGCAGGATTTGATGCGCCGCGACCTGACCATCAACGCAATGGCGCAGAATTCAGACGACCTCATCATCGACCCTTTCGGCGGACAACAGGATTTGGCGGCAGGTATTTTGCGCCATGTTTCGCCCGCTTTTGCCGAAGACCCCGTCCGCATCCTGCGTACCGCCCGCTTTGCCGCGCGCTACGGGTTTGAAATCGCCGAAGAAACCATGAAGCTGATGCGGCAGATGGTGGAAAACGGCGAAGCGGATGCTTTGGTTGCCGAACGCGTCTGGCAGGAGTTGGCGAAAGGTTTGATGGAAAAAAATCCCAGAAGGATGATTGAAGTATTGCGCCAATGCGGTGCGCTCAAAGTCTTGCTGCCCGAAGTCGATGCCCTCTTCGGTGTGCCGCAACGCGCCGACTATCATCCCGAAATCGACAGCGGCATCCATACCCTGATGACGCTGCAACGCGCCGCCGATATGGGGCTGAGCCTGCCCGAACGCTACGCCGCTCTGCTGCACGATTTGGGCAAAGCCAAAACCCCGCCCGACATCCTGCCCAAACACCACGGACACGACCTCGCCGGCGTCGAACCCGTGCGTGAAGTCAATCAGAAGCTGCGCGTGCCGAGACACTGCGCCGAGCTTGCTGAACTTGTCTGCCGCTGGCACATCATGTTCCACCAAGTCGGGCAGCTCAAAAGCAAAACCATTCTGAAGGTTTTGCAAAAAACCGACGCTTTCAGACGACCCGAACGCTTCGCCGCCGCCCTGAACGTCAGCATTGCCGACAAACAAGGTCGTCTGAACCGCGAAAACGCCCCCTACCCGCAACGCGCGCACTGGCTCGCCCTGCTCGAAGCCGCCAACCAAGTGGATTCAGGCAAAATCGCCGCCGAATGCCGCGCGCAGGAAAAAGCCCACCTTATCGCCGAAGAAATCGACCGGGCGCGGTTGGCAGAAATTACTCCTTTGCAAAAAGCGTATCAGACAGAAAAATAGGAAGCTCTTAATGACATCTTCACGTTATAAAATCGAACGCGCGCCCGACGGCATTACTGTGTCTGCTCGTGTTGTACATGACTCTCAGGAAATCGGTTTTACCGCTCTATTTCTTATATTTTCCTTTGCTATTACATGCATCGCGCCGTTTTACCTTGAAGAGCATTATTTCACTGATCCAATAATAATTCTTATCCATATACTTTTTACTTTCTACCTAGTCGGCTCACTGGTTTACAGCCTTCTCTGGCAACTTTTCGTACGTGAAAACATCAAGATCCGTAACCATACCCTGTCTCATGGATACACCTTGTTCTCCATTGGACGTTGGCGTAGTTTTCCGCTATCAGAAATTTCCGAATGGCAGTTTCGTGACAATATTCCCAAAGCTCCTGTTGCAAGAGGAAGGGAAGCTAAGTACCCAAACAAAAACTACTACCAAAATGGTATAAAACAACCAAAAAACGATATCCCCAATATCTTACATATCCAAAAATGCAAATAAGGCGCATGGTCTTTCGATTATCAGGAAAAAACCATACTTATCGGCGATTTTTTTGACAGCCGTGATGCTCAGATAATCAATACTGAATTGAACAGGTTTATCCCAGCATCCGCTAAAGCCCGTCAACTTTCAGACGACCTTTGAAACAGCCGCTGCCATATCCGCTATAATCTGCTTCTCAGTCATTCCGTTCCAAACATAAAAACCATGACCCTACAAACCGATTTATTGCCCAAAATCAACAACGAAGATTACCAACGCCTCATCCTCAAACACAGCGTAGAATTCAGCGAAGGCGAAATCCGCCTGCTGAACGAAATCCTTGAAAAATTCAGCTTCGATGTCGTTCAGGCGCAGGCATTGGCGCAGGCGGTGATGCAGCAAGTGCGCTTCGACCCCAACGCCTACCACATCGACAGCGACGACGAAGACACCACAGGCATCTGCCCCCACTGCATCAACCCGCCCATGCCGCCCCTGCGCGATTACCTCGTTTGGCGCGAAACACGCGGCTGAATCCCTTTCAAAAAGGTCGTCTGAAAACAGCAAACCGCTTTTCAGACGACCCCGAACCCACCGGAAAACCCATGCTGCAAACCGACAACCTGACCGCCGCCCAGCCCCAGCGCATCATCACCGCACAAAGCATCTCCCCACAGGAAGAGCTGCTCGAGCGCGCCCTGCGCCCTAAAACGCTGGACGACTATATCGGACAAGACAAAGCCAAAGAACAGCTCGCCATCTTCATCCAAGCCGCCAAAAAACGCGGCGAAGCCCTAGACCACACTCTGCTCTTCGGCCCGCCCGGACTGGGCAAAACCACATTGGCGCACATCATCGCCAAAGAGCTGGGCGTCAACCTGCGCCAAACCAGCGGCCCCGTCCTCGAACGCGCCGGCGACCTTGCTGCCCTTCTGACCAATCTTGAGCCGCACGACGTATTGTTCATCGACGAAATTCACCGCCTCAGCCCTGTCGTCGAAGAAATCCTCTACCCCGCGCTCGAAGACTACCAGCTCGACATCATGATAGGCGAAGGCCCTGCCGCCCGTTCCGTCAAAATCGACCTGCCGCCCTTCGGCGCAACCACCCGCGCAGGTATGCTGACCAACCCGCTGCGCGACCGCTTCGGTATCGTTGCCCGTTTGGAGTTTTATCAAAATCAGGATCTTGCCACGATTGTTAGCCGTTCCGCCCAATTACTGCAACTCGACATGGGTGAAGAAGGCGCGATGGAAGTCGCCAAACGCAGCCGAGGCACACCCCGCATCGCCAACCGCCTGCTGCGCCGCGTTCGCGATTTTGCCGATGTGAAGAACAACGGCGTCATTGATGCCGCCGTCGCCGATGCCGCTTTAAGCATGCTGGATGTCGACGCGCGAGGTTTGGACGTCATGGACAGAAAATTCCTCGAAGCCATCCTGCACAAATTCAGCGGCGGCCCCGTCGGTCTTGACAACGTTGCCGCCGCCATCGGTGAATCCACGGACACCATCGAAGACGTTATCGAACCCTACCTTATCCAACAAGGTTTCCTGCAACGCACCCCGCGCGGCAGAATGGCGACCGAACGCGCCTACCTGCACTTCGGCTTGAAAATGGAAAAATAAGCGTATTGAAATAAAGAAAGGTCGTCTGAAACCGGATTTTTGGTTTTCAGACGACCTTTTTGTATCCATTCAAATGGAAGACTTGAGTAAGAATAAAGGCAAGGCTGTTCTTACAAGCTAGTGTTTGTCCTCACCCTCTTTGGCAGTATCTTTCCCGCCGTCTTTATCTGTCTGAACCGGCGCCACTGGGAAAAACAATATCAGCGGGTTGGCTTTAATCTGCTGCCAGAAACTTTTGCACAAATTGCCGACGCTGCCGATTTTCGTGCCGCGCGAACGCAGGGCGACGAAGAGGGCGAGGGTGAAGCTGACGATGAGGTTGACCAAGCCGATGGCGAGGACGCTGCAAATGCCGAGCATAAATGTACCAAAGCCGACATTGCCGCTGACGGCGGCATAGCCGAGGTTGGCGGAGGAGAAGGCGACATGGCGGATGTCCAGCGGCAGGCCGAGGAGGTGTCCGAAGTAGCCGGTCATGCCCAAGAGCATACCGAAGATGAAGTTGCCGGCCAGCGAGCCGTAGTGTTTGTGGATGTAGGCGGCGAGTACGCGGCGGGGTTTGGGGCGCATGATTTTGCGCAATAAGGGATTGAAGGGCAGGCGTTGGCGCAGGTTGAGATAGTCGGCGCGGTTGTCGAAGAAGCCTGCGATGATGCCGGAACAGAACAGCCACAAGCCTGCAATAGCGGCATACCATAGGGTCGGATGATTGATGATGTCTATGGATTTGAACTGGTAGGCGGTGGTGTGGGCATCGAGTATGGGCTGTTGGTTCAGATGGGCATAGCCGAACGATATGGCGCACGCCAAGAGAATAGCGATGGAAACGTTGCCGAAGACGGCGACGCTTTGGGAGCGGCATACGTCGATGAGGAGCTTGGCGAGCTTGTTGTCCACCGCTTTGCCGCCTTCGTTGAGATCGACCTGTTCGGCGAAGCTGGCGGCGGTCATGGCGGGCTGTTTGGTGGCGACGGTGCAGTGCAGCATATGGATGATCATGAAGCCTATGCCGTAGTTTAGCCCTGCTAAAAAAGAAGTCACGAAGGGGCTGAAGCCGAGTGAGCCGATATGGATTTTATACAGCGCCATTAGGGCGATAATGACGCCGCCGCCTGCCGCGGAGTAGAACATTTTGAAATATTCTTTGCGGTTGCGGGTGATGTAATGCTCTCCGTGGTGGCTTTTGTTTTCGGTAATGCTGCGGGCGAGCATACGGATGCTGCTGCGGCGCAGATGGCGGGTGCTGTATTGCTCGACCGCGGCGTAGATGAGGGAATTCATCAGGGTAATGGTGAGGCGGTTGCGGTTGCCGGCATCGGTTTGGATGTCGGTGAGCAGTTTCAGACGACCTATGGTCTGCTGGAGCCGTTCGAGCAGGTGGGCGACTTTGACGGACGAGCCTGAGCCTGCGCCCGTTCCTTTGCGACGCAGATAGTCAATTTGCTTGCTGCACTGGTCGAACATGACTTCGAGGTGTGCGGTGTCGTAAGGGCTGGTGTCGTTACGGTAGTGTTCGACCATTTTGGCGGTTTCGCGTTGGAGGGCGACGAAGGGCGAATCGGCTTCGAGCAGGCGCGGGGCGATGCGGATAAGGTCGGGCTCGAGGGCTTCGGACGCAATCCAAATGGCGAGCATTTCGATGGCGCGCAGGCGAGCGTCAACCAACTGGCGGCAGGCGTTTTGCAGTAAGGTGGGATCGACGCTGGTGCGGATAAGGTCGTACAAGCTCAACCATTGGCGGATGCTGAGGGTTTGCAGCCATCTGTCGTCGTTTTCCGAATGGAAAAGATAGAGGAATACTTCGCGCAGGTTAGCGAAGTCTTTATAGGACGGGCTGAAGCGTTCGTATATGCGTATGCCCATCTCGCGGGTAAAACTGTGGCGCGAGAAGATGCCGAGTTTGATCAGCGCGGGATAGATATGGACTTGCGAAAGCCAGTGGTAAAAACGACCGCTGAAGTTTTTTGCGAGTGCTTCGTCTTGTTTGAGCGTGGCGATAATCAGGTCAAAACGTTCTTCCGCCTGTTTTTTGCCGCCGCGCCGCAGGAATTTGATTAAGGCATTGAGAATAAGGACGAAATCGGTATCGGTCAGGCTTTTGGAAAGTAGAGGATGTAGATTTTGGTGAGTAATTTTTTCCATTGCAGTATTTTTACACAAAACGGCGGGTTTGATAAGTTCGGGTAATTTATGCAACCTGCTGTAAGCACATTCGATATTTTGGAGCAATATTTGACGATTTCAACCCTCTTTGTTTTGAAAAGGTCGCCTGAAAACCGGTTTCAGACGACCTTTTGCTTATTTCAGCATCTCTTCGGGAATTTTGCAGACGGGAATCGGATTGACTTTGTGTTGCATGGCTTTGTGCAGGCGGGTGTAAATTTCCAAGACTTCGCGCTGCCTGCCTTCAAATTCTTCGGGGCGGTGCGTACCGTAAACGCCCATCGCCCATTCGAGTTCGGGATAGCTTGCGCCCATCTGTTCTTCGTCCGTGCGCTCGGTATCCCAAAGTCCGTCGGTCGGCACGGCTTTTTGGATGGACTCAGCGATGTCCAGTTCGGCGGCAATTTGATAAATCTGCGTTTTGGTCAAGTCGGCAATCGGGCTGATGTCCACACCGCCGTCGCCGTATTTGGTGAAAAAGCCCACGCCGAAATCTTCAATTTTGTTGCCCGTACCCGTAACCAGCAAACCGTTTAGCTGCCCGTAATAATAAAGCGTCAGCATCCGCAGGCGGCTTCGGGCGTTGGCAAGCGCAAGCTGTTTGGCGGGGAACTCGGTTTCATCGACCTCGACATCGGCGGCAAAGGTATCGAAAGTCGGCGTCAAATCCACGCGCATCCCGCTGACGTTGGGAAACGCCTGCTCCAATCGGCGGATGTGTTCCTGCGCGCGGCTGACTTGGTCGGCTTTTTGGCGGATGGGCATTTCAAGTAGAAGGACTTTCAACCCCGTCCGTGCCGCGATGGCGGAAACGACTGCGGAATCGATACCGCCGGAAACACCGACGACAAACCCTTTGGCGTGTGCGGCGGCGGCATAGTTTTTCAGCCAGTCGGCAATATGGCGGATAACGGCTTGGGTCTGCATAGTCAGGCTCCTGATTTAAAGAGGGAATCATACCCGATTTTGAGAGGCAGCGGCATATGGACGGGTCGTCTGAAAATCAACTTCACAGCTTTCAGACGACCTTCCACCTGTTTTTATCGGCAATAAAATCTTACTGAGATTTCGCAAAACCTTTCCCAATTTGAAACAATCCCCTGATTTTGTTATTATTCCTTCAAACAAAGAAATAATCATCATCCATTTTGTCTCATCCGGCTCTCATTACGGCTCATTCATCTGTGCGTTTTTACTCCCTTTTCCCCTTGTTTTTTTCATCCGGCAGGACGGTTTAAACGCCATTCGTTTTTTGTCTGCGTTTTATAGTGGATTACCAAAAATCGGGAAAGTCTCGGACTCTGTCCGACAGACCATGTTTTATTCCCAGTTTTTGTTAATCAACCATATACAGCCTTGCGCCCGTATCCGCCTGCCTCACCATCTCAAAGGAGGTCAAGGTTTGTCTTTATTTCATTTCTTACGCAACCGCTCTTCGTTCAATCCCTTCGTCGTTTCCGTTACGCTGTCCTTCGTGCTGCTGGTCATCGGCATCGCACTTTTGATTCCGCAGCAGGCTGAAACCGTCCTCAATGCCGCCAAAACGGGCATTTTCAAAAACTTCAGTTGGTTTTACATCTTGGCGTTTTCAGCCTTCTTCTTCTTCCTGCTCGCACTTTCGGTCAGCAGCTTCGGCAACATCAAGCTGGGCAGCAACGAAGAAGAGCCTGAATTTAGCTTTTGGTCTTGGCTCGCCATGCTGTTCGCGGCGGGTATGGGCGTCGGGTTGATGTTTTTCGGCGTCGCCGAACCGCTCACCCACTATCTGTCCCCAATTACCGAAGGCGGCAGCGGCGCAAGGCAGCAGGATGCGTTGCTCCACACCCTCTTCCACTGGGGCGTACATGCCTGGTCGGTTTACGCCGCCATGGCGTTGGCGCTCGCCTATTTCGCCTTCCGCTACAAACTCCCGCTTTCCCTGCGTTCCTGCTTTTATCCGCTGCTAAAAGAGAAAATCGACGGTAAGGCAGGCGACATTATCGACATACTCGCGCTGGTCGCCACCCTGTTCGGCATCATCACCACGCTCGGTTTCGGCGCGGCGCAGTTGGGTGCGGGCTTGGCACAAATCGGCTGGATAAGCGAAAACACTTTTTCCGTACAAACCATCGTGATTTTCGCCGTCATGGGTTTGGCGGTTGCCTCCGCCGCCTCCGGCATAGGTAAAGGCGTCAAAATGTTGAGTGAGATGAACTTGACCCTTGCTTTTGTACTGATGGTCTTCGTCCTCGCTACTGGCCCGACCCTCCACCTGCTCTCCGCCTTCAACGACAACCTCGGTACTTACCTGAGCAACCTCATACAACTCAGTTTCAAAACGTACAGCTACGAACAAAACCACACCGAATGGTTCGGCGGCTGGACCATCTTATACTGGGCATGGTGGTGTTCTTGGGCGCCTTTCGTCGGACTCTTCATCGCCCGCATCTCGCGCGGACGC
>QWCF01000854.1_pt1 | contig 14113 bp, 10 predicted proteins | sample 1972521 | NCBI WGS metagenome assembly QWCF01 (sample SAMN09866715, study PRJNA288562) | Human oral metagenome isolate term4_saliva, whole genome shotgun sequencing...
TGAGAGCTGGAACTGCTCACGTGACTTCTTGTTAACGAATGTAGAGCGGTTTACAGTGTAAATACGCTTGTGTGTTGGCAATGGAATAGGACCGCTAACGATAGCGCCAGTAGCCTTAACAGCCTTCACAATCTTCTCTGCTGACTTGTCAACCAACTGGTGGTCGTAAGACTTCAGCTTAATACGAATCTTCTGACTCATGTTTAACTTTTTATTTATTATTGAATATACAGAAAGGTTGCTCTCTCATAAGAGTCATTCGCTATGAGAGAGCAGAACCTTACATTATTTACTTAACGAGGTCTGAATTACCCTTCAACTCATCAAGAATCTCCTTAGCGAGAGTGCTTGATACTGGTGAGTGGTGATCATACTCCATAGAAGAAGTAGCACGACCAGAAGTAATAGTACGAAGAGCTGTTACATAACCGAACATCTCTGACAATGGTACCATAGCCTTAACGATACGAGCACCGCTACGAGCCTCATCCATACCCTGTACAAGACCACGACGCTTATTCAAGTCACCGATAACATCACCCATGTTCTCCTCTGGAGTAACAACCTCTACCTTCATGATAGGCTCCATAAGAACAGGACCTGCCTTAGGACAGAGAACCTTGAATGCCTGGTGAGCTACGAGCTCAAATGACAACTGGTCAGAGTCAACTGGGTGGAAAGAACCATCAGTCAAAGTAACCTTAAGACCAGTCATTGGGAAGCCACCGAGTACACCGTTGCCAAGACAATCCTTGAAGCCCTTCTCTACTGCAGGGATGAACTCCTTAGGTACGTTACCACCCTTAACAACGTTTACAAACTGCAAGTCGCCCTCCTCGTAATCCTCGTCCTTAGGCTCGATAGTTACGTCAATACAAGCGAACTTACCACGACCACCAGACTGCTTCTTATAAGTCTCACGGCTCTGAGCTGCCTTAGTAATAGCCTCCTTGTAGTTAACCTGTGGCTTACCCTGGTTACACTCTACCTTGAACTCACGCTTCAAACGGTCGATAATAATATCGAGGTGAAGCTCACCCATACCAGAGATAATGGTCTGACCACTCTGCTCATCAGTACGAACGGTGAATGTTGGATCCTCCTCAGCAAGCTTAGAAAGACCGTTATCAAGCTTAGCAACGTCAGCCTGGCTCTTTGGCTCAACAGCGATAGAAATCACAGTATCAGGGAAGGTAATAGACTCGAGGATAATTGGTGCATTCTCATCACAGAGAGTATCACCAGTACGAATATCCTTGAAACCTACACCAGCACCGATATCACCTGCATCGATTGACTCCATAGGAATTTCCTTATTAGAGTTCATCTGGAATAGACGGCTGATACGCTCCTTCTTGCCAGAACGTGTATTGAATACGTAAGAACCAGCAACAACCTTACCTGAGTAGACACGGAAGAATACCAAACGGCCCATGAATGGGTCAGTAGCAATCTTAAATGCCAAAGCAGATGTAGGCTCGCTCTCACTTGGCTTACGATCCTCTTCCTCCTCTGTATCTGGATTAATACCAACGATAGCTGGTGTATCCAATGGAGAAGGCAAGAAAGCACAAACGTAATCGAGAAGAGGCTGTACACCCTTATTCTTATAAGAAGAACCAAGAAGCATTGGGCAGCACTCCATAGCGATACAACCCTTACGGATTGCAGCAATCAGCTTATCCTCAGGAATATCCTGTCCCTCAAGGTACATCTCCATCAACTCATCATCGTAGTTAGCTGCACCCTCGAGCAACTTCTCACGCCACTCAGCAGCCTCATCAGCAAGATCAGCAGGGATATCCTCAACATCATACTGAGCACCCATAGTCTCATCATGCCACAAGATAGCCTTCATCTTGATAAGGTCTACAACACCCTTGAAGTTCTCCTCTGCGCCGATAGGAATCTGAATAGCGATAGGATTAGCACCAAGGATATCCTTCATCTGCTGTACTGTCTCATAGAAGTCAGCACCAGAGCGGTCCATCTTGTTTACATAACCAATACGTGGAACATTGTACTTATCAGCCTGACGCCAAACAGTCTCAGACTGTGGCTGTACACCATCGGCTGCAGAATAAGTAGCAACTGCACCATCGAGAACACGGAGTGAACGCTCTACCTCAGCAGTAAAGTCAACGTGTCCCGGAGTATCAATCAAGTTAATCTTATAAGACTTGCCGAGATAGTTCCAGTTACATGTTGTAGCAGCAGATGTAATTGTGATACCACGCTCCTGCTCCTGTGCCATCCAGTCCATGGTTGCAGCACCATCATGAACCTCACCAATCTTGTGAGTCTTACCTGTATAAAAAAGAATACGTTCAGATGTTGTCGTCTTACCGGCATCGATGTGTGCCATAATACCGATATTACGAAAGCACCACCCTGGTTATTGAAAGCATCCATGATCTCAGAAGCAAGCTTATCAGCCATGCTCTTACCACCACGCTTACGTGCAAAGGCAATCATATTCTTCATTGAAACACTCTCCTTACGATCTGGGCGAATCTCTGTTGGTACCTGGAAAGTAGCACCACCAATACGGCGGCTCTTTACCTCTACCTGTGGAGTGATGTTGTCGAGAGCCTGCTTCCACACCTCAAGTGGAGACTTCTCTTCATCCTTCATCTTACCGCCTACGATATCGAGGGCTGCATAGAAGATTTCGTATGAGGTATTCTTCTTACCATCATACATCAAGTGATTTACGAACTTTGACACCTTCTGATCATTAAACTTTGGATCTGGAAGGACTACACGCTTCTTTGGTTTTGCTTTTCTCATTTTTATTTTAAACTTTAAGTCTGCGGAGGCTGTCGTCTTTCGTTCTTCAACGCCCTCTCTTGGGCATTTACTCAACCTTTGTGATTACAAATCTCCAGCAAAACTGTTTGTTTTTAGTTGCTTCTTTTTAAAGAACCTCGGGGCATCGACCATCACCGGCCGTTGCACCTCGGCTTTATGGTTTGAAGTTTCTTAGCTGCCTTTAGGCAACTTGAATATTACTTCTTAGCTGCCTTTGGACGCTTAGCACCGTACTTAGAACGACGCTGTGTACGGTTGGCAACACCAGCGGTATCAAGAGTACCACGAACGATGTGATAACGTACACCAGGAAGGTCCTTAACACGACCACCACGAACGAGAACAATACTGTGCTCCTGCAAGTTGTGACCCTCTCCTGGGATATAAGAGTTCACTTCCTTCTGGTTGGTCAAACGAACACGGGCAACCTTACGCATTGCCGAATTAGGCTTCTTAGGAGTTGTTGTGTAAACACGAACACATACGCCACGACGCTGTGGACAGTTGTCCAAAGCCGGAGACTTGCTCTTGTCTACGATGTCCTTTCTGCCTTTTCTTACTAATTGTGAAATAGTAGGCATAATTTTACTTTTTATTGTTATACGCCCATCCGCATGATTTTGGGGCTAAAAATCGCTACTACCAAAGTCCATTTTCTATAATTTTTGAATAAAAATACATTCGAAGGAGCTAAATTTATGTAATATCGACTGTAAAATATATCTGATTTTTCAACAGCCATAGAACGATAACAATAACAGCAACCCGACATAGAACGTAAATCTTTCCATAAACAACAAACAGCTTATAAATCAGACACTTCACACTGCACAAAAAGAAGTTCTTATCTCATCGAGAATCTTCTTTATTGAATTAGACCAACACAACCTCTACTTAATACCAATGTTACCACTTTTTAGTAACCCTCTGTAGAGTGTTTAGCAGGCTGCGCACATATGGTGCGGAGCATCAGCACCAATGGTGCTTACGAACAACACAACATGTGCTAAGCAGCTATACTTAGAAAGAAGACAACCTACTGAAGTCTTGATAATTAGAAGAAGACCCCTTATATCAGAAGATTCCCATCTTACTTCAGTCTGAATCAACATATTTATGAGTACAACGATACGACTTGCCAATGAAAATCACAATTTTTAGGTATTGTAGTATCATTATTTAAGAGGCATCTTTGCGCCAAAAAAAATCGGCTACACCTTATATAATGTAGTCATTACTTAATATTACTCCTTAGGTGGATAACAACAGAAACATTTCATGATACAAAACATTAAGAGAGGTATTGCCATGCTATCGGTAGCCTCTGCTATCAATTTAAGTGCGCAAACAACCTACAAGGCACGAGTTATTAACCAAGATACAGGAGAGCCTATTATTGGTGCTGTGGTCAAAGGAAATAAAGGTGTAGAAGCAGTAACCAACGAAGACGGTTACTTCTCACTGAACACAAATGATGACCAGACACTGCACATCAGCTATATTGGTTTCAAAGAACAGGACATAAAGGCACAAGCACTAAAAGGACAACCTACTATCAGTCTTATTCCTGGTATCGACCTTCAGGAGGTACAGGTTACAGCCAGTATCTCCAGCGCACGTAGTCAGAAAGCACTTGGAAGTAAGGTTGACCATGTCGACATTGAAAATCTGAGTAAGAATGCGCATACAAATTCTCTCAGCGACATGCTTGATGGTAAGATTGGTGGTGTACAGATGTACCAAAGCAATGGTAAAGTTGGTATGCCAATCCGTTTTAACATGCGTAGCGGTGCTACAATGAGTATGGAGCGTGACCCAATCATCTATGTTGATGGTGTGAAATACAATAGCTCACATATTTCTGACATCAACAGTTCACAAGATGCACTCAGCGCACTCAATGACTTGACCATTGATGACATTGCAACTATCGATGTCATAAAAGGTCCTTCTGCCGCAGCCAGCTATGGAGCAGAGGCTGCCAATGGCGTTATTGTTATCACAACCAAAAGAGGTAAAAATAACAATCCAGAAAACAGAAAGGCTGACATACAAGTGAAGATGTCGTTAGGCGCAGCTACATTGGCAAAAAAATATGATCAGTTTGTAAATAATGATCCTATCAATAATTTCTTCCAAACTGGCTGGCAGAAAACTATCTACACCTCTGTTTCAAAAGCCTTCAAAGGGAATCAGAACCTCTTCTTCTCTTACAACATGAATGACATTGCTGGTATAGTACCTGGCAATAAAGACAAGCGACATAGTGCGAAGATGGCTTATGACCTTCGTTCTGGGCGTTTCTCACTCGGTGCTACTGCTTCCTACATACATGGTAACATCAGTCTTCCACAGACTGCAATGGGTAGATATGATGCGATATGGAACTTAATGATTAACCAGACGCCATGGCCATATGTCGACGAGAGTACGTGGCGAGCACAGAGTTGGACCTATGGCAACGACCGTTTCATCGGTAACCTTCGTCTTAGCTATATGCTTCCAGCAGATATAAAGATTGAGACTATCATTGGCGCAGACGTAAACCATACAGAAGGAATCTATCGTCTACCTTTCGGTTATAAGTTAGGAAACAACTCTGAGGGTGCAAAGAATATAAGCAACCGTAGAAACTCTAACTTCAATTGGGACATAAAAGCTACTCGTAAGTTCCATCTTGCTGACAAATGGGACCTTACAGCAACCCTTCTCTCACAGATTGCACGTCAGTACGAAACATTGAATAGTATTTCTGCATCTCGCTTTAGAAGTGATATCGACAATATCTCAGCAGCAACGGAACGTACAGTAACAGAGTCAAGCTTCGAACAACGCACATGGGGTCTCTATGGTGAGGCCTTCCTCAACTATGATAACCGTTTGTTTGTCAATGCAGGACTAAGACGTGATGCCTCTAACCTTATTGGTAGTAATGTGGCGAGCATCTATTATCCCTCTTTGAGTGCATCATACAACCTCAAGAATCAGAAGTTCCGCATTGCCTATGGTGAGAGTGGACGCCTTCCCTACCCTACAGATGCCCGTACATCTTATGTCATGGACGGCATCAGTGCTTATGGCCCAATTGTTAAACCTCAGTACAAAGGTAACCCTGATATCAAGCCTGAACGTATGCGAGAGATTGAATTAGGAACGGACTGGACTATTCGTAACAGACATACATTAGCACTTACGCTGTATGCACAATACACCTCTGACGCCATCATCTACGACGACCTTCTTTCAAGCGATGGTTGGATCGGTAGCGTTCCACGTAACGTAGGACGCATCAAGGGTCATGGTATAGAGTTCAGCTATAATGGCAACCTATGGAAACAGGCTAACCGCCATTCTCTTGACGTGTATGCAAACCTTAATTATCAGGCTAACAAAGTGATTGATACTGGCGGACAGGATATCAATAACTATCCTAACGTTGTAAAAGAGGGACAACCTGTCTATGCTTTCTATTATCACACCGTTGAGAAGCCAGCCTTCAATGCTGACGGTACATACAATCAGAAAATAGGTGCCATTGAGAGTAATGACTACCAGTATCTTGGTAAGCCATTCCCATCTGTCAATGGTTCGTTTGGTTTCGACCTAAAACTCTTCAGTCACTTCACCTTCGGGACAAAGTGGAATTATGCTTTGGGGGCATCTATCTATAATCAAAGTTTCTATAATGTATCTGGTTTGGGTGACAACTTGAAGAAGCGTAATGACCAGCTGCAGGCGCTTGCTAATGCTACCGTAGGTACTGCAGAATATAACCAAATTGCTGAGGACTTGGCACACAGCGCACGCTTCAGAGCTAACTACATCGAGAAAGCTAACTTCTTGCGCTTGTCAACGCTCTACTTAGGTTATGATTTATCATCACTCTCTCGCAAGTGGACACGCAACGTGGTGAATGGAATGCGTTTCTCTTTCGCTATACAAAATGTATTCGTCCTTACCAACTACTCTGGTGCTGACCCACAAGTGGAAGGCAACGGTGGTAATCGTAAGCAAAGAGGTATTGGAAGTTTGTCACGTGACATTACCAATACTCCACACCCACGCACTTACACAGCAACATTAAGTTTCACATTATAAAAAGAAGACGATAAAATGAAAAAATCAATATATGCCATTCTCGCCCTCTCTGTACTATTCGCGAGTTGCGATTCATGGGTAGAAAATGCGGAGACACCAAGTAACACACTTACAAGAGACCAACTGAATAAATCAGCAATGGTTGCTAATATTCAAAGCAATAGTATTACTGATGGTCCGTTGGTAGCCTACGTAAAGACGCTTCAAGGCGATGCCTCTGCTGCAGCCTTCCTCACGTTGGGTACAACTGTTGACGAATTGACCGAAGGAACGATTCCAAATGCGCTCCTTTATCGCCAGATAGCGACTGACAACCTCACTCCATCTTCGGGTACTCAGAATGATCTATGGAATAAAATTCATAACTATTATGCTCGAAGCATTGAACTAACTGAGATTGCTGGACAGATAACAGGAGCAAATGCTGAGCAGACTGAGATTGTAAAAGCATATGGTAACTACGTTGGACATCTCCATGCTGGCTATGCTCTACAGTTGCTTGCAGAGTCTTTCTCTACAACTCCTGCTGCAGAAGGTGGGTCTGTCATCCTGAATAAGGCTGTTGTCCCGCACGAGACACTACTAAACCAAGCTAAGGAGCAATACGAAGCTGCTGAGAAAGCTGCAAAGTCTGATGTACTAAAGTCCTTCAAAGGCTTTGACCAAGACGCAGCTATCCGACAGATAAAAACCTACGAACTCAAATTAGCTATACATCGTGGACAATACGCAGATGCTAAGACATTCGTAGAAGGTGCACTAAAGGATGGTGAGACTGTGGAGGTAATCTATAACAACGATGGTGCTGACAACCCACTTTACAGTGCTATCGGTCCAAACAGCCGTGATGTACAAGTAAGCCCTTCTCTTGAAGCTGCAAGAACAACAGATGCTGAAAAGAAAGCCTTACCACTGGCTCATGCGAGTGTAGATAAGAAGAATCCTAATCGCTATAACATTTATGCGTCAGGGCTAACAAGAAAGGGTTCGATGATTATTTCAAACGATGATGACATCCATCTTATCAAGGCTGAACTCATTGTAAGAGGTATTATGACAGGTGATGCAATGACAGAGGTTAATAAGGTTATTGGCAAATATGACACAGCCAGTCAACTGTCAACGACCTCTACCCTTGCACAAATAGCCGAGTTACGTCGTATCTTCCTTGCTTTCCGTGGTGAACGCACAGCAGATATCCGCCGCGGATTGGAGCAAGGTTCTGCCGCAACAACTTGGGCAAACCGTAAAATCAAATGGTTGCCAATACCCGAGAAAGAGTTACAAAGCCAAGGACTATAAAGCAACTTATATAACTATATTATCTGTAACGGACGCACAAATCGTGTGTCCGTTATTATTTCCAGAACTTCATAATGGGATTACCGACAAGGTGTATTCTCCGTCTTAACCCAAATGAGATTGAACAGAAATAAGATATAATCGCTTTGTTATTACATTACTTTTATTTATCTTTGTCATTCAAAAGAACATCTTATTATGTGGACATTTATAGAGCTCATCATTACACTAATACTTATGCCCTTTGTCATCAAGTGGAGAGATTGGGGCTGGCTATCGTGCTTCATATTTATAGGATTGAGCCTTGCATTCACACCTCTTGTTGGTATCTTTATTTATAAATTTGCTTTTCGAGGTTAAACCCATTACGCCCAAATGGTAGAAGAACTGATTTCCTACCATTGCTGAAACGCAATTAATTCGATAACTGCACATTCTATATCAACCGAGATTATCAAAAACAATAAAGCCGCCCGATTACTCGGACGGCTTTATTATTGATCATTAAGAAGTCTGCTTATGCATCAACCTTACCAGGACCAAATGGAGCAATCGTACGTGGCTCCTGCTCTGGCTCATGACGGTCAATCTTACCAAACTCTTTCTCATAGCGTACTACATTATCCTGCAAAGCAGCAAGCAGACGCAAAGCGTGCTCAGGAGCAATGATAACACGGCTTGTTACTGTTGCCTTTGGTACACCTGGAAGAAGCGTAGCAAAATCAAGTACAAACTCTGAACTTGAATGAGAGATTATCTGGAAGTTTGTATAAACACCTTTAGCGATTTCTGGTGAGAGATCAATCTGCAACTGCTGCCCCTCTTGATTCTGATTGTTATTGTCCATTTTGTTAATATGATTTAGATAATACTTTATTTCTCTTATGCAAAGATAATACATAAAAGTCATTTGCCCAAATCTAACTACAAAAGTTTTCACCTCTAACCAATAGAATAACAAAAGAGATAGATATGGAAGGAAGAAGCATTATTTTATAAAAAAGAATCAGTTGAGATAGGGGCTAATAGGTTATACATCCTTAAAAATAGTTTCAAGGGCTAAAACACACAGTTGGAGCCCTTGAAACACACGAAATCAATATCTATAACGTAAGCCGATAAAGCTGCCTTTTAGCGTTTACCTTTCTTCGACCAGCCAAAGTGTAAACCGATGACAAACAAGACAAATAGAACTTCACCCAAAGCTACAAATATATCTCCAGGTATACGTAGCCATCTTAATGTTTGCATGAGATCTTGTTGCATAAATTCAGCCGACCTTGCCGACCAGTAAGCGTTGGTGATGCTTTCGTTGGCTTGTAGGATACCAATAGGTAAAATACTTACCACCGTCATTAGCAGTAAACCAACGTTCATACACCAGAAAGCAGATCCTATAAGCTTATCGTTCCACTCACTATTTGGATAAAGACCGCGCAAAACAAATAGCATTAAGCCTATTCCTAAGATACCATAGACTCCGAAAAGAGCTGCATGTCCGTGAACGGCAGTAGTATTCAGTCCTTGCAAATAATACAAGGCGATTGGCGGATTAATTGAGAAACCAAAGATACCAGCACCCAAGAAGTTCCAAAAACACATTGCAATGAAGCAATATATTGGCCACTTATAGGATTTTATCCAATCGGCAGAACGGCTCAGTTGATAATTATGATATGCTTCTATTCCTATCAGTACGAGCGGAACAAGTTCCATAGCACTGAATGTAGCTCCAAGTGCTAATACAGCAGTTGGGGTCGCACTGAAATACAAGTGATGGAATGTTCCTAAAATACCACCTGCAAGGAAGACGATAGTAGAGAATAACACAGAAACTGTGGCACTCTTAATCTTAAGTAGTCCTAAACGACAGAATAAGAACGATGCAACCACCGTAGCAAATACCTCGAAGAATCCTTCAACCCAAAGGTGAACAACCCACCAACGCCAGTATTCAGCAATAGCCATATGGGTTTGGCGTCCATACATCAAACCTGCTGCATAAAAGAATGCGATAGCTAATGAGGCAATAACAAAAAGCGTAAGTAAATGGCGATTTTCGTCCTTTCGTTTGAGTGCAGGAATAAGTGCACGAATCATCAAGAATAGCCAAAGAACTAAACCTGTAAGCAATAGTATCTGCCATAGACGTCCCAGCTCAACATACTCATATCCTTGATGACCAAACCAGAAGTTCTCTACCAAACCAAGCTTTTGCATTACTCCGAACCATTGACCAGCTAATGAACCTGCAACTACAAAAACCAATGCTCCAAAGAGAATGTTTACGCCTAAGGCTTGATATTTTGGTTCAACTCCCGAAACTGCTGGCGCTATATATAAACCTGTAGCCAACCACGAGGTTGCAATCCAAAGAATAGCCAACTGGACATGCCAACTACGCGATACGGCATAAGGGAATATGTTTTGTATGGGTAAACCAAAGAAAGCATCTCCCTCTACACCGTAATGAGCTGTAATCACACCAGAAAGCATCTGAACCAGCATCAATGCACCTACTACCCAAATGTATTTCAGCACGGCACGCATCGATGCTGTAGGCTTAAGATCTCTCATCGGATCTGATTCTGGCACCTTTGATACATGTTCTTCTTTATGCTGTGCATAATAGTAAACTAAAATTCCTACACAGAAGAGTAACAATAACACACTAAAGCCTGACCAAAGATGTAACGAAGTAGGGGCAACATTGCCTATGACAGGGTCGTGTGGCCAGTTATTGGTATAACTAACGTCGCTATTAGGTCTATTGGTCACACATACCCAGCTTGACCATGCGAAGAAAGCGTCCATCTTATCAAAACGCTTCTCAGCAGAAAGTCCGTCTACTGCTTCTACAGATTTATCGCGCATAGCATACGCATTGCGCAATTTAGCCATAGATGGGTCATTTAAGAATAGTTTGGCATAATAATTATGCAATTGCTTTGCCACTTTAGCACGCATCTTACTAAAGGTGATAATGCCTGTCTGTGCGTCATATGTATTCTTACGGAGCTCTTTTTGCAACAACACCTTATACTTAGCCTTGTCAGCCTCGTCCAACTGGTTATATACCTTACCATCTTTCTTAGCTAATTCGGCTAACATCAATTCTGACTCACGATGCAAATAGTCGGCTGTCCAATCAGGAGCTACGTATGCGCCATGTCCCCAAACACTACCTACTGTCTGACCTCCAATAGACTGCCAAACGTTCTGTCCATCTTTTATATCTTGTCCTTCAAACAACGTTTCACCACTCTCTGTTACCACCTTGTTAGGAAAAGGTGGCATCTCTCTGAAAATCTCAACGCCATAGAAGCATAAAACGGCAAACGACCCTATAATGACCGCTGCCAAAGTCAACCATAATTTCTTTGGTGTCATTTTTTTAAATTCTGATTAATGTTTATTTATATTTTAAGACCTTAAATTAAATTAGGGCATACCATGCCCTCCTCTTACTGCAATGAAAAACAATAGATATGCCATAAGTTTGTAAACATAATCAAAGAAAGAGAAAACTCTTCATTAGGTAACACTTGTTACCTTTGTGTAATTCACATTTGGCAACAAATGTAATCAAAAAATAAAATCTAAACGTTATATCACATTAAATATCTTCTCAAGAAATCTCGTATTAATATCTTTCCGTCTTCTAAAAGTTACTTATTCCCATACCAACTAATACCTGTAAACTATTTTCATGCAACTCAAAAATAACACATGCTCTTTTGATTTCTAAAAGACGCCTAATTGACTTACAAAAGATGCCCTTTAGAGGTCTTACTAACGCCCTTTTGAAGTCCAATTAAGCATCTTTTCTTGCACAAACTTATAACTAACTGATTTACCGTTTGTTACAAACTTATCTTTTACATGTGTTTTTGCCGTTATTTGTAGATGTTTTATTCGAAATTATGTAATCATTTTTCAAAAGTAAAATCTGTCAGTTCCACAACTCCCGAGTTCTGAATATATGAGTTAATCTCTTCCTCGCTTGCTGGTGTACGATGAAAAATAAGATAAACTATCCCATATACCAATAATAAGCCCATGGCTGAACCTATTCCTCCTGCGTTAATTTTGAAACTCTTCATCTTTTTGATAGAACTCTTTTGCTTAAATCTATCTTTGCTTTTCTATATTATCTAACCTTTCAGTTTACCCATTAAACAATTATTATACTCTTTCTTTATTCAGTTCGGCAATAGGTAAGGTATTCCTTTACACTATATTTGTAATCGTCTTCAGGAACTTGATTAAACTTACTATCTGGACTTGTGTACCACAATAATGCTGGAACAGGCTTTTCCTTGCTTCCTAATTTTGGATTATGCAAATCACCCTTATTAACAACAAGATAAATCTTAGGACTCTTTCGTAAGATATCCGTATTTATTGGTATTGAATATGGGGCTCCGTAAACCTCTAAAACGAAATACTTCTTACTGTCAGGCGAATAAAATTTTGCTATATCTTTATATAATGAACTATTGTTGCGCCTCAAAGGTTGTCTTGCATACCTTACCATGTTTTCCTCATCGTAAAAGGTAATATTCGTCAGTTCCACAACTTCCGAGTTCTGAATATATGCGTTGACCTCTTCCTCGCTTGCTGGTGTGCGATGGAAAATCAGGTAGACTACTCCATATACCAATAATAAACCGATGGCTGACCCTATTCCTTGTGCATTAATTTTGAAAGTCTTCATCTTTTTTGATCGAACTCTTTTGCTTAAATCTATCTTTGCTTTTCTATATTATCTAACCTTTCAGTTTTCCCATTAACCAATTATTATACTCTTTCTTTATTCAGTTCGGCAATAGGTAAGGTATTCCTTTACACTATGTATATAATTTCTTTCAGAAACTTCATAATTTTTATAATTTGGGTCCGTATACCATAATAATGCAGGAACAGGCTTTTCCTTACTTCCTAATTTTGGATTATGCAAATCATCCTTATTAACAACAAGATAGATTTTGGGACTCCTTCGCAAAAGTTCTGCATTTACTGATATTCTGCCAGGGACACCATAAGTCTCTAAAACAAAATTCTTCTTACTGTCTGGTGAATAAACTTTTGCTATATCTTTATACAGTGTACTATGGTTGCGTCTCAAAGGCTGTCTTGCATATACTACCATGTCTTCCACATCGAAAAAAGTAAAATCTGTCAGTTCCACAACTTCCGAGTTCTGAATATATGCGTTAATTTCTTCTTCGAGCTTTTTAACGTTCTTATAAAATACCCATTTTTATTTAACTATATTTTCTTAGCTATAATATCACTATTTGGATTTATTTGTTGCATAATAGCTTTTTCATTTTTCTTTTTCAATTCTTCTTCTTGCTCATCAATCCAATTGTTAAATAGTAATTGTGGAATGCCGACGACTGAACCTTTTAGTAGTCCCTTGCCTACATCTTTAATAAGCGAAGTAGGGCTAATTAATTGAAGGGTTAGTCTTGGGCTTTTTTTTAAGACAGCCCAAAATTCTGCAGTAAATATGCTACTTACTATCTCTTTTGATAGAGCTCGCTCAGCAGGTGCAGCTTTTAATATAGTAGTAGTTGCATCTTTGCCTAATCCAACTCCAAACCATGTTTCTCCATAGAATTTACGTTCCATCCTTTGTGCATCATATCAAGGATTTTGTCCTTGTCGCAATCATGAATGGCTTGAAAAATAGGATATTCTTTCTCACTGAAAAAACGCTTATAAGGTGCTTCACTATTAAACATACTGCATGAGGTTAAAATGAGGGATGATAATAATACTATAATATATTTCATTGCCTTATCAATCATTCTCTTCCGTATTATCATCCATGGCTGGTTTATATGGGAACTCTACACCTATACTTTTTAGTCGCTCAACAAGCTTTTTAAAGTCT
>QWCF01000534.1_pt1 | contig 14031 bp, 13 predicted proteins | sample 1972521 | NCBI WGS metagenome assembly QWCF01 (sample SAMN09866715, study PRJNA288562) | Human oral metagenome isolate term4_saliva, whole genome shotgun sequencing...
TTATAGAGTCTCTTAGGCTTAGGCAAGTCCTCTCTATCTGCCAGAGACTTGGGAAGAGACTTGGGCACCGATGAGACCGCCTGAGCCTTCTTCCACCACTGGTCAAAGAGCTTGACCACCTGCTCTAGGCCAGACACCACCTGCCCGACTTCGTGCCTAGCACTGAACGCCATGCCGGTAAGGTTCGCAGAAGTCAGGAGACACCAATCATCGATGAGGTAGATTTTTGCATGCAAGTTGAACAGACTACGAATTTCGGTGTTGGGGCTTGCTATGAATCCCGTGTAGGTATCATGCCGAATAAAGCCAGACTCGACATCAGTTAGTACCCGAAAATCTATGTGGCTACGCATCCAGTTACCACCAATGATCTTCTGTACATCTTTGAAATTCCCAATATAGGGAGAAGCTATCCAGATTCGTTCTTTAGCTTGGTCACAATGCTCTCTTAATGCATTGACAAGATGTTGACCCGATAAGATAATTGTACTCATTACAGTCTATTTTTAACCACGTAAACAATTTTACTTTGGACAAATACCCAACATCGAGAATAAGATATAACTCACTCGACATCTTGCCTCTACAGAGTCGTACCTTTAAATTATAGGGTATTCACTTGCCAATGCAACATCTCGACCTATCTGTCTCTTAGGCGTTTAGCTCTTTAATCGGTACAAATAGCCCCTCAAAAAGTGGGCAGCCAGTCATATAACACTCTATAATAGAGCTATATACACTTGTACCGCAAGGCTCATCCAGCTATTTGAAAGTCAGCTCGCAGGAGGGGTGTACGCCACAAATGCACTATTTATCAGCGCTTTAGCTCTATCCTCGTGCGATGCTTAGCACGCTTGCTCACTGCAAAATTACCCATTTCGGTACAAATTCAGGCACTCCAGAGGCAACAAAAACACTCCTCTCGGGAGCCGTTCCCTCCCCTCCTAGAACGAATAGCCCCGAAAAGTTGTACTTCGCTCCTTTCTTTGTATATTTGCTAGTGATAAGGTATAAACGGACTCGAAGAGGCTTCCTTGGGGCAAGAATAATATGTACCCGAAAAGCTACTTTCGGGTACATATCCCTAGAACGTGTACCCAAAACCTCGTTTTCGAGTACATATCCATCAACGCACAAAACTATGAGTGTAAACCTCAGCCTAATCCTCCCCAACGACTGCCTCGACATCAACGACAGTATTAATTGGAGAGATTTTCAGTTCCCTCAGGATAACGGAACAATTTAGACTCTTGAATGGGTTTTGAACAGTGAATAGCAGTCTTGTTTGCCTGAAAGTTTATTTATATTTTTGCTAAAAACAAGTTGAACCATGAAAGTTGCATTGCTACAATTATCTGATATTCATATCCGCTCTGAAAAAGACTTTGTTGTGAAGAATCAGGAGGCCTTTTGTCGCTCCTGCAAGCCTCTTATCAATGAATGCACGAAACTCGTTGTTATTATTACAGGTGACATTGCGTTCAAAGGGAGCAAGGAAGAGTACGATGTCGCTTATAACTGGCTCAAACTATGTGAGAGCTTCTGGAAGAGAGAGGCATCATTCTTGAATTCCGTAGAATACATCGTAGTTCCTGGCAATCACGATTGTGACTTTGAGAGGAGCGATGAAATAAGGGAACTTATCATTGAGACTTACTACAAGCAAGATGAGATTCCTTCGGAAAAGTATGTGTCGTCATGCCTTTCTATTCAAGAAAATTTTTGGGACTTCTACTCGAAGCTTCGGGGAGAAGCCTTAAGTCCAAATATATCATGGACTCATGAAGTTCAACTGAAGCAAGATTTCAGTCTTATTTTCAATTGTTACAATAGTGCACTTCTATCTCAGCTCAATGAAACACCAGGGAAGCTCACGATACCTAGAGATAAATTCATAGTGCGAGAGGCTACTACCACCCAAAATGTTGTGATTTCACTGTATCATCATAACACAGGCTGGCTAAACCCCAACACTCCAAGAAATAATAAAAAGGAGTTTGAGCATCATGTACTTGAAACCTCGAATATTGCTATGTGTGGGCACGAACACTCGGAGCAAAGTCGAAAGATTTCCGAGCTAGCTAGTCATCGCGAGTTCATGTATCTCGAGAGTCCAGCATTTCAGTCTGACGAAACATCAAAATATGGGATAACTTTACTCGACACGGATAGTGCGGCTTTCACTCTTCATCAATTTGAATACTCTCCATCTGATGAGCTCTACAAATTATCAGCCCCCCCTTGCGATATTGAAGCTTCAAAGCAAACAATCAGGGATACTCTTAGCGCCTGAGTGGGAGGAGAAGTTGGATAGCATTACTATCCCTCTAAAACATAACAAAATAGGAACATTGCGACTCTCCGATGTGTTTGTGTTTCCAGACCTAGATCCCTATGACATAGGTAGGTCTTACCAATATATTGATAGTGAGGATCTCCTAAACAATAAGATTGCTGAGCGAATTCTATTCCTAGAAGGAGAAAACCAAGCAGGAAAAACTTCACTTTTGCGGATGCTATATTCGCTATGGCACCAACAAGGGGTCTATCCCATTATGGTTCTCGGCAAAGATTTAAAATATGTAAACATTAACAAACAGCTAGAAGACTCTTACAAAACTCAATATCAGCACAAAAAGAATAGTTACGAAAAATACAAACAACTAGACCGAAGCAGAAAGATTGTTCTTATAGATGACTTTAACGAATCAATCCTAAACAACGAGCATAAATCAAGACTTTTAAGCCAACTACTGCATAACTTTGAGAAGGTTGTTATAACATCCAACCTGCAGATGGATGTACGTAGTATCGTTATTGACCTCAATAATGAGGAGCTTAAACGATTCAAGCTCCTATCTTTAGGCTACAGCAAGAGAAATGCACTGATCGAAAAGTGGATTAGACTAGGTGAAGATGCCACAGCATTAGATGAACAACGCTGCCTTGACCAGATTAAGTATGCATATGACAATGTCTCTACATTGTTAGGTCAGCAACTAATTCCATCATATCCTGTATTTATTCTTTCACTTCTTCAGGGATTAAATCAAATGCTCGACCCGTTTGATATTTCACAAACCTCTTACGCATTTTGTTACAATTCCCTAATCATGGCTTCACTCATCAATTCTGGGATGAAGAAGGAAAACATCCCTGGAGTATTGAGTTTCTTATCGGAGTTTGCCTATTACCTCTATCAGAACCATAGTGAACGTAAATATTTTGACAAGGCTGAGTTTCAAAAATTCTGTGTAACCTATCAAGAACAGTACTACACCTCATACTCTACTGGTACACTTTTGGAGAAACTATGCAAAGCTGATATAATTCGGAGTGAGGATAGCTATAGTTATTCATTCGCATACAAGTACATTTTCTATTACCTTATTGCGAAAAAGCTCTCTCTATTAATCAATGATGACAACGCTGATGGGCTTGTACAGAAACTATGTGAGAGCCTTCATAAGGAGCGAGAAGCTAATATCTTGATTTTCCTAGCCTTTCTCAATGGCACAGGCAAGCAACTGGATGATGTCCTATTCGCAAGTATGCTCCCATTTGAAGACCAAAAGCCAATCACTCTCAAGCATGATGACCCTTTATTTAAAGGGATAAATAACATTGTAGACAATATAAAATCCAAGGTCATCCTTCAAGATATAGATCCGTTCAAAAATAGGGAAACTTCTCTGAGGGAGTCTGACGATCTGCAGAGAAAGCTTGATACAGACCCACAGCAAGCATATTTTACCGAAGAGGACTTTGAAGAGAATAGTCCCCTCCGCGAAATGAATAGCACTTTTAAGATAATCCAGATCCTGGGGCAAATAGCCAAGAATCAAAAGGACACTCTAAAAAAAGGTGAGCTCTTGAAATTGATCGAAGAGTCATACAATGTTTGCTTTCGTTCGATTTCTTTCTTCGGTTCTCTTGTGGAAGATGCAAAGGAAGAAATTGCAGAGCATTTCATCCGAGATTACAAGGATAAGTATCAGGTCTCAGAAAGCCAAATTCGAGCAAGGGTTCATAAGCTGCTCTATATGCTGTTATTTCAGCAGTGCCTAGCAGCATTCTCTAATTTGTCTAGGGCGGTAGGAATATCCAACTGTGAGGAGCTATTTAAGCAAGTTGCAGCAAGCCTAAAAACCCCTGCGGCTAAGATTGTCTCGTTCTCAATCAATACATACTACAACAGTCTGAAGATTGCAGATTTAGAGGAATTAGTATCGGAGTATAGAAACAACCCAGTTGTAATGGAGATCATAAAAGCTAGGGTCCTGAATTACTTGTACAACAACCTTACTGATTACTCTCTACGACAAAAAATAGGAGAGTTATGCAACCTAAAACTAATCAATAACTCCCCCATCTTAAAAGCTCCTCATCGTTCCAATAAGTAATTGGGAAGGTGAGTATCTCTATCACCCCACGGTGAAAGTCATATGCCTCCACTAAGGCAATTAGATTATGGTACACCAAATTTAGGCGAGCAAAAAGGCAAGCAAAGATGAAAGCTAAGACAGTCATAGCACAATATGTCAAGGAGATGCGTAAGAAGTATCGCCTGACGCAGGTAGACCTCTCAGAGAAGGCGGGCGTAGGCCTCCGCTTCGTGCGCGAGCTGGAGTAGGGTAAGACCACACTGCGTCTCGACAAGGTGAACAAGGTCTTCGAACTCTTCGGCTCGGAGTGTGGCCCTGTCCCCCGTCCCCGCAAATAACTTGACTTCGGAAATTTGAATAGTAGTTCTCAGCAAGAATGAACAAATAAGCATCAAGACTATTATACATAATAGCGTGGATGGGCGTGATTTTTACGATATTACTAGGAGATGAACAGTTGGTAATATGGTAAAATCATTCAAGCAACAACTACAAGACGAGAATCTCTCTGAGAATACAATCATCGCCTATCTCTATGCTGTAGAGGACTTTCTTAGGAGGTATCCAAACATCAATAGGCAGAACCTCTTACTCTACAAAGCGGAGCAAATGGAGCGGTTCAAGCCTAAGACGGTGAATCTACGTATCCAAGCTCTCAACAAGTACTTAGGGCATATTGGTAAGCCAAAGCTTCGCCTCTAGTCTCTCAAGATACAGCAGAAGACCTATCTGGAGAATGTCATCAGCGACGCAGATTACAACTACCTCAAAACCAAACTAAAGGGAGAGAAGAATAAAATGTGGTACTTCCTTATTCGCTTCTTAGGCGCCACTGGTGCCCGAGTAAGCGAGCTCGTTCAGTTCAAGGCAGAACACCTCAGGGTTGGCTACTTCGACCTGTACACTAAGGGTGGAAAAGTGAGAAGGCTTTTCGTCCCTAAAGAACTATGTACAGAGGCTAAAGGGTGGTTGAGGCAAACGGGCGTTACCTCAGGTTACTTATTCGTTGACCATCATAGCAAGCCTATCACCCCACGAGCAATCCGGCACAAGCTCCAGCGTTTTGCTCATCAGTGGGGTATCAATCCGAAAGTTATGCATCCCCACTCTTTCCGGCATAGATTCGCTAAAAACTTCTTGGAGGCATTCAACGACATTGCACTGCTTGCGGACTTGATGGGGCACGAGAGCATCGAGACAACTCGTATCTACCTAAGACGCACCGCCTCTGAGCAACAAGCTATCGTGGATAAGGTTATCACCTGGTAAAGTACAGCCCGACGCACTGCTGATAGTAGTGCGTCGGGCTGTAGGCTGTTAGGGGTGAAGGTGGGAGGAGAGGGCGGCTTGCTCTTCGGTGAGGCGTTGCTGCTGGAGTTGGAGCTCGGCTTGGCGCTGGATGGCTCGTTCGTAGCTGGCGACCCGCTGGCGGAGCGTGCGGAGGCTATCGGTCGCTCCCTCCCCTTCGGCGGAGAAGAGGCTGTCTAGGCGGGCAACGCTGGGGGCGTTGTAGCCTAGCTCCATTCGCAAGGCTCGGTAACGGAGGGCGTTGCTCTCGAGGCTTCGGTTCGCACCGTAGAGGTAGACAGCCCAGCCGATGACGGCTGTAAGCGTTGCCACTAGCACTCCCCATACTATCCACTCTGCCCAACGCTTGGCATCGAAGAGGTAGTACTTCGACAGCTTCACCTCGACAGGTGCCTGCGTTGCCTGTGCTGTCTGTATCTGCTCGACGAGCCTAGCGAGGGCTTCGTCCTGCGCCTCGCGTAGCTCTCCAACGCCCTCCTTCATCTCTCGGATGCGCTGGCCGAGCTTCGACAAAGCTCCGATTAGCTCCTCCTTGAAGCCGTTATTGCCTTGTAGGACGGCGTCGAGGACTTGGGCGATGGCGTTAAGCTCTTCCTTGTTCGTGCTACTGCCCTCGCCTTGCATTGGCTGGGCCTGGCTCGTGAGGCTAGCCTTAATCTCTCGGTTCTGTTGCTTAATCTCCTCAAGGAGCTCGAGGAGTACATTCATCTGGTCGTTCATAATCTTCTTCTTCTGGGTTTCTTGTTTGCTTGATTTCTGAGTTTGCGCTGGAACGCTAGTTCGGCGACATCGACGGCTGGAGAGGTACTATCGAATAGCCCGTCAGTCAGTTCGTCTACGACGGCATCAAAGCCCTCGGCAACTGCCAGCGCAGGATTGGGGACGGCTTGCTTCTCCTCCTGCTTCGTGACTATCAGGTTCTGCTCAAGTCGTGCCGAGAATTTGGAGTAACTGCAGGAGCGGTCGATGTGCGAACCGCTGAAGCTGGTGCCGTCTTTCGTGAAGACGACGCCCTCTACCTGCTCGGTCTTCCCCTTAGTCTTAAAAGAAGTCTCGACACCTTGCTCTTGCAGTTCGGCGACGAGCATCCGCCAGCTTGTACACCTCGGGAGCGTGGCTTTGATAGCATCGAATATCTGGTACTTCAGCTGGTCGTTACCACGCAGGCGATGACGCTTGACGGCGTCCTTACCTTTGCCCCACGCCAGCTGGTGCGCTTCGGTCAGCGCCTTGCAGACGGCCGTCGAGCGGTACTTCTCGTTGCTGTCCGAGATGGTCTTGCCGTGATTATCCACTCGATTGATGCAGATATGCAGGTGTGGATGTTCTCTGTCGAGGTGGCGCACGATGAGGTACTGCGTCTCCCCGTAGCCCATCCGCTGGAGGTAGGCTTGGGCGAGCTTCGTCATCGCCTCGTCGGATAGGCGCTCTGCATCCTCTGCCGAAAAGCTGAGGATAGTGTGGCAGACGGGCTTCTTGACATTCGGGCGTATCGAAGCTTGTAGCTCGAAGTCGTGGGCTATCTCCCTCGCCTCGGCATCAGCCCGCACGCCTTCGGCGGATAAGACACGAGCCTTACCCTTTGCCTTGCCTAGAATGTAGGCGAGGACTCCTGCGAAAGAGCTCCCCTTGATAATCTTCGCTATCATGTCCGTAGAGTTTTAAGCTCTTCGTCAACCATTAGCTTGAGGAGCCGTAGCTCCGTCGGGACGGTAGAGATGCCGAAAGTGTGCAAGCGGTGCGCTATTTGGTTGATGTTGTTCGCCATGCCCGAGAGCTTGCGTATCTCTGCCATCTGCTCGGGCGTGATGCGCGCCTTGACCTGCCCCTCGGTGATAAGCGTACGCAGGTACTCGTTCTTGCCGATGCCCGCCTCGGAGGCTCTCGACTTGAGGGTGAAGTACTCGAGGGTGTTGAGCTTGAGGAGGACGGCGTAGCGCCTCTTCTCGGATAGTTTCTTGGCGGGTCGCCCACCTTTCTTGTTCGTTGGATTTGCCATAATTGGGGGTATTTGAATGATGAGACCATCGGGATTATGTCGCCCACGCTTGGGGGCGACGAGAAGGTTTTGGGTAACCCAAAACACAAACTTGCTTCCCTACCTACGGAGTCCCTTCCTCCTCGGAGGAAGGCTCGGCAAGCTGTGCTCCTTTACCTCGCGCAAGCCGAGCTTATCCACCAAGAGTTGGATATTAGGATTGAGCTTGATGAACTCCTCGAGCGCCGATGCCTTGGGCTTGATTTTCTGGAGGTAGTCGGCAATGTCGTAGCCCTCCTGCTGGTCTTGAGCTGGGGCGTGCTTCTCAAGGTAATCGAAGAGCTGCACCTCTATTCCCATAGACTGCATCATCGCCATCTTCTCACGCCAGTAGTCCGTCGCCCCGAGGTCGGGGAAGAGGACGACCTGTCGCCCCTTCAGCGGACTGAGACTACTTCGCTTGAAGCATCCATGCTTACCGCCCGTCGCCAGCCACAGATACTGGGGCAGGTAGTGCGCGGCGATGAGTGCCGTCTTCTCACTCTCGACGAGGGCGACGGGTTTCGACCTTTCCTCGGATAGGCGGTGCTCCCCGAAGAGGCATTGATGTAGGTTGTAGTTCGGACGGCTTAGGAGGCTATGCACCTATGTGATGTGGTTGAAAGGCTTCTTGACACGCTTGCCCGTCTCGGGGTCGTAGAGCATAATCTTGCCTGCTCGCACTCCGCCATCGGAGTCTATCTGCCAGAAGACCGTAGCCCCTGCCCAGTGCTTAGAAGAGCCGACGCGGTAGTCTTTCATCAGTTGCATTGCGCTCACCGAGCAGATGCGACAGCTTAGGAAGCGGTAGAGGTTGTTGCTCTCGTAGCCCTTGAGCGTCTGTTCCATCACAGCCCTATCAATGAAGGACGGGGGCGCTGGCTCGCTAGGCTTGAAGACCACTTCGGGCGAAGTCTGTAGTCCCTCCCGAGCCGTCGGGTCGTCTGCGAAGTATGCCTTAGGCGTGTAATGATAGCCGCATCTCTGCTCGTGGTCGCACCGCCCCACGTGGTCGGGGAAGGTGAGCACTCCCTCTGTGTCGATGTAGCGCGCGAAGCACCGAGAGCGTTCGCAGGCGGGGCAGGTGTGGCGCGTCTTGACACCCTTGTAGGGTTCTAGTTTAAATCTGTAGGTACTCATAGTTTAGGATGTTTCGTGTTGTACCCCTCGCACTATCCGCACTTTGCGCACTTTAGGAGCCGCTCGAGCGGGAAAGTGCAGATAATGCGGAAAGTGCGGAGGGTTTATACTTGATGTTTGCGGTAAAGTCCGTGGCGCTCCCTGCTGAACAGCGTCCCAACACTGCGACTGAGAAAATCTTTGAGCGCACGCTCCTTGATGCCTAGTCGCTCGGCAATCTTGAGGGCGTCCGCCGTCTGGAACTCCTCGGGGAGTTCGGCCAAGAACTGGCGCTGCTGCTGGGTGAGGCTGTTGCTATCCATCACGGCTTGCACCTGCTGGGCGGAGAGGCGGAAGTACTCGGTCAGTATGATAGCACGCTCGACGGAGACGAGGTCGATGGCAGATCGCTCGCCCTCGCCGCATACCCAGCAGGCAAGCTGTATGATGAGGCAGAAGCGGATGATATAGACCTCGAGCTTGCAATAGATGCCGACGAGTGCTTCGTTGTTCTCTAGGTCGCAGAGGTGGGCGTGCTCCTCCTGCCAAGCGTAGAGACGGGCCTTGGCCTCAGCCTCAAAGGGGAGGACGGTCGGGATAATCTCGCCCTCCTCGTCGTGGGCGCAGGGGAGGGCTATCAGCCGACTTATCAGATGCTCCCAGCGTCGCTCTGTGTCTTCGGGTAGCTCGGTCTTGCTCCAGCGGGCTTTCTGTTGAAGGTTGGGCATCACGAAGAGGATACGGTCGATGAAGCCATTGCTCGAGCGCTCGCCTTTGGATAGCTCGCCGAGTATCTTCTTCTGGATAGTCCCGACGACAGAGATGTAGGGGCGCTTGATGAAAATGGAGCTACGGCTGCCCTTGCGGTCGCTAATGGTCGCCTTAGCACTGAAGACTGAGAGCCAGAACTGCTCCTCCGAACCGCTGTTGTAGCGGTTGAAGTTCTTGAACCACGCCGACAGTTCATCAGTCCAGAGGCAAAGCCCTCGCTTATTCTGTGCATGGATGAAGCTCAAGCCCTCGGGCGTGATGTCCGACACGAGGAAGCGCTTGCGTATAGGCTCGATCGGCTGCTCGTCGAAGCCCCCTTCGAGGCGCTCCTTGCGGTTCAGGCGCATAGCGTTGTCGTACTCGGCATACGAGCGCTCGTAGCTCTTGTTCTCTTGGTAGTCGTGCTCGAGGAAAGGCTTCATCGCAAAACTGAGCGGATGGCTCTTGTTCGTCCCGGGGCGCCCCACGAGCGCGACATAGAGCATAGGACTCTCCTGCCACCCACGCTTTAGCTGTGCGAGGTGCGTGTTGCCTATGCCTACGGCGATAGCCACGAGCATGGCGGAGGCGATGTAGTCGATGGGGAAGCCTTGGCACTCGTGTACCTCGGCGATGATGCGCCGTATCTCTGTGGGGAAGATGCTTGTCGGGAAGGACGAGTCTGAGAACGACAACCCTAGCTCCACAGCTTTATCCAGCAGGACTTCTGGCGCGATAGCTGACTCTGCCATAACTCATCAGCCTTTGAATGATTTGGGTTTGTGCCGAACGCTCGCCCGCATAGCGGCTAGATGCTCTTCGGCGAAGAAGGTCGGGGTGAGGTTGTGGCTCTTCCGCCCCGACTCGACCCACGCGAGGAGCTCCTCACGGTAGAAATAAAGTTTCTTCCCACGCTTGTAGGCGGGGATAACGCCCTTACGCACGAGGGCGTAGATGGTGGGCTTAGCTTTCTGAATGACTTCGCAAGCCTCCTCAATGCCAATGAGCGACTTCTCTTCGGAGGCTGGGGCTTGCAGAGCCGACACCATCTCTTTGAGGCTGGCGACTTGCTCGGTGAGGTAGCTCACGGCTTCGGGTAGCCGCTCGAATGTGATTTCCTTGTTCATAGATGCAAATAGTTTGGGCAGGTCTCCCTACGGTTCGTGATTATTTGCGAGCAAAGGAAATCGGTGTTCCCTCGGTGTCCTACGGCACTGAGAAGCAACTGCGAAATAACTTCGCTATGGCGATAGATGATGCTGGGTGAGGAGGTCTGCTTGCAGGCGGATGAGGTGTTTGCCCTCGGTGTTGGTGAGCTTCCGCTGGAGGGTGCTTACCTCTACATCCGCTAGGGCTTGGGCAAAGGTCTGCTTGAGGAAGGTCGCAATCTCTTTGCGGGACTTCTTGAAGAGCTGGGCGATGTTCCAGCCGAAGTGCATCAGGTCTATGCTCTTGATCTCGGGCGATACCCTGACAGCCTCTTTCCTTTCGTCTGCCCAGTCGGAAGCGAGGAAGAGCGAGATTTGTAGGCAGAGCTTGTTTAGCTCTGCCTCACTCATATGGGGGGCGAGCGTCCTCTGCGTGTACTCCGTTACGACTTCGAGCTTCGCCTGCTCTGCCTCGGTTCTTGCCTGCAAAGCCTCCTCGCGGTACTGCTCGTAGGTGGAGGGAGCTGGGAGCGGAGAGGTCTTGGGGCATTCGATGACGGGAGGCTCAACGGCTGACTCTTCTTCGACTAGCTCAACGATAGGGGCTATCTTGATAGGCTCTGGCGTAGGCTCTGTTTTGGGAGCTTCCGCTATGCTAGGCACGGCATCCTCGTCCTCTTCTTCTTTGGCGGTAATAAGCCACCTCTCGCACAGCTCGAGGAGGAGGGATTGGAAGGCGAAGAACAGCGCTGTAATAATCAGCGTCGAGAGGGCGAGTAGCCCGAAAGCGGTAAAGCCGTCCGCCCCACAGCTTAGAGCTATGGAGCGAACGGCCAGCGACAGAGCCATAATGCACCCGAGGGTGATGGTCTGCGGTATATAGCGGTCGATATTGCTCGATGGTGTCATCCTTATCTATGTTTTGATGCAAACATAGACAAGTATTCATCACCATCTATCACACGAGGGAGAATAAGGAAGTGGCGGGAAGTCGAAGCCTACTTCAGCGAGATTTTCTCAGCGGTCTCACGCTTCTTGGCGCTGACGAGGTCAGCATAGATCTGCGTGGTCGCAACATTCTTGTGCGTGAGCATCTTCGACACTGTGTAGATGTCCGTGCCTAGAGAGATCTGTATCACAGCGTAGGAGTGGCGGAAGCAGTGGAAGGTAATATGTTTCTTGATGCCTGCCTCTTGAATCCACTTCTTGAGCGGATAGTTGACCATACTACGCCTTAGCTCTTTGAAGACCTTGCCTGTAGAAGGCTCGCCACACAGCTCGTAAGCCTCGTAGCTGATGGGGAGCGTCGCCTCGGTCGAGGTCTTCTGCGTCTTGATGCGGATGCAGTAGCCGTAGTCGGGCGCCAGCTCGAAGTCCTCCCACTTGAGATTGAGGATGTCGCTGATGCGTAAGCCCGTCAGGCAAGAGAAGAGTGAAGCACGCCTCAGCACTTCGTGTTCGCACGGCGTCTGCGCCAGCTGCTTGACCTCGTCGAGCGTCAGGTACTCTTTCTTGACTTGCTTAGCCTCTATCTTGTCGAGGAAGTTGTTGATGTTCTCCTTCAGCCACTTGTCCCGATAGGCTAGCTTGAGGACAGCTCGGACGGTGGAGAAGTAGGCCGCCGCCGAGTTGTGCGATATACGCCCCTCTCTTCTCAGCTTCTTAGCCTTGAGAAGGTATTCGGCGAAGCCTTGGCACAGGTCTACCGTCAGGTCCCCGAAGGTGCAACGCCCCTGCACATAGTTGCTGAAGTGCATATAGACGATGCGCCACTTCTGCTCCTTCTTACGGCACTTCTTGAGGAAGTAGGCGAGGAAGTCCTCGCGCATCTTGTTGCGGTCGAGGAAGCCGAAGTCCTCGTTGATTAGCGCTTGCACCCGAATACATCGGATAGCCTCGGCCTTCGCCAGCATCTCGCCGTTGAAGGCTCGCTCCATCTCGTTCTTGGGATTGGCGTAGATGTAGATGCCGAGGTACTCACGGCGGCTCATCTGCATCGTCTCGGGGTGGCGTACTGCGGGGTAGTAGTCTAGGTAGAGTGAGATACGCCCCTTGCTGATCGCTCGCTGGCGGAGCGTTACCTTGGTACAGGTATGACTCATCATAATACTGCTGTTATTTGGGGTTATACTGATTTGTAATTGTTTGTAGGCAAAGGAAATCGGTTATCTCTCGGTGTGGTCGCCCACCCGAAAGTAACTTATCGGATGATGGTCGGTGGGCGTAATACTTCGTCGAGCTCACGCTGGGAGATGAGCATATTACGCCCCTGCTTGACCTTGGGGATATTGTATTGCTTGGTGTAGTGGTAGAGCTGGTCGCGGGTTAGCCCGTACTTCTCCATCGCCTCTTGGATGGTGTAGTAGCTCGGGGCGGTGCTATCCAGCACGCCCTTAGCCTTCTCCACATGCTTGGTGGAGTAATAGCTCCGCCCCTTGACCTTCTTCTTCGGGATATTGTGGTCGAAGGCAAAGCTGTAGACCGCCGTAAGGGTCATCGCAAAGCGCTCGGCGACCTCCTCGGCTGTGCACCACTCGGTAATCGTGGCGTCGGGAGCTGTCTTCGCTCGGTAAGCATCGATATGCTGCTTACTCCAATAGCTCTTGCCTCGGTTGTAGGTGCGGGGGAAGCGCTCGCGCTTGGCAATGGCGAAGAGCGTGGCACGAGCTACGCCCAGCACCTCACTAGCCTCCTCCGTTGTGTAGAGCTCGCTGATGACGGCCGTATCTCGGGGCTGCCGCTTCTGATAGGGACGCTCCCCCAGCATCTGCTCGATGTCTTCACACTTGACGATAGAGCGCTGGGAGCTTAGCTGATAAGCCCTCAGTTGCCCCGACTTGATATAGCGGTATATCGTATCTCTACTGATGCCTAGTAACCGACCCGCCTCCGCTATGGTAAGGTAGGGCTTGTCTACTAGGTCGCTCACTCGCTTCTCCTGCTGGGTGCGCTCGGTCTTGCGTACCCTAGCCTCTCGCTTGAGGGCTTTGTACGCTCTGCTGTTGCACTGGTGGGAGCAATACTTGGTCGTCGTCTTCCAAGCCGTAAACTCTTGGTTACAATGCTCGCACAGCTTCTTGATGGGAATTTTGCTCGCTGTCATCTCACTATCTATTTTGTCGCATACTGCATCACAGTGTTGCATTGTGTCTTATTTGTCCAGCATCTCGGCATATACGCGGAGGCCTGAACACGAAGCGAAGAAGCGTGCGGTACAAATAGGGGACAAGAATAGGATGTAGATAAAGCGCCAACGGTCTCTAACGAGCGGAAAGGGCAAAAGAAAAGGCGTTCATTACGAACG
>QWCF01001682.1_pt1 | contig 14016 bp, 8 predicted proteins | sample 1972521 | NCBI WGS metagenome assembly QWCF01 (sample SAMN09866715, study PRJNA288562) | Human oral metagenome isolate term4_saliva, whole genome shotgun sequencing...
TTCAAAGGCTTCGAAACCACATTCGTAAGCCGCGTCTTTTTCGGCGTAGTGGTGTTTCGGACCTAAAATCGTGCCGAGCAGGATAAACAGCACGCCGGCAGCGAGGCCGACGAGGATGAATACGAGGACGGGAAAGTAACTGGCCAACATGGTTTATGCCTAACTGGTTGACAGACAAATCTTAATATCCTGCTATTTTATCGAATTTCAAAATCCATTTAAAGGTAAATGTCGGTCAACTGTTAAAAAAATCCTAATAAATTCAATAAGTTTATGATAACGATTCTTATTTGTGTTTTGTTTCTTACTGTTTTATTTATCTCTTGCGGACAGTTCGCCATCCTTTTTGCAGGTAATGCTTAACGATCCCGAAACCCTGCCCGATTTGATTTTCAGACGACCTCCCCTATGCTTCATAAGCATTTGCATCCTTTAACACCTCCATGCCTTGTTTTAAGTCTGAATACCCATATGATTTAAAAACCCACCCTCAAAAAGGACAATCACAATGAATTTCAACAATCTGCTCAACCAAATTTTGGGAACGGTTCAAAAAAACAGCCGATCCGTATCCGACAGCCCGCTTAATTCTTTCGGCGGTGGCGCATTAGTGGCAGGACTGGCTTCTATGCTGATGAAAAAGAAAAACACCAAAAAACTGGTCAAGGCCGGTTCGGTCGCAGCTTTGGGTTATATTGCCTACAAAGGCTATCAAAGCTGGCAGCAAAACCGCAACCAATCCGAATTGCCGCAACAAGCGTTCGAACCTGTCGGCCAACTTGCCGAAACACACAGCCGCGTCATCCTGCGCACCATGATTGCAGCCGCCGCATCGGACGGGTTGATTGATGAAGCGGAAAAACAGGTCATTGCCCGTGAAAGCGGTACAGATGCAGAAATCGCCGCCTGGCTTGCCGCCGAATATGAAAGACCGGCAACAGTCGAGGAAATCGCAGCGGCCGTCGGCAACGACGAAGCTTTGGCCGCGGAAACCTATCTAGCAGCAAGATTGGTGTGTGCCGATTTATCCCGTAAAGAAATCGTGTTCTTAAGCCGACTGTCGCAAGCCTTGAAACTGGATGACCAGTTGGTGGAGAATTTGGAAAAGCAGCTTGATTTGGCTTGATAATAAGCAGGCAGACTTAAAAATATAAAGAAGGTCGTCTGAAAACCCTAAAGTGTGGTTTTCAGACGACCTTTTCCTTTCAGTCGGCGTTATTGCATTTGCGCGGCTTTTTGTTTTTCCGCTTCTTCGATTTTGCGGTCGTCTTCGTAATCCGAACGGAAGAGCCTGTCGAAACGGATGGTGTATTTCAACTCGCCGCCGTATGAACGGCTGCCGACGCGGACAACGGCTTGGATGGCGCGCGTGAGCTGGTACACGAGTTTGACGGACTGTTCGGCACTGGAAATACCGTATTCGTAACCTGCATAGAGATTGTTGGTAATCTGTTTGCCGACGGTCAATACTTGTTCGGCAGGGTTGAGTTCGCCGGTTTGGGCGTTGCGGCTGCGTTGGCTGGTGATGCCCAAATCGTCCACGAGTCCCAACCTGTCGTTGACTTGTCCGGCAAGCAGCGCGCCTGCTGCTGCGGAAAGGGCGGCATTGTCGCCGTCGCTGCCGCTGCTGGCGCGGTTGAGGATGAGCCAAGAGAGCTTGTCTTTTTCACTCATCGCTTCTTTCGCAACGAGGGTCACGCGCGGATTGTTTAGGCTGCCGAGGACTTCGACACCTGCCCCAACAGGAGAAAGACGGCGTTCGGCGCGGATGTTCAGGTTAGGATTGTTCAACGGACCGACGAAAGAAACCGTACCTTTGGTGATGTCGAGGTCTTGACCGTAGGCTTTGTAGCGGCCTTTAACGACTTTCACCGTACCGACGCCTTGGATGGCTTCGCCCGGGCGGGAAGTGATGGTCAGCTTGCCGCCTATGGTAATGTCTGCGCCATAACCGACGAAACGGATGTTGTCGTTGAGGTTGAGCGTGAGGTTGAGGTTGATAGGCGTCACGGCGGCGGTTTGTTTTTTCTCTTCGCCCAACACGACGACATCGTCGTCCAACGAGGGCATGGAGGATTTTTGCGAACCGAACATACCGTAGTCGCTGTTCAACGTACCGTTGAGAAACACGCCTTTTTGCTGGTTGTATTGCACTTTCGCGCTGCCGGAGAGGCGCAGGCGGCGGTTCGGACGGGAAAGGGTGTCGTATTTGTCGAAGACGACATCCACGTTAACGTCAGGGTCGGCGTTGGCAAGGTTGACGGAGCCTTTAAGCTCGAGCGTACCGCCTTTGTGGAACTTGAGGCTGTCGATGACCCAGCGTTGCCCCTGCAAATGGGAACGTAAAACGCCGTTGTCGAGGATGAGGCCTTGGGTTTGGTTGCGGTAGTAGAGGTTTTCGCCGTTGAGCGTACCAGAAAGCTGCGGTTCGCCGACGCGTCCTCCAAGGCTGACGGCGGCATTCAGACGACCTTTGACGGTTTGTCCGACGGGTAGGAAATTGCGGAAGACTTCGAGGTCGGCGACGTTGAGGTTGAGTTTGCCGCTCAAAGGCGCGGTGTCCATGCTGGCGCCTTGTCCGATGTTGACCGTACCTTCGGCAGTGCCGTAGTTGCTGGTGCCGTTCAAGGTGGCGGCAACGGTAGGTGCGCCGACGCGCCCGCCTATGGTGGCGGCGGCATTCAGACGACCCGTAATGCCTTGCGCGGTAGCAGGCAGGAAGGTTTTGATTGCACCCAAGTCGGGGACGTTGAGGTTGATTTTGCCGCTTATGGGCGCGTTGGCGATTTTGTTGCCGAACTGCTGGCTGATGCCCAAATTGGCGTTGACGCTGCCGAAACGGGTATTGCCTTCAAGCGTGCTGTCGATGCGGCCGTTTTGGAAACGGGTGCGCAGGGAAAGCGCGCTTAAGCCCAAAGGCATCTGTTTTTTCGGGTCTTTGTTCGGCAGGATGATGTCGCCGCTTTGGCGGTTGATGTTGAGGTAGCCGCGGGCGTTTTGACTGTACGCCAAATCCCAATCGCCGCCGAGTACCAAGTTGTGTTCGACGGGGATTTTGACGAAGTTTTGCAGCTCGGTGATGTGCAGGCTTTGCGCGCTGCCCTTGCTGGTGATGCCGGCTTTTTTGTCCCAAACGAAGTTTTGCAGGTTGAGGCTGCCGCCCATCGCGCTCCAACGAGCCGCGCTCATGGAAACACGCTCCGCACCTGCTTCGAGGTTCATGCGGTTTTGCAGTTTGAGGTTGAACGCGCCGCCGATGTCGAGCGTGTCCACGCTGCCCTTCCACTGATTGAAGTCTTTGTTCAGACCGCCTGCGGCGTTGACTTCGAATTTGTAGGGTTTGCCGTCCAACGCCATGCTGCTGGTGCCATGTATGCGGTGTTGCGCACCCGTGCCGTTGAGGGACAGATTAACCGCATCGATGACGGTCGTGCCGCCGGAAAGGGCGATGTGGCTGCCTTTGATGTCGGCGGCAAGCGGACGGTTGATGTCGGGCGTGCCTTTGAGTTTGAAGTCAAGCATGCGGATGTTGACGGCATCGCCGACACGCAGGGCGCGCGCTTCGCCGGAGAGGTCGGCTTCGTAGGTTTTCAGCCCGCCTTTGAGGTCGCCTGAAATATAGCCGCGCGTGTTGAGCAGCCCGCCCAGTCCAAAACCGAAACGGGAAAGGTCGGGAGCGGTGATGTCGATATTGAGGCGGTCGCCTTTTTTGCCGAAGCTGCCGTTGGTTTTGACAATATTGTTGCCCAAACGCAGGTCGGTCAGCGCGCGCGGGAGGTGTCCGGATTCGTAAACGACGTCGGCTTTGCCGCTGAGGGGGACGTTGTTTAACGTACTCGGCGCAAACTGCATTTTGCCGGCGAATTTTTCTTTCGCCAGTTCGCCTGAGAGATTGATGGTGCCGTTGACGCTGCCGGCGGGCAGTTTTGAGTCGAGACGGGACGGATTGAACGCTTTGCTGTCAATATCGAGCTTGAGCAGGCGGTCTTTGAAAAGTTCGAGCGAACCTTGCGCCGTCAGTTCGCCACCGTTTTGCGGTGCGATGCGGACGCGGTCGAGCTTGAGGGTGCGTTGACCGAGTTTTCTGTCGGTAACGAAGGACAACAGGCCGGAGAGTTGCGCGTTGCCGCTTTCAAGATTCCAATCGACAGCGGGCGAGGCGGTTTCGCCGTTGACGCTGATAAATCCGTTCCACTGACCGGCAACATTGGTGCGGACAAGGTCGTCTGAAACCAGGTTGTTCACATTAATCTTGAGCGCAAGCGCATTTTTCACCGTATCGACCGTACCGGCGACATTGAACGAACCTTCCTCCAACAGCCCGATTTCAGACTCTTGGACGGTTACCACGCCGTTGTCGTTGATGGTAAAGTCCGCCAGAATATTGCGCACCGGAATGGATTTTGCATCGGCAAAACCCGCCGCCTTGTTTTCCAAGTCGAGCGAGCCGTCCAGCGCGATACCGTGCGTAAACGAAGGCACGACGGTCGCGTCAAACGTCAGGTTTGCCTTAGGCAGCGACGGCAGGAAAGCGGTCGGATTGATGTTGAAACCCTTGACCAGCACCTCGCCGATCATCTTGTCCAACGAAGTGGCAAACGGATGCACCGTAGATTTCGCCGACAAATGCACATTGTCGCCGTCCAGCAGAATTTCAGTCTGCACATCCTGCAAACTGCCCCACAGACGCGCCTTACCCTCTATCGTCTCGCCTTCCAGCTCGCCCTTCGTCTGAATCGTCGTATTGAGCGCAAACGGCTTCTCCAGCCCGACCACCGCCGAACCCGTCGAATTGCTCCACGGCGTATCGAGGGCTTTCAAATCCAAGCGGTGTTCTTTCTGATCGTAATGGTATGCCGCATTCAGATGGTCGAGATAGACCGTCTGCTTGTCAAAATTTTTGCCTACACTGAGCCTGCCCGTTTCCAAACGGTCAACGAACACCAACACAGGCAAATCAATACTCTCAGGCAGTCCTTTAGACGGCTTTTTCTCTTTAGGCGGCGTCGGCTTCGGCACGACCGCAATATCGCCCGCCACAATTTCAGTAATGTGCAGGCTGCGCTGAAACAGCTCGGACGGCTTCCAATCAAAACGGAACGCGCTGATTTTCACATCCGCCCCATCCGTTTCAATCATCCACTTATCGCCGTGAAAGCCCTTGACCAGCGTACCTTCCAGCGTTTCCGACGCAATCTTCACGCCAAACCACGACGGAATCTTGTACAAACCGAAACGCAAACCCGATTCCGTCCCCACCAGCCAGCCGATAAAGCCCGCCAGCGCGCACACCAGCACAACCAACGTCAGCAACAGACCCCGCAACCAGCGTCTCTTGCGCTTGGGCGGGGTGGGTTGTGTTTCAGACGACGTAGGCACACTGTTTGGCGTTTTTTGGGTTTCTTGGACTGCTGTTTCGGACATCTTGGCTTTCTTGTATGGCTTAACGGCTTCTCAGGACTCCGCCGCACCCGACGGAATCGGCTTTTCAGACGACCCCATATCAAGACAGGTCGTCTGAAAAAGGATAATCATATCCCATTGCAGCGAATTGTGCTTGGGAAAGACAGCATTTCAGGTTTCAGACGACCCCGTATGCCCGAACGTCATGCCCGAAGCGGTAAAAATGTCAACAAATGCAAAAAGGTCGTCTGAAAAGACTGCGGGAGTTTAGACCCGCATTTTCAGACGACCTCTGCGTATTTCAATAACCCAACGCAAATCAATGAAAAGAAATACGTCGGGTTTTGCCTCAAGTTGCGGCTTACCTGCCCGACAATACCGCCGCACCTGCTTTCGCGACACTTTCGTCTTCATCGACCGAGCCGCCGCTCACGCCGACACTGCCAACGATAACGCCGTTTTTATCCACCAGCAGCACACCGCCGGGAAAAATCACCAAACCGTCGTTGGTCACCTCAATGCCGTAAAGCTCACCGCCCGGCTGCGGCTGCGAAGCCTTGCCCAAATCGCGGGTGGACATATTGAAATAGCGTGCCGTTTTCGCCTTTTTCTGCGCAATATCGATACTGCCGATAAACGCATCGTCCATACGCGCAAACGCCTTCAAATTACCGCCTGCGTCCATGACCGCGATATTCATCGGCACCTTGATTTCACGCGCCTTTTTCATCGAAGCCTGCACCACCGCCTGCGCCTGAGCCGTCGTCAAATCGCCCGGCAGCGTTTTGGTCAAACCCGCCGAAAACGCCGGTGCACCCAATGCCAAAGTACACAACAATGCAACTGATTTTATGCCGCGCATAACTGTCTCCTTGTATTGAATCAATGAAAGGTACTGCACTTTTGATTGTATGCCTGTCGGCGGGAAGAATAAAGGTCGTCTGAAAACCAGCAGGTCGGATTCGCCAATCCGAAACTTACCCCTGCTTCTGGATGATATGCACGTCTCGCTGCGGGAAAGGAATATTGATATTGGCGGCACGCAGGTTTTCCACTACCTGCTCGTTCAGCCCGAAGCGGAACGCGCCCAAATCGGCTTCGTTCGTCCACGCCCAAAGCGTGATTTCGATGGCACTGTCGGCCAAGTTGGTAATATATGTTACTGCCTCTTTGCCTTGGGTCTGCACACACAAGGGATGCTCGGTGGCGGCTTTCAAGACGGCGGCTTTGGCGGCCTTCAAATCACAGGCGTAATCGACGCCGACCACCACCTGCACGCGGCACAGTGGCATGGAAGAACGATTCACGATGCTGTTGCTCATAACGACGCTGTTGGGCAGGATGACTTCTTCGTTATCCGGCGTACTCAGCGCGGTCTGCACCATTTTAATCTCGCTCACGGTACCTTCGAAGCCGTTTACTTTGATGAAATCACCAACCTTAAACGGACGAAACAGGATAATCAGCGCACCGGCGGCAAAGTTCGACAGTTGGTCTTTCAGCGACAAAGCTACCGCCAAGCCCGCGCCGCCGATTAATGCGGTAACCGACGTGGTCGGAATGCCCAACTTGCCCAACGCGGCAATAATAATCAGGATTAACAGGCCGATATTAGCTACGATTTTATTTATGGTTAAAGAATGGTTGGAAATTTGGATATTGATTGGTTTTGCAGCAAGCCTGTCCACATTTTCAGACGACCTTAAAACCTTGTGCCCAAGCTAATGTGCCAACGGAGTTTCTTGTCTTGGTGTCCGTAGGCAACGTCGAAGGAGAACGGGGCGACGGGGCTGAACCAGCGCACGCCGAGGCCGGTACCGTGTTTCATGCTCATGCGTTTGAAGTTGCCTGCGGCATCGCCGGTAATCGGGAATTGGTATTCGAGGCTGCCGACCAGTAATGCCCTATCGGGGAGGACGGAATTGTTCGGACCTGCCAGACCGATGCTGTCGAGTTCGTAACCGCGTACGGAAGAGGCGCCACCGGTGCGGAACATTAAGCTGGAAGGCACGTTTTCACCTTCGCGGGCGTAAACGTAGCCTGCTTGTCCGCGGACGATGAAGGTACCGAGTTTTTTGTTTTCAGGCGTGTAGAAATAGCCTGCGCGGGCGGTGGCGCGCGCCATGGCGGTGGAAGAAAGGAGCTTGCCCAGCGTTACGCCGATTTTGCCGTCGAGGTAGTAGCCGTTTTCGGGACGCAGTTCGGTTTCGATGTTTTGGCGTTTCCACGAGGCGGTCAGCATGGTGGCATGGCTGCGGCCGAGGTCGTAATTGGTATCGGGCACTTTGCGTTCTTCGGTAATAAATTCAATACCGAGGAGCGATTCGATGCCGTTGCGGTCGCGTACGCGCCAAATACCGCTGGTCAGGGCGCGTTTTTCAAGGTTTTGGGTGGTCGAGCGGTTGTAGGACGTGTTGGTCGTCCAATATTTGCCATCGCTGTTGCGCGGCTGGCTGATACCGGCGGCAAGGGTGGTTTCGTATTTGTCCATGTCCCAAACGACGGAGCCGATGTAGCCTTTGTTGAAGAGGTTGTAGTAGTCGTAGCCGATGCGTCCGCCGAGACCGTATTCGGAATCGTAGCGGATACCGGTTTCGAGTTTGTGGCGCTTGACTTCGGTGACGTTGACTTTGACGGGCACGCGGTCGCCTTGGAGGCGGTCAAAGTCGGCTTGGACGGATGCGCCGGAGTAATGTCCGTTTTGTTCGAGCGCTTGTTGGAAGTCGAGCAAGAGGTCGAGATCGTAAGGCGCGCCGGGTTTGAAGCGTGCCAGACCGGCGACGACGTTTTCGGGGTAGCGGCGGGTACCGGTGATTTCAAAGTCGCCGAAATAAATGGGACGGTTGCTTTCGACGATCACGTTCAAATCGGCGGTGTTGTTGTTGGGATTGACGGTGGCTTGGGTGTTGCTGAGTTTGGCAAGCGGGTATTTTTTACGGGTTACTGCGCTGAGGACGGAGGTTTTGCTGCCGCTCCAGCCGTCTTGGTCAAAGTATTCGCCAACGGGCTGCTGCCAGTTGAGCATGGCTTTTTGGTAATACTCGGCAAGGTTGTCGTCTGAAAGGATGTCGCCGAGGATAGCGACGCTGACGTTGTCGACTTTGGTGCGCGGGCCGGGGTTGACGGCGACGGTGTAGCTCGAACCGTTGTCTTGGACGTTGACGCTGCCGTTGAAATAGCCTTTGGTTTTGAGCATGGTTTTGACGTTGTCGGGCGCTTCTTCGGCGAGGAAGCCGACCTGCTCTTTGTCCAACTCTTCGTCCTGCTGCTGGGTAATCAGCGGCAGGTATTCTTCGAGCATGGATTTGACTTCGCTGTTTTTGGTTTCGATTTTGACGGGAAATTTGGGCGTCAGTTTGCCTACTTTGTCAGCCTGCTCGGATTGCCCGCCCTGCTTGAAGCCGGGAATCGGTTCGTAGTCTTCGGCACGCGGCAGATCGGCTGCGGCTGCGTGTCCGTAGGCAAGAGCGAGTGAGGCAATCAAAATGGGCGAAGTCAGTCTGGTCATGGCAAAAAATGTTTCAACGACAGAAGAGTTTTAAATTCTACCATTATTTTCAATCGGGTTTAAAACCCGACTCAAGGCAGAGGGGTCGTCTGAAAAGGCGGATACCCCTGCCTCTGCGCGACAGAAGCAAAACACATTAACTCCTCTCAGCCCGAAAAATACAGCACAAACTGCCCAATTCTCCAAAAAATCAGGCATTTTTCGCCACGATAATCAATTTAATATGTAAACCTACACAATAATTGATATTTTCTTTTAAAATGCAACGTTTCTTAACACATAAAGTAAGAGGATGTATCATGGCAAGTGGTAATCCACTGCTAAACGCAGTCAACCGTATCGGACTCGTACCGCAAATCATCATCGGTTTGATGTTGGGCGTATTGGTCGGTACCATCTCCCCGAAAGCAGGCTTGGGCGCAGGGCTGCTCGGCGAATTGTTCGTCGGCGCATTGAAAGCCGTCGCCCCCGTATTGGTGTTTGTCTTAGTAACCGCCGCGCTGGTGCAATACCGCAAAGGCGGCGAAGCCAAAATCAAACCCATCATTATTCTGTATCTCTTCGGCACATTTGCCGCCGCCGCAGTCGCCGTTGCCGCCAGTATGGCATTCCCGACCGCGCTGGTGTTTAAAGACGTAGCCGCCTCCACCCTCGCACCACCCTCCGGCATCGTCCAAGTCCTCAAAGAACTTTTGATGAAGCTCGTGTCCAACCCGATCAACGCCATCGCGCAAGCCAACTACATCGGCATTCTCGCATGGGCGTTGGTTTTAGGCTCCGCATTGCGCCACCACGGCTCCGACACCACCCGCCAAGTCGTCTCCGACCTCTCCGAAGCCGTTACCACCGTCGTACAATGGGTTATCCGTTTCGCCCCCTTGGGCATTTTCGGACTGGTCTCCCAAACCGTCGCCGAAACCGGCTTTGCCGCCTTCCTCAGCTACGGACGCCTGCTGGCAGTCCTGCTCGGCAGCATGGCATTCATCGCCCTCGTCGTGAATCCGCTCATCGTCTGGTCGCAAACCCGCAAAAACCCTTACGGACTGGTCTTCACCTGCCTGCGCGAAAGCGGACTCTACGCCTTCTTTACCCGCTCCTCCGCCGCCAACATCCCCGTCAACATGGCATTGGCGAAAAAACTCGGCCTACATGAAGACACCTACTCCGTCTCCATCCCGCTGGGCGCAACCATCAACATGGCAGGCGCAGCGATTACCATTACCGTCTTAGCCATGGCGGCCGCCTACACCAAAGGCATCGTCGTCGACTACCCAACCGCCCTGCTCCTGAGCCTCGTCGCCACTGTCGGCGCATGCGGCGCATCCGGCGTTGCCGGCGGCTCGCTGCTGCTGATCCCCGTTGCCTGCAGCCTCTTGGGCATAGACAACGACTTCGCCATGCGCGTCGTCGGCGTCGGCATGATTATCGGCGTGATCCAAGACTCCGCCGAAACCGCCCTCAACTCCTCCACCGACGTACTCTTTACCGCCGCCGCCGACTTAGGCAGCCGCCGCAAAGGTTAAAGAGCCGGTTGTTTCGCAAAAAGTCAAAAAGGTCGTCTGAAGTTTCAGACGACCTTTTTTCTATAACACATATAAAAGCGCGGTCTCACGCTCTTGTTGCTTGAGCCGTTTACGATGTTTCTGCTCTTGATTTTCTCGGGCGATTTGTTGTTTTTGCTGTTCTGCCAATGCTAAAATTCGCGCTTTGCGTGAGTTGAACATATGAATTTATATGGAAAAACAGCTGTAAAAGCCGTAGAGCTATTCGCTTATACACACGATATTAAAAAAGCATGGACGGAAGCAGTTCAAGAGTTTACTAACAGTCATTCAGCTAGAGTGAAAGGATGTCCTAAAAATGCCTTTTTCGGGCTGTGCTACGCGGGAAAAATAAAAGGAATTTCTATTCAAACACCACAAGAGAAAGAATCTAAAAATGCAGAATATGCAATTCTTGCCATCCATTTATTAAAAAAAGATATGTCTTGGGCAAATAAAAAAGCTGAACTTTGGGCAGAAATTCAAAAAATCATTGGAGAAGAAAAGAAACATAATAGCCAACTTGATGTGGTTATCGCATTATGGAATGAAGGACTCATCCAATAACGGGGTTTGAAACCACGCTATCAAAACATTACAAAAAAAGACCGCACTTTTTATAAAGTGCGGTCTTTTTCGCTTGTGTTTTTAGCATCTAACCTTTCTTGTGCAACAACCGAATGTCTGGATTCCCGCCTGCGCGGGAATGACGGCATTAAGTGGTTTCTATTTTAAACCGATATACTGTGCAGTTTAGGCAGGTCGGACTTTTGAATCAGATATAGGTCCCTGACATGCACTCCCACCCTCTTACGCCACACAAGCTTTCCGCTACGACAGAAAGATAACCTAAACCTAAATAAAAGGTCGTCTGAAAATCCTGTTTTCAGACGACCTTTTGATGTATGAATTTCGTAAAATTGAGGAATAATCGGAACCTGCCTGTACAGCCGCGTTCCAACTACTTTCATCATTTTAGGATTCGGATGTTCAAAAAAGCCCTTGTTTTTATATTGGTTTTATTCTTTACTGCCGCGCTTTTGCCGCTGTGGATCATGTGGCACGATTTTTGGGTGTCGCGGCTGGATGCGGATACGGTGCGTCCGGCGGATGCTGCGGTTGTGCTTTCGACCCGTGCTTATGAAAGGGGTCGTCTGAATCCTTGTTTGGTGGCGCGCGTTGAAGCGGCTGTCGAGCTGTATCGTGCCGGCAAGGTAAAAAAACTGGTGATGACGGGCGGAGTCAGCCGTGATTTGCAGTCGTCTGCGGGCAATATGCAGATGATTGCGGAGAAAATGGGCGTACCGAAGGAGGACATTATTCAGGAGCGGGAAGCGGGCAATACGTTTGAGAATATTGTGTTCAGCCGAAAATTTATTGAAAACAGCCCGCGCGTCGTCATTGTCAGCGCCGGTTTTCACTTGGCGCGGGCGCGGATGATGGCGGACAAGCAGTGGCTGGGACACGATATTCAGGTGTATGCCGCGCCGTTTTGTTCCGAGCCTTACGGCGGCTATGGTTTCACGGTATTGCGTGAGTCGGCGGCGTTTGTCAAAAACGCTTTGAAGGGCAGGTTGTAGTTTCAGACGACCCGAATGCATATCGTTAAATCATGTATAATTGCAAACAATTTGACTGTTTGATTTAACCGTTTGACCGACCTACCGACAGGACTCCGACATGATCAACCCTATCGCTGCACTTTCCCCCCTAGACGGCCGCTACGCCAAATCCGTTGAAGCATTGCGTCCGATTTTCTCCGAATACGGCCTGATGAGGGCGCGCGTCAAAGTCGAATTGAGCTGGCTCAAAGCCCTCGCCGCCGAACCGAAAATTACCGAAATTCCCGCCTTCAGCGATTTCACGCTTGCCGAAATCGACAAAGTCATCGAAAACTTTTCCTTGGAAGACGCAGCCGCCGTCAAAGCCATCGAAACGACCACCAATCATGATGTCAAAGCCATCGAATACTGGCTCAAAGAACGCTTCGCCGGCGTACCCGAAGTCGCCGCCGCCAGCGAGTTCATCCACTTCGCCTGCACCAGCGAAGACATCAACAATCTGTCCCACGCCCTGATGCTGCAAGAAGCGCGCGAAACCGTCATCCTGCCCAAACTTGCCGAAATCATCGAAAAACTCACCGGCATGGCGCACGACCTTGCCGCCGTCCCCATGATGAGCCGTACCCACGGCCAGCCCGCCACGCCGACCACCTTGGGCAAAGAAACCGCCAACATCGTGTACCGCCTGCAACGCCAGTTCAAAAACCTTCAGGCGCAAGAATTCCTCGGCAAAATCAACGGCGCCGTCGGCAACTACAACGCCCACATGGTCGCCTATCCCGACATCGATTGGGAAACCCACTGCCGCAACTTCGTCGAAATCAGCCTCGGCCTGACCTTCAACCCTTACACCATCCAAATCGAACCGCACGACTACATGGCTGAATTCTTCCAAACCCTCAGCCGCATCAACACCATCCTGATCGACTTCAACCGCGACGTTTGGGGTTATATTTCATTGGGTTACTTCAAACAAAAAGTCAAAGCGGGCGAAGTCGGCTCTTCCACCATGCCGCACAAAGTCAACCCCATCGACTTTGAAAACTCCGAAGGCAACCTCGGCATGGCAAACGCCGTATTGGGTTTCTTATCCGAAAAACTGCCCGTCTCCCGCTGGCAGCGCGACCTGACCGACAGCACCGTCCTGCGCAACATGGGCGTAGGCGTAGGCTATGCCGTTTTGGGTTTCGCCGCCCACCTGCGCGGCCTGAACAAGCTCGAACCCAACCCCGCCGCGCTGGCCGCCGATTTGGATGCCACTTGGGAGCTGCTCGCCGAACCGATTCAAACCGTTATGCGCCGCCACGGTGTCGCCAATCCTTACGAAAAACTGAAAGACCTGACGCGCGGCAAAGGCGGCATCACGCCCGAAGTGCTGAAAGTCTTCATCGAATCGCTGGAAATCCCTGCCGAAGCCAAATCCCAACTGCTCGCCCTGACCCCCGCGCTGTACATCGGCAAAGCGGAAGAATTGGCGAAACGGATTTGATACCGTCTTAATGATTTGAGATTGAGTTGAAACAAAAGGTCGTCTGAAAACCAAAACTGATGGTTTTCAGACGACCTTTTGTCAAATATAGTGGATTAACTTTAAACCAGTACGGCGTTGCCTCGCCTTGCCGTACTATCTTGTACTGTCTGCGGCTTCGTCGCCTTGTCCTGATTTAAATTTAATCCACTATAAGAGTAGCGTGGGCATTGCCCACGACTTTCAACCCAGACATCCGAACCCAATCATTTCTATTCATTCCGTGGGTAAAACCCACGCTACGGGCTTAGTTTTTGATACGGAACCCGCGCCACCAGCCTGCCTGTTGGCGCGACCTTTCGCTTAGGCTTCAAACTTATCCAGCCAAATCCGCCAGCTCTCGTCGGTATCGGCGCAGACGGTCAGGGTTTCGCCGTTTTCGATGCTTTGGAACGACAGGCTGCGGGCGTGGAGCATGAGGCGGGTGGTGCCGAGGTGGGCGGCGGTGGCGTGGTTTTGGCGCAGGTCGCCGTA
>QWCF01004264.1_pt1 | contig 13965 bp, 9 predicted proteins | sample 1972521 | NCBI WGS metagenome assembly QWCF01 (sample SAMN09866715, study PRJNA288562) | Human oral metagenome isolate term4_saliva, whole genome shotgun sequencing...
TCAAGCATATCAATATTTGCTTGATAATAGGACTGAACAGAATGAATGTTTGCTAAGTAACCTGTGTATTCGTAAGCAAAAGCTCCTTCTTTTACAGCTAAATCGCGAAGAACATAGCGCAACTTTTCAGGATATTCCTTCTGAGCCTCTTCTTCAAGTCGTTCAATCAACCAAGGAGTGTCCACAACAAAGATATCTGTAGACATGTTGAAGAGTTCATCTGTAGATTTATTATCAAAGAGTTTGTGCGAACGAACATGGTCAGTCTCATCGATTTCCAGAATAGCATTCACATCAGAAATGTCTTTCTTCGGAAGTTTCTTATATACAACTGTGATCGGACCTTTCGTTGTATTGTGTAGGTGGAAGACTTGATTCAAGTCAATATTCACCAGCACATCGCAGTTAATCGAAACGGTTTGGTTTGAACCTGAACGTTTCAAGTAGGTAAGAAGCTGTTGGTAATACTCTTTTCCAACCGTACTGCTTTCAACACGAGTATTGTAAATTCCTAGATAGTAGTGACTTAGAAGGGTGGACAAGCCCCACTCACGACCTGAACGGATATGGTCGAATACAGAGCTGATATTATCTTGTTGGAAAATACCAAAGATACTACGAACACCTGCATTTGCAAGACTGGAAAGGGGGAAGTCAATCAAACGGTATTTCCCTCCGAAAGGTAAGCTAGCTACCGGACGGTGTTCTGTTAACGTTGACATATCATGAAAACCAACTGTGTTTCCTAAAATGGCTGAATATTTATCAATCTTCATCTGTTGCTACCCCCACTACTTCATTGTATCCTACTACTTGTACTTCGTCAGTTCCGTCAATCTCTACGCCGTCAGCAATAATGGCACCTTCACCAATAATAGCACGAGTAATCTTTGCTCCATGGCCAATAATAGCCCCACTCATAATGACAGAATCAACGACTTCGGCTCCTTCACGAACCTGTGCTTCTGTTGAAAGAATCGAACGTTTTACAGTTCCATCTACAAAACAGCCATCCACGACCAATGAATCTTCAACGTGTGCATGTGCTCCAAAGTAGTTGGGTGGTGAGATCAAGTTTCTTGAGTAAATTTTCCACTGACGATTACGGCTATCCAAGGCATTTTCTGGTGAAATATACTCCATATTGGCTTCCCAAAGTGACTCAATCGTACCAACGTCTTTCCAGTAGCCATTAAATGCATAAGCATAGACACTTTCACCAGACTCGAGATAGTTAGGGATAACGTTCTTCCCAAAGTCTGACATATCCACATTGCTCTTTTCAGCAGCAACAAGCAATGTGGTCACCAGAAAGAATCAAAACATACTCAGGATTAACACTGTCGATGTAGTCAATGTTTTGGTAGATAGCGTGACTAGTCCCTTCAAACCAACGGTTTCCTTCGCTGGCTGAATAAGGTTGTAAAATAGAAACGCCTGAACTGATACCATCCAATCCCCAGCTAGAACCATTTCCGATATGGTTATTCAAAGCGAGAGGTTGGTATTGCGTAATCACACCAACATTATGGATTCCAGAGTTTGCGCAGTTGGAAAGAGCAAAGTCAATGATACGGTAGCGCCCACCAAATTGCACTGCCGGTTTGGCAATGCTTTGAGTGAGTTTTCCGAGACGTGTTCCTTGCCCACCCGCAAGGATCAAAGCTAGCATTTCATTCTTCATTTTCTACTCCTTTATAAAGACATGTGAACGTTAAAATCGAAAGAAGGTCGGAACATCCGTTTTTAAAATCTAAAAAATTTTAATCAACAGCCCATTATTCTTTTTTCTTAGCTGGTTTCAAACGACGCTTGATCTTCCAGATGCTTGCTCCCATGGCAGGCAGGGTAAAGGTCAAAGTCTGCTCATAATCTTTCCATAAGCCTTCTTGAGTCTGAACTGTTTGATTGTGCTCTTTCCACACACCTCCCCATTCTTCTAGTTCTGTATTCCAAACTTCTTCGTAAATACCTGCAACAGGTAAACCAATCGTAAAGTCCTTACGTTCAACTGGTGCCATATTAAAGACACAGACTAATACTTCGTCCTTCTTGCCCTTACGAATAAAGGAAAGGACACTCTGATCTCTATTATCAGCATCGATAATCTCGATACCATCATAACTAGTATCAATTTCCCAAAGACAGCGATGGTCTTTATAGAATTGATTCAGTTGTGAAGTGAAATGCTTCATCTTAGCATTCATCGGATCTTCTAGATTGGACCATTCCAACTGCTCCTCAGACTTCCATTCTAGGAATTGCCCGTACTCACTACCCATGAACAAGAGTTTCTTACCTGGATGACAAATTTGATAGGTGTAGAGATTACGCAGACCAGCGAACTGATTGTAGCGATCTCCCCACATCTTATGCATCATACTCTTCTTACCATGAACTACCTCATCATGTGAGAAAGGTAAGAGATAGTTTTCATTGAAGACATACATAAAGCTGAAGGTCACAAGATTAAAGTCATACTTACGATAAATCGGATCTTCCTCGTAGAAACGGAGAATATCATTCATCCAGCCCATATTCCATTTATAGTCAAATCCAAGGCCGCCCATTTCTTTCGTGCCAGTAATCTTTGTCGCTGATGAACTTTCTTCTGCAATCATCATGATGTCTGGATGAGCTAACTTAATCACTGTGTTTAACCGTTGAAGGAAATAATAACCCTCGTAATTAAGGTTTCCACCGTCTTTGTTTGGAGTCCAAGGAGCATTATCATAATCTAGATACAGCATATTGCTCACAGCATCTACTCGAATACCATCTAAGTGGTAAAAATCAATCCAAAATTTAATACTTGAAATCAAGAAAGACTGGACCTCATTTTTCCCGAGGTCAAAATTCAGCGCACCCCAACCGTAGTTGTGAGCCTTGTTGTGGTCTTGATATTCAAAAGTTGCTGTACCGTCATAATATGCCAAGGCATCATCATTAATAGTGAAATGACCTGGAACCCAGTCTACGATAACACCGATATTATTTATATGACACTCTTCAACGAAATCTTGGAACTCCTCAGGTCTGCCATAGGAATGTTCAAAAGCAAAGTACCCCATAAGCTGATAGCCCCAACTCAATCCAAGTGGATGAGCCATTAAAGGCATGAACTCAATATGTGTATAGTTCATCTCAACCAAGTATGGAATCAACTCGTCCTTCAGTTGCGAAAAAGTATAGGGACTACCATCTGGATTTCTCTTCCAAGATCCTGCATGGGCTTCGTATATATTAACTGGTCTCTCGAAAAATCCCAAACGTTTGCGACGTGCTAGCCAAAGACCATCTTTCCATTTCTTTTCACGGATATTGGTCAGAACTGCTCCTGTACCCGGTCTAGCTTCAAAATAAACTGCCAACGGATCAATCTTCATAATCTGGTGACCATTTGCACGCGTGATATGATATTTATAAATCTGACCTTCCTGAGCCTGACTGGTAAAGACTTCCCAAACACCTGCTTCATTACGAAACATAGGAATCTGATTCTCAACCCAATTAGTAAAATCACCAACTAGATGAACTGCTTGTGCATTTGGAGCCCAAACCCTAAAAGTATAGCCTATTTCTCCGTTTTTCTCCTCTCTATGCGCTCCTAAATAATGCTGGAGGTGAAAGTTCTCACCTGTAGTAAAGGTTCTTAATGCTTCTTGATTATTCATTCAATCCCCTTTCTTTTGTAAGCGTTTTCTATAATTCTATTATACACTCTTTTAAGATAACTTTCAAGTAATTTACGAAGGAAATCATATTTTTTTATGAAAGCCTTCAAAAAATTACCTAGCATTTTAAAAAAGATATCCTGAAAATAGAACACGAAACAATTTCCATATATTTTTTTATTATAATACCAAAATATTCGTTTTTAATCAATTTATAACTGTATTTTTAGTAAAAAATAAAATTAGGAAGATAATTTCCTAATTTTATAAATTATTTCACATCAAAAACAATGGATTTAACATTTGTCATCGCTTCGATACTATATTTAATTCCTTGTACTCCTGCACCAGAACCTTTTACACCAAGGAATGGAAAATTATCTGGTCCACGCTGTGTTTTATTATTAATATGAACGGTACCCACTTCAAGTTTTTCAGCAATTTCAAACGCCTTCTTAAAGTCATTTGTAAAGACTGAAGATTGAAGACCGAACTCTGATTCATTAGCAATTTCTAGTGCTTCGTTGGCATCTGCAACTCGGATAATTGGGAGAACTGGTCCAAATGGTTCTTCCCAAGCTAATTTCATATCTCTTGTGACATAATCAAAAAGTCCTGGCCAAATGAGATTATTCTCACGTTTGATTGGGCTGAGCGCTTTGGCTCCTTTTTCCTGAGCATCTTCAATCAATCCCCAGATGAAATCAGCTGAAGCATTGTCAATAACAGGTGTAATATCTGCATTGTCAAATGGATCACCGACAGTTAGCTTGGCAACTTCAGCCTGGAGCAATTCAGCCAATCTGTCTGCTACGCTTTCCACAACCAAAACACGTTTGATAGCGGTACAACGCTGACCAGAGTAGCTAAAGGCACCACCTACGATTTGCTTAGCTGCATTTTCTAAATCTGCATCTTCTAAAACAATTGCTGCATCTTTTCCACCAAGCTCCAGCATAATCGGGCGCATACCAGCTAAACGGCCAATACGCTCACCAATCGGTGTTGAACCTGTAAAATTAATGAAGTTCACTTCCTTGTGTTCGATGATGTAGTCTCCGATTTCAGAACCACGTCCAGTGATGGTGTTAAAGACACCTGCTGGGATTCCTGCTTCGTCAAATGCTTTAGCATAACGACATTTCCGGCAATCAATGCCGGAGCAATCTTAGATCCAGAAAGGTTGACTGGGTAGTTAAATGGCGCAATAGCTAACACAACTCCAACTGGCTCACGACGGACAACGGCTAGTTTGTTTTTACTTGCAGCTTCAAAACCGCCACCTTCCATTGCTTGTCCAGTGATACGGAGACCTTCCTCAGCAGCAAAACGAATCAATTCTGCTGTACGTACTACTTCTCCAATGGCTGCTTTAATCCCTTTTGCAACCTCTTTAGCAAGAATGGTACCAATTTTTTCTTTATCACGTTCCAAAATGTCTGCTGTCTTATGCAAATAAGCTGCACGCTCAACTGGTGCTAAATCACGCCATGATGGGAGAGCTGCACGCGCTGCTTTCATAGCCTCATCTACTTCAGCCTGACTCATAGCTGGTACTGTACCTAACTTTTCCTGATTGATGGGAGAATAGATGGCAATTTCATTCTCTGATGATTTCCATTTTCCATTCACTAAATTCTGATAATGTGTCAAATTCTCTTCCTCCTGAAAATGATTAAAACTTATTTTATCAAATTTTCAGAAAATTACAACCCCTTTTTGGAAAATATTGATATTTTTTTCACAAACTTGATTCTTCAAATTATTTGAAATTTATTCCTATTAGATATTGGTTTTTCAATAAAAAACAAAAAAGGTCTAGATTTAACTAAACCTTTTTGTAGTATTTACTATGAGAGCACCTTCAAGACTGCAACGCTAATATCATCAATAACATTAGACTCTTGAGAACGACTATTGGACACAAGCATTTCAAGATTTCCTGCATTTTCAAAGTAGAAGGAAGTTCCCTTGGCATTGAATACCACCAATAAGTGCTCTGCTCCACCGTGAATTTCGTAAACAATCCATCCACTATTTTCAGCAGCTGTATGGACGAAGACATGACGATAAACTTCTTCGTATGTAGGATAAGAGAAAGCACGCCTTTGTGTTTTTAGGCGAATAATCTGGCGAATAAAGTCAATGCTCTCTTGTCTCTCATTGATTAAATCCCAGTTGACCTGGTTGACACTATCTGGAGCGTTGTAACTGTTCATAGCACGTTCTCGGTCTGCGGGAGTGAGTTGTCCATCTTCACCTGTCGGAATTAACTTGGTTCGACCAAATTCTTGGCCAATTTCCATAAAGGACATTCCTTGCATGAGAAGGTTCATTGCTGTCGCTGTCTCAACCTTGCGCATAATCTGGTCTGAACTTTGATCAGGATGAAGCGTCGCCAGCAGGTCATGAAGATTGTAATTGTCATGAGCTTCAACATAGTTGAGAACCTGGTTTGGACTCAGATAAGAGCCCAACTCTCTGCTACCAAGAATAGCCTTAGCTACGATTGGTTCGGTGGCTGCACCACTTACAAATCCTGACTTGATTGCACCATAAACTTCTCCTCCTTTGATCGCATCACGCTGATCATCGTTGAAGAAGCCGATATTTGGCATTTGGTAGGCATTGTCCTTCTTGGCCTTGTCATAAGGTGCAAGACCTGTGCCCATATCCCAGCCTTCTCCATAAGTGATAATACGGGGATCAACCTCATCTAGCGCCCAACGAATCGCTTGCATGGTTTTGACATCATGAATACCCATCAAGTCAAAACGGAAACCATCAATATTGTATTCTTTCACCCAGTATAGGAGAGAGTCAATCATGTACTTACGAAACATTTCATGTTCACTGGCTGTTTCATTTCCAACACCTGTGCCGTTTTGGAAGGTTCCATCTGGATTCATACGATAGTAATAATCGGGAACAGTTGTTTGGAAAGGTGCATCAACCGTTGAGAAGGTATGGTTGTAAACGACATCCATAATGACACCGATTCCCGCATCATGATATGCCTGAATCATGGTCTTGAGGTCTCGAATAACCTGTCCAGGATCATCTGTTGGAGTTGAACATAATTACAGCCAAGTTGTTTGATATAATCAAAGGCTGTTGCTTGACCATACTGGTTAACCGTTCCAGTCTGGGCAGCCCCAAGGAAGGTCCCTCGAAGGTTTTCTGGAACTCCAGATGTCGGCGATTTTGTAAAATCACGAATGTGCATCTCACAGATAACGGCTTTACATGGATTTTCCAAACGCCAAGGGGCGTCTGTCCCATGTTTGACTTTAAATCCTTCTGCTTGTCTATCTTGCTGAGAGAGGATGACAGAACGTTTCCCGTCAGGACTTGTAGCGATAGTGTATGGGTCTCGTGTCAAGGTCTGGTGGTGCGGAAACTCAATCTGATACTGATAGGCTTTACCTGCAAGATTTTCATCCAGGTCTACACTCCAAACACCAATGGTATTGTACTTATGACTATATGAATAGCTATTCCCACGCTCTAGATTATAGGTTTTCCAAATCGGAGCATCGTTACTGGTATTTTCATAAACAACAACTTGGACTGCTGTAGCTGTTGGAGCCCAGAGTTTAAAGCTTGTCTGGTAGTCAGAGATACTATAACCCAACTCTCCTTGGTATCCCCAATGATGATCAAAACTTTCACTGTGAAAGGCTTTATCAAAAGCAAACGGGTTTCGATCTTTATAGTAAGGACTTGCAATGGCTGGATTTTCAGAATAATAAACCGTCTCATCACCATCTAAGATCCAAACCTCAGTCAACAGTGGATAATAGTTAAACCGTAGGAGATAATCTTTTGTCTTTCCATCTATTTCGACCGAAAAGGTCAAAGTATCGAGCCTTTCTGCACTTGTGACTGTAAAGGAGAATTTTGCTCCAAAATAGTCATTTTCATAATACAAATTTTCTTTAACATCTGCTTGTTTTCTACTGAATGAACAAGCATCATAATCCCCATTTTTTCGGTGAAAATGGATGACTACTGGGTATCTATACATTTCTTTTCCTAATTCCTAATTTTAATTTTTAAGTCATGCTGAAGAATTTAACGGGAATTTCAGCACAATAGAGAATAGTTTAATAGATATAAAAACACATCAGGAGAGATAGTTCCAGACTATCTGACTCTATTTTTCAACTATTCTTTACAAACTTTCCAACCAAGCTTCATCTCGAACTTCGATACCAAGTTCTTGTGCTTTTTGGAGCTTGCTTCCTGCATCCGCTCCTGCTACGACTAGATCTGTTTTCTTGGATACACTGCCTGTTACCTTAGCTCCTAGACTTTCGAGTTTGCTTTTTGCTTCTGAGCGCGTGAGACGTTCCAATTTTCCTGTCAGAACTACTGTCAAACCTGACAAGGCTGCATCTGCCACTACTGTCTGTCCTTTGTAATCCAGATTTACTCCAGCTTCTTTCAACTCGTCTAAGAGAATCTTTGATCCTTCTGTAGCAAAATAGGTCTGAAGACTCTTGGCAATCACACTACCCAGACTTTCTATACTTGCCACTTCCTCTGGATTAGCTTGAGCTAAATTTTCGATAGAGTGGAAATGTTGGAGCAAGAGTTGGCTAGCCTTGCTTCCGACATGGCGAATTCCCAGACCAAACAAGAGCTTTTCAGCAGAGTTCTCCTTGGATGCTTGAATAGCCTGATACAGTTTAGAAGCAGATTTTTCCTTGACACCTTCTAAAAGGAGGAAATCATCTTCTTTCAAACGGTAAATATCTGCCACATCCTTGACCAGATTAGCAGCAAAAAGTTTTTCAACGATAGATGGACCAAGTCCTGTAATATTCATGGCATCTCGAGAGGCAAAGTGAATCAAGCCTTCCATGATTTGGGCAGGACAGCGTGGATTGATACAACGAAGAGCTACTTCATCTTCAAAGTGAAGCAACTGGCTATCACAACTTGGACAATTAGTCGGAATATCTAGTTTTTCTTCAGAAACACGCTTGGACTCTACCACACGCAAAACAGCAGGGATGATATCTCCAGCCTTATAAACGATAACCGTATCATCTTTGCGGATATCCTTTTCAGCAATATAATCTACATTATGCAAGGTTGCACGGCTAACAGTTGTCCCAGCAAGCTGAACTGGTGTTAGATTGGCAGTCGGAGTCACAACACCCGTACGACCTACTGTCCAGTCAACTGAAAGGAGCTGGGCTTCTTTTTCTTCAGCGGGAAATTTATAGGCGACTGCCCACTTAGGTGCTTTAACAGTAAAGCCGAGCTCTTCTTGCCCTGCTAGGTCGTTGACCTTGATGACCACCCCATCAATATCGTAAGGTAGTTTCTCCCGTTCTCGTCCTACTTCTTGGATGAAATCCCATATTTCATCTATACTTTTAGCTAGAATTCGTTTCGGATTAACCACAAAGCCAAGCTGTTCAAGGTGCTCCAAGACCTTTTCTTGGCTATCACGAGTAGAAGGGCTGGCTTCTTGATAGAGGAAAGTCGCAAGATTACGCTTGGCCACTACTGCTGTATCCAGCTGACGGAGGGTTCCTGCAGCTGCGTTACGAGGATTAGCAAATTCAGGCTCTCCATTTTCTTGGCGAGCTTGGTTGACCTGGTCAAATGAAGCGCGTGGCATGTAACACTCTCCACGAACAGTGATATCAAGTTCTTCTGGCAAGGTCAAAGGAATGTCCTTGACACGCTTGAGATTTTCAGTGATATTCTCTCCAATAGAACCATCCCCACGTGTCGCACCGACTACCAAAATTCCCTTCTCATAGGTAAGAGAGATAGACAAACCATCGATTTTCAATTCACAGATATAGGTCGGTTGGGGTAATTCCTTTCGCACACGCGCATCAAAAGCTTCTAACTCTTCACGTGAAAAAGCATCCTGCAAACTATAAAGAGGATACTGATGACTGTATTTTTCAAAACCATCTAAAACCTTACCACCAACACGATGGGTCGGACTGTCCGCTAAAACTTGATCTGGATAGGCAGCTTCCAATTCGACCAACTCTCGGTAGAGGCGATCATACTCGCTATCTGAAACCGAGGGATTGTCACTCGTATAGTACTCGGTCGCATAGCGGTTAAGTAAGGCAACTAACTCATTCATTCTTTCATTCATAATCCCATTTTACCACAAAGCAAGCCCTCCTCACAATAGAGAAGGACTGAAAAATGATTCGTAGTGAAATATTTTCTAAAAAAAAAGAAATTATAACTCTTTTTTAAAATGACTTCGCACATAAACGAGGGATAAACAAGCCAGGAAAATAACCCCACTTCCAATGATCAGAAAAGAAGAGAGATGGACACTTGGCAGCACTGTCATAAAGCCTTTTGCAATCGGCATAAATAGGATGGCTAAGGTAAAAATTGTGCTTAGCACTCTCCCCAAGTATTCCCCCTCAACCTTGGTTTGCACCTGAGTAAAAAAGTGAATATTAAAAATCGTCATAAACAGTTCACAAACTAAATTTCCAGAAAAGGAAAGAAAAGTTGGCAGTGGTAACCCCATCATAAAAACTCCAACTCCAGTCAAAGCCAATAGAATCAAAAGATTATAGACACTTGCCTTTATTTTACTAGCTAGAAGAGCTCCGATAATCGAACCAATAGCCCCCATAGTCAAAATACTTGCATAAGCTCCTTCTACCCCGTAAAGCCGTTCTGAAAAAGGGAGGAGAAATTCAAAAGCTGCAAAAAAGAAATTAACACTGGAAGCTACTACCAAAAGGAAAAAGATCTCTTGCTGGCGCCAAATATAGCGCTTGCTGGCGCCAAATATAGCGAATCCCTTCTTTCATATCAGCAAAAATATTTTTCCAGCTGAAAGTCTTTTTCTCTTGTTCCTGAGTCTCTTTTTTTGGGAGAAAAGCTACTAAGGTAAATGCGATAAAAAAACTAATGGCATCTAAAACGAGCGTCATATGGAGACTGGCAAATTGTAAAACGAGAAAAGAAAGCACCGGAGAACTGACTCCTACAACCTGTAAAACTAACTCCAAGCGAGAGTTATAGGTCACAATCTCGTCTTTCTCTACAACCTCAGTTATAATGGCTTTATTGGCTGTACGAGAAAATGCAAAGGCAACCGCCTGAACAATATTGGCAAAAATCAAGGCAGCAATCATCAAGCTATCATCTCTGATGAAAGAAATAGCTAAGCAAAGAACGCCACAAATCAAGTCTGTCGTCATCAAAATTTTGCGACGCGAAAATCGGTCTGAAATCACTCCGCCAAAGGGATTGACCAGAATCGATGTGACGAGTTCAGAAATTTGATAAATCCCAAGAACAGTCTGCCCTATCGTTCCCATTGATGCCAACCAAACACTGTTTCCATAATCATAGAGCATATTTCCTATTTTATTAATAGCACCACGACTAATCAACTGGATTGCATGTCGATTCATATAAAAAACCCCTCTCAAATTTTGAAACTATTGTATCAAAACTGAAAGGAGTCTCTTTATTTTTCCCTTATTTGGGAAATTTAAGGATTTACAAATTTTTCATAATGTTCCTGATAGTAAGCCACTTGCTCTGGAAGTCCAAGCACAGCAAAAATATGCATGGCCTCCCGCATCTGACTACAACCCTCTTCTTTCAAGTCTCTCTGGTAGAGGGCGAAACCTTTGAGATAATGGAAGATATTGCGCTCATAAAGCTTGATACCATTTCCAATTAACTTCTCCACATAGCCCTCAAAATAGTCCGCATCCGCAAAGGATCGATTTTCCAAACAATGCTGGTAACAGTTAAGAGCTAAAATCAAAATAAGTTTTCGATGCCGACCAATTTCCTTGTAGTAGTCTTCCCTCTCCATCACTTCTCTGCCAATTCGAGCCACATAGTCCACATTGTAGAAAGTATAGAGATTTCCGAAAAGAATCAACTCATACATAGTCCATTCTTCTGTTTGAAAAAGATAATCTGCTACCTTTTCCAAATCACTCTGCCTCATCGTGTAATAAGCATCTCTTTGACAAATCAGTCCTTGTAGCAGAATCCAATTCAGCTTAAAATAGAGGGGATTGGTCGAACTCTTAGCCTTTTCAAGTTGTTCTCTTTGAAGCTTTTGAAAACCTGCAATATCATTTGAGTAGTAAAGCGGAATAATCTGTGCCATCAAGGCAACATGTTCATGATTTTGAAAATCCCTAGCCTTGTCCATGAAATTTTCAATAGTCACATGAATATTATCCAAAATCACCTGCTCCGATAATTCTTCCCACTCAAGCATAGCTTCTTCCTGACGATGGCTGATTTTATCCAGTTCAGCCTGCAATTCCATGAGCTTTTCAGCATCATTGGTTTCCAGCATTTGTTCAGAAATGGCTTGACTTTGAGTTTCTAACTCTTCGATTTCAGCCTCTAAACTCTCGATTTGGCGCATGAGCTTACGGGCTTCTTTTTGACTTTCTTTCTGTGCTTGGTAGTCATTAACTGGACTTGCTTCTTTTGCTTGATTACTAGTTGAAACTTCTTCTGTCTGAATCGCTTCTACTTCTGCTTTCTTCTCAACATAGTAGTCATAATCTCCCAAGTAAAGAGTCGAACCATTCTCAGACAATTCCAAAACATGAGTGGCTACTCGGTTGATGAAATAACGGTCGTGACTAACAAACAACAAGGTTCCGTCAAAGTCAATCAAGGCATTTTCCAACACTTCCTTGCTATCAATATCCAAGTGGTTGGTTGGCTCATCCAGAATCAAGAAGTTATTGTTTTCCATTGAAAGTTTGGCAAGCAACAGACGAGCTCGTTCACCACCTGACAGCATGCCAACTGATTTTTTAACATCATCTCCTGAGAAAAGGAAGGCTCCAAGTCGATTACGGATTTCAACCTCTGGTGTTAGTTTAAAATCATTCCAAAGTTCATCTAGGACACTATTGCTTGGTGTTAGCTTGCTTTGAGTCTGGTCATAGTAACCAACCTCAACATTGGCACCAAAACGCTTCTCTCCCTTGATAAAAGGGATCTGGTCCACAATAGACTTGATAAAGGTTGATTTCCCGATGCCGTTTGGTCCGACAATCGCAACAGCATTCATCTTACGAAGGTCTAGGTTGATAGGCTCTGAAAATATTTCCCCATCATAGCCAATAGCCGCATTTTCAACGGTTAAAACGACATTTCCAGACGTTTTTTCCGACTGGAAGGTCATGTTGGCTGATTTCTTGCCAGCTTCAGGCTTGTCCAAACGCTCCATTTTTTCTAGTTGTTTACGGCGAGATTGGGCACGTTTGGTCGTTGAAGCTCGGACTAGATTGCGATTGACAAAGTCTTCTAGAGCCGCGATTTCCTTCTGTTGCTTTTCATAGTTTTTTGCCTCAGTAGCTAGCTTTTGCTCCTTTAACTCAACAAAGCGAGAGTAATTACCTACATAACGATCTAAGGAATGCTTAGTCAAATCGAGTGTAACCGTCGCAACCTTATCCAAAAAGTAACGGTCGTGACTGACAATAATGAGTGCACCACTATAATTTACTAGGTAATTTTCCAACCAGGCAATGGTTTCGATATCCAAGTGGTTGGTTGGCTCGTCCAAGACCAAGAGATTTGGCTTTTCAAGGAGCATTTTAGCCAGTGCAAGACGAGTATTTTGACCACCTGAAAGCTCAGCAATTTTCATCTGCCACATAGACTCGTCAAACTTGAATCCATTCAAAATCGCTCGAATATCAGCTTCGTAAGTAAAGCCACCATCCTGGCGGAAATTCTCTGACAAACGATCATAATCCGCCATCAGTTTATCCAAATCTTCACCCGACTTTTCACCCATCTCTAATTCCATTTGACGCAGTTGTGTCTCTGCCCGACGCAAGTCATCAAAGACGTGAAGCATTTCATCATAAATGGTATTTTCAGACTCAAAACGGCTATCTTGGGCTAGGTAAGACAGAGAGATATCTTTTTTCTTATTAATTTCTCCACTAGTTGGCTCCTCTTCTCCAACCAAAATCTTTAAAAGAGTAGACTTACCTGCACCATTTTTCCCAATAAGAGCAATTCGGTCTCGTTCATCTACTTGCAGGTTGATATGTTCAAAAAGAACCTCACCAGCAAAAGATCGTTCAATTTTATTAGCTTGTAAAATAATCATATCTCTATTTTACTATCTTTTTCTCTTTTGCACAATTGCAACGAAAAAAGTTCGAGTCATAAACTCGAACCTTTCATCTTAGTATCCAATGCCTCCACGGAATGTGCGAGCCATATCTTTCAATTCATAGTTTTTAGAAGAGGTATCGATGGTCCATTTTCCATCTTTCTT
>QWCF01000548.1_pt1 | contig 13818 bp, 7 predicted proteins | sample 1972521 | NCBI WGS metagenome assembly QWCF01 (sample SAMN09866715, study PRJNA288562) | Human oral metagenome isolate term4_saliva, whole genome shotgun sequencing...
CGACCATCGCCCATTGCGAGGATAACGGTGGCACCACCACGTACGATATCACCTCCGGCGTATATCTCGGGACGGGAACTCTGCATGTTGTCATTGACAACAATGGTGTTCTTTCTGCCCAGTTCCAATCCTTCAACAGACTTAGGAACGAGCGGATTGGGCGATACTCCGACAGCAACGATGACCTGATCACAGTCCACGGTGATGGTCTTTCCCGTCTCAACAGGGCGTCTCCGACCGCTTGCGTCAGGTTCTCCGAGCTCCATTACATCCAATACTGCAGCACAGACGCGTCCGTTTTCATCCGCTTTATACTCCTTCGGATTGTGTAATGTTAGGAAGTTGATACCCTCTTCCTTGGCATGTTTCACCTCCTCAAGGCGTGCCGGCATCTCCGCTTCAGACCTTCTGTAGACCAGAGTGACGTCAGCTCCGAGTCGTTTTGCCGTACGACAAGAGTCCATTGCAGTGTTACCACCACCAATGACGAGCACCTTCTTACCTATTATAATAGGTGTATCCGTATCCGGATTAGCTGCATCCATGAGGTTAACACGTGTAAGATACTCGTTACTTGACAGGATATTGATGGCGTTTTCACCCGGAATACCCATGAAATTAGGCAATCCTGCACCCGAACCAACGAAGATTCCTTTGAAACCCTTTGCCTTCAGCTCGTCGATAGAGATGGTTTTACCAATGATGGTATCAGTCTGGAAGTGTACACCAAGCCGACGAAGATTATCTATTTCAACATCAACAATCTTGTTAGGGAGGCGGAATTCAGGGATACCATACTTCAGAACGCCACCTATCTCATGCAGTGCTTCGAAGACATACACCTCATATCCACGCTTCACCATGTCTCCTGCGAAGCTCAAACCAGATGGTCCTGAACCCACAACAGCCACCTTGATGCCGTTGGATGGTGCTACTTCAGGCAGTGCAACCTGCCCACTCTCGCGCTCATAGTCGGCTGCGAAGCGTTCCAGATAGCCGATAGCGACAGCTGGCGACTTCATTTTAAGATGTATACAACGGCTCTCACACTGTTTCTCCTGTGGACAAACGCGTCCGCAAACGGCTGGTAGAGCTGATGTTTCCTTAAGAACGCGCGCTGCTTCCAGGAAGTTTCCACGTTCGATATTCTTGATAAACTTTGGTATTTGGATGTTTACCGGACAGCCTTCTACGCACGATGGCTTCTTACAGTCAAGACATCTCTTTGCCTCTTGCATAGCCATCTCGGGTGTCAAGCCGATGTTTACCTCCTCCAAACGGGTCTTGGCACGATATTCAGCATCCAGTTCCGGCATCTTAACACGTGGGATTGCCACTCTCTCCTTGGGCTTCAACGCCTCGGGTTCAGCCTCATTGACGGCAGCAGCAACGCCCTCCGACGCCTTCTTATCAGCCTCCAGAGCACATTCCTCACCGTCTTTCTTCCCCTGATCGGCAGCAGTGTGTCCTGGCTCTGCAGCCCTGTTAGCCAGTGATTCCTCGTTCTTGAATGTCCCCATGCGCTTGAACATCTCGTCCCAATCTACCAGATCACCGTTGAATTCAGGACCATCAATGCAGACGAAGCGCGTCTTTCCGCCTATCGTCAGTCGACAAGCGCCGCACATTCCCGTACCATCCACCATGATGGTGTTCAATGACACGTCGTTAGGAATACCGTATTTCTTTGCCAGCAATGACGTGAATTTCATCATCACAGGAGGTCCGATAGCCAGCACTTTGTCCACATGTTCGCGCTGAATAACCTTCTCTACGCCCACCGTGACAACCCCTTTCTCGCCGTATGAGCCATCATCGGTCATGATGATCACCTCATCCGAATACTCCTTCACGTCATCCACCATGATAACCAGCTCCTTCGTCCTACCCGCAAGGACGGATATCACTCTGTTGCCAGCCTTCTTCAGTGCCGTGAGGATGGGGAGAATGGCAGCAATACCGATACCACCACCGGCGCAGACCACCGTTCCGTAGTTCTCAATATGTGACGGAGTACCGAGCGGACCAACGATATCAGCCACCTCATCACCCACCTTCAGGTCGCAGAGCTTCGTTGATGATCGCCCCACCTCCTGTATAACCATTGTCAGTGTGCCCTTTTCCGGGTCAGCTTTAGCAATGGTATACGGCACACGTTCACTGTTTTTATCAACGCGTACGATGATGAAATTGCCTGCACGGCAGCTCCTTGCGATGAGAGGTGCTTCCACTTCAATGCAGAAAACCTTCTCCGAAAACTGTTTCTTGCTGATAATCTTGTTCATGATATACTGTTGTTTTTTATCCGACAGACCCCACGTCGTGCCCCTTTCGGTATGAGGAAAGATGGCGGAATACTGTCTTTGTGATATGTTAGTATGATGATTTGTTATTTGTTGAGCCCTTGTTCTAAGCTCTGTAGGTTTTCGTAGTAATAAACAGATGTGTAGAATCCACTTCGGGATTAGCAAATGAAAAGCCCTCTGTCCGCGCCCCTCCACTTATCAGGAGAGGACGGCAGAGGGTTTTATTCTTAGTCCATCTTGTCGTCGAGCATCTCGAATCCGCAATAAGGAACAAGCACCTTCGGCACACGGATGCCCTCTGGCGTCTGGTTGTTCTCAATGATTGCGGCAACGATACGTGGCAAAGCAAGCGCCGAACCGTTAAGAGTATGGCAGAGTTCAATCTTCTTATCCTCTGCATGACGGTACCGACAGTGCAGACGATTTGCCTGATAGCTCTCGAAATTTGAAACACTTGACACCTCCAACCAGCGTTCCTGGGCAGCACTCCACACCTCGAAGTCGTAGCAGATGGCTGATGTAAAGCTCATGTCACCACCACAAAGGCGCAGGATATGATAAGGCAATTCCAGCTTCTTCAGCAGTCCTTCAACATGGTTGAGCATCTCATCGAGTGATGCATAGGAATGCTCTGGCTTATCAATGCGTACGATCTCAACCTTGTCAAACTGATGCAGACGGTTCAAACCACGTACATCCTTACCGTAACTACCTGCTTCACGACGGAAACAAGCCGAATAAGCGCAACGCTTGATAGGCAGATCCTTCTCGTCAAGGATCTCATCACGGAAGATATTCGTCACTGGAACCTCAGCCGTAGGGATAAGGTAGAGGTCGTCAAGGTTGGCATGATACATCTGACCTTCCTTGTCTGGAAGCTGTCCGGTGCCCAGTCCTGAGTCCTGATTGACCACCAATGGTGGCTGCACCTCCAGATAACCGCTCTTGCGAGCCTCGTCAAGGAAGAATGCTTCCAGCGCTCTTTGGAAGCGAGCCATCTTACCAATATATAGCGGGAAGCCTGCTCCGGTGATCTTAACACCGAGGTCGAAGTCAACAAGATTGAACTTCTTCAGCAAGTCCCAGTGGCATTGTGCGTCAGCAGGGAGGTTTGGTTTCTCGCCACCTTCCTTCACAACGACGTTGTCATTGGCGTCTTTTCCCTCCGGAACATCATCGTTCGGAACGTTAGGAATGGTCAGCAACACCTCCGTCATCTCCCTTTGCGCCGTCTCCATGATCTCATGTAGCGCCTTGTCAGCCGACTTCAGCTCAGCCACTTTCTCCTTTATATCATTAGCTTCGTTGGTCTTTCCTTCTTTCATCAGCCCTCCTATCTGCTTCGAAAGTTGGTTCTGCTGCTGCTTGTTTGTATCAAGCTTCTGCTGAGTCTCACGACGCAGACGGTCATATTCCAGTACTTTCTCAACTGCCTCACGTGCTCCATTGAAGTGTTTCTTCTCCAATCCTTTGATTACACGTTCGGTCTCTTCACTGATGAGCTTTAATGTAAGCATAATAATTTCCTTTATAATTTTGATTCTGAGAGCAAAGTTACGAAAAAAATCGATAACACGATAAAATAGCAAAAGAAAACCGTTCCATGGAAAAATTATTATCTTTCCCGCCGTTTCTTGCCCCCCTGAAGGGCATAAAACCCAACAACTTGACGGCGTGACACATAACAAATCAACCATCACAGCATACCTCCCGACACATAAACACGCCCGTAAGCCGTGCGCTTAGCAAACAATTCACATCTTAAAGAACATACGTTTACGAGTTGGAAAACCGGCAAACCAGGCATTACAGAACACAAGTTTACGAGTTGAAAAAACCGGCAAACCAGGCATTACAGAACACAAGTTTACGAGTTGAAAACCGACAAACCAGGTATTCAGAACACAAGTTTACGAATTGAATACCCCATTTCTCCTAACGACTTCTGTCCCTTCAACAACTCAAACAGCTCTAAAACCTTTACCCCTCAATAGGAAACACGTATCCCGCCAGGCACATCCCCTCCTTCGGAGGGGCTTGGGGAGGCACCACCTTTGGACTTAGTGAGGCCGTATTCGAGACTTGTTCAGCCACCCATATCCCACCGTTTCCTCTCACATCCCCTCCTTCGGAGGGGCTTGGGGAGGCCCCTCTTTGTCAACTTCTTTCCTTCTTCCTTTCCCATCTACGCCCTTTTGCCTTCTAAAAGACGCCCTTTTGCATCGTAAAAGGGCATGTTTTGCAGTGTAAAAGGGCATGTTTTGCAACGCAAAAGGGCACCTTTTACAACCCCATCCATAACCCCTTGATAATCCAATGGTTACAAACCCGAAAAACAACCACAATCCACCCAAACCAGAACAAACAGGGTTGAGATTATGTAAGGATAATTCATACTCTCCTCTTCACCCCCTCCCCTATTCCCTTTCATCCCTTTCTCCTGTCTCATTCCACCCCCATTCCTGTTCCCTTCCACTCCCTCCCCTATCTCATTCCACCCTCTTTCACCTCCTCTAACCACCAGAAAACATACCCCACAAAGCCCCTAAAACAAAACGACTGCACACTCCGAAGAGCCTGCAGTCGCTGATATTATCTTGTTCCTAATAGCAGGAACGCATCCGTTTATTCCTTGATTGGGAGGACATTGTAACCGAAGCTAGGATTAGTATAATACTGTGCGCCTCTTTGTATCGCCAAATCATCATCATTCAAAGCATAAGCATGAACGCTATAATAGCCCCATACACCACCGCCATGAAGCTTGGTTACCTTTTCACTTGTCCAGTAATAGCCATGATCAAGCAAATAGAAAACAGGCGTTTCACGGGTAGGACCACCCTCAGGGTTCAAACATCCCATACGCAAGGCTGCTCTTCTACGGTCAGAAGTCAGCTTAGAGAAGTCAGCAGATCTTGGAACATGGAAGCCAGCAGGGCTTGGATCATAAATAGTTTTTACGAATGTACCAGAATAAGCTGGAGTGTGATGATAATCACTCTCATACGTTTTAGCCTCTGCATCCCAAAGGTTCACATACGTACGACCTGCGGATGGATCGTTATTCCAGTCATACATATCACCCCAGAACGGTTTTCCATCAGGCCAGGTAGCGAGTGCACCAGCAAAGTTGCGGTTGTTACCCATAACCATTGGATGTTGTGCAGCATACGTTAAACTAATACCTCCGTTAACTATAAAGGGAGAAGAGGTAAAGCCAGTAGCCGCTGTCAATGGGTCTTTACGTCCCCACTGGAAGTACATTGCGCGTCCTTGAGCCTGCTCAACATGTGGTTTCTGAGTAAATACAACAGATGACGTCTTACCAGAACGTGGCTGTTTAAATGTTATTCTAATCTCACGATTCTCTGAATAGGTGGTACGCTTCCAGCTTGAAGGAACGAAACCGATTGGCTCATGCATAAAGGTTCCTGACTGAACGTCGGCAACATCCTTTCCTGTTATCCATATATGCCAGCTCCAAACAATGGTTCCTCCACTCTTTACAGCTATAATAGCATTACCGATCTCAATGTTATTCTTATCAACTTCGAAGCTAACATAACCCGTCTGGCGCTGTCCTGAGACAGTAACATTCTTGATCATGCCAGGCTTACTCTGCCAAATAACTTCAGCACTATTTATAGTTCTATCAATATATGCGTATAAAATATCACCGAGACCATCTTTGAATTGTCCCAAGGTCATGTCATCTGCGCCACCATCCTGCGTATGATTCCAGAAGGAAGGAACGACATTTTGATCGTTCACACGGCTACTACCATAGTATAATGGGAACTTATACGTACCTGGAGCAGAGACGATATAACAGTTAGCAGTGTTCTGTTTGCCATTGATCATAGAGAGGTCTTTGTTCGTTTCAGGCGTAGCTGCCTTCAGTTGATCATTTCTATACTTAACGAAATCAGCCTTATAGTCATCCTTAAAGGTCAACTTATTTGCTTCAGCACTTGTACCTCCGTTACCAGAAGTCTTAAGGATTGCAGTTGCCAAAGCAGGTAAGGTTGTCCCAGCATCGTGCCAACCTTTCTCTGATTCACTTGCACTGTAAGTTCCTTCACGTGTCTCATACTTCGCAATCTGCCATGGTTCTGCCTTGTCACGATCGGTCCCTGTATAGCCTTTCAAGTGGCTATAGCTGGTTACAGTGAATGGAAGATCGAACTGATTATACTCTCTTTCTGTTCCGTTTGTTGGTGTAACGGTCAGGATAAAGTCACGGTCAGAGAGGTCTTTAGAGTTTGAAATGGTGTAAGTCTTTGTGGTTCCTTCAGCCCAAACCTTACCCGTTCCACCGATTTTTCCTTCCCAATACTTACCACTTGCAAAGGTAATCTTCACCTTAGCATCGTCTGGAAGGGTCTGAGGAATCATGAAGAACGTACCATCACCGCCGTTCATCACTGTTCCAGGGTTCTGTGCAGTAGAGAAAGTAGGGTTCAACGTAAGCGTATAGCTCTTCTTTGTTGTGCCAAGAGTCCATGTCTTGGTAGCGAGATCGTATGTTCCTTCACCGTAAACGTTCTGGATTTCGATCTTCTGTACCTGCTGGTTATAAGAGAGGTCGTTACCTATCTTAAACTGGATAGCCGTTGTGGCGTGGGTGAACTGCAATGGAACAGGTGTGCTAACATAAGTGTCGTAAGCCATATCAGCGGTCTTTGCCACCATGAGGTCAGCCTGTTGTTTCACGTCACTCTTAGGACTGAACTTGATAACAGGGCTCTGTGATGCACTGTAAGTAGCTGGACTGATCTGCTGGTCAGCGTCCTGTGCAGCTGGATAAACGGCATAGAACTTCAGTGTTGAAGCCTCTGACTTGCGCCACTTCTTAGGTGTTACCATCGTTCCGTTGGCATTCACCTTCTCATTATACATATAGTCAGGTGACACTCCACCGTTCTTACATGCGAAAACAGTGAACTGTCCGTCGATAGAAGTCTTCATCGTACCACGTGTAGCAGGGCTTTGCTGCACTGGGTTAACACCCTCAACGGTGCTCTCCTCAAGTACAAAACCTTTGGCATCAGCACCTTGCAGTGCTACAGTGTGGTTCTCATAAACCTCAGGAGCTTTGGTCTTAGGCAGTGAAGCATCAGATCTGTCCTGCACATCGCTCATGTTGAACGTGATACCATCAGTTGGTTTCTGTGGGTCCTGGGCAGTGTCTACATCGCTACATGCCACAAGGAAGCTGGATGTCAGGGCTGTTAAGCCTAACATCATACGTGTGAATAAGTTTCTTGAATTCATTTTTTGTTAGTCGTTTTCTTAATGCTTGTTAGTAACTCTCCTACTTACTTATGGCTGTGGTGTACTGGTATCGCCACCTGATGCATCATAAGTGTCGCCATCTAAGTCCTCTTCTCCATCATCAACACGCGGAGTTACGGATGGGGTAAAGCCCGGAATTGTTCCTGAACCAGCCATGATTGTAGCCTCACATGGCACATTAAACTCCCTCATCGAGGGTGCTACATACTTTTTTCTCATATTAAATAATATATTATAAGTTATTTCTTTCTAAACAAAATACCTCTAAAAAACGTTTACTTTTATGTCGTCTAATCTGCTAAGTAGCTGATAATTTACACCTTACCGTGATAAAACGGTGCAAAATTACGACTATTTTTACATCCAAAAAACAAATTGTTGTTAAACATTCCGTGCTGTGTATTAAAATTAACAAAATACGTTTACAATCTGTAACACATTGAAACAGAAATCAAGAAATAAGCTATAAGGAAAAGAAAAAAGTATATATAGAATAAAGAACGGTGCATATTTTTTTATTATCTTTGCAAAATAACAAACTGATACATTATGACGAGAACAAACAAAGTACTGCTAATCTATACTGGTGGAACCATAGGTATGGGTCATAATAAGGTGACAGGAGCACTGGAACCACTTGACTTTAACCACCTTGTTGACAATGTTCCTGAGTTCAGACTGATACCAACTGAAGTGGACACTTACCAGTTTGACCCTCCAATAGACTCTTCTGACATGACGCCACAACGGTGGGCACAGCTCGTGAACATCGTCTCTGAACGCTATGATGACTATGACGGATTCGTAATCCTGCATGGTACGGACACCATGGCATTCACTGCTTCGGCGCTATCGTTTATGTTTGAGAACCTCACCAAGCCTATTATCCTCACGGGATCACAGCTTCCTATCGGACAGTTGCGCACGGATGGGAAGGAAAACCTCATGACAAGCCTCGAACTTGCATCTGCTCATCATGCCGATGGGACGCCAATGGTACCGGAGGTGTGCATCTATTTCAGTGGACATCTGCTGCGTGGCAACCGTTCAACGAAGCAGAATGCAGATGAATTCAATGCCTTCGACTCGTTCAACTATCCGCATCTCTGTGAGGCTGGAGTGAACTTTACCTTTGACGAACACCGTATTCTGAAGCCCGACTATACACGTCCGATGATTCCACATACGGATCTTAACGCGAATGTAGTTATCTTTTCGCTCTTCCCAGGCATTGAGGATGACATCGTGAAGCATGTCATTGACGCTCCGGAACTGCGTAGTATCGTCATGAGATCATACGGAAGTGGGAACGCACCACAGAAACCTTGGCTGATGAACATGCTCAAAGAGGCATCACGCAGGGGTATTGTCGTGGTGAATATCAGCCAATGTATCAGCGGACAGGTGGAGATGAGCCGTTACGATACGGGTTATCAGCTGAAGGATGCAGGCGTTATCAGTGGTTACGATAGCACGGTAGAGGCTGCTGTTACGAAGCTTATGTATCTTCAGGCACTCTATGATGACCCTGAAACCATACGCCAATACATGAAAAAAGCCATCGCTGGGGAGATAACAATCTCTGGGGAAAAATAAAAAGAAGCCTTAGGGAAATTAGGAAGAAGCCCTAAAGGAAAGAGAAAAAAGCTTCAGGGGAAAGTAAAAAGGTGAAATAGTAAAAGGGTAAAGGGCTGTGTTTAGCGCCCAAGCCAACACCTTACGAAACACAATCTGTTAACTTGTAAACCCATAAACACGTTCAATCGGACAGAAAACAACAAACGGGCACATCAGTAAACTGGTGCGCCCGTCTTAGTTATAGTGGCCATTTAGAGTCAAATAGTTTTTAAATGTGTATCGGTTTTACACAAGAAAAAAATAACTCACTGTACTATTAATACAACCATAGATATATTAATACGTACCCGAAAAGCATTAAAATCTTTCTTTTAACATTAATAAAACTTTTGTATCAATAATGGACAATTTTCCTGTTGGTACTTTTCCCGTTCGTACTTTGCGGCATTTGCCCTCTGCATACCTTATTTATTAAGGGAGCGGAAAGGGTGTAGGAAGCAGACGGAAAGGGCGATAAACAGGCTGCAGCAATAGGGTTTCGGCATTGGTCAATGGTATTACTGATCACAACTAAGCCACACGAAAAAACAATTTCAGCATCGTTTGATGCACGATTCACCATCATTCGACACCGTATCAGGGGTTGTTTTGCAAGTGAAAGGATGGGATATAAGTAGTGAATTGCTAATTTTTGACAAAAAAGATGGTGTCATTTAACACTCAACCCACCTGCTTTTAACAAACAAATTGGATATCTTTGTTAAGTATGTCATATTCTTTTAACAATCACGACCGTAAAATTTAACTTCGAAGTCATCACCTTTTAACAAATATGAGGGGTCGTTTTAACATGGAAACCGCCCACTCTTCATAAACAAGATAGTAGCGTTTGAAATGAAACCCAGCACACACTGACAAACGAAACCATGGGGCTGGATATGAGAACCATCTCCTCCTGATAAAGAAAACGGTAGGGATAAACAGGGAGGTCAGCACGCTCTCATAAACAATACAGTAAGGTTTAATATAAAAACCACGCTTTCTTGCTCAACAATACTGTAGGATTTAATAGGAAAAGGCACGCTTTCTAACTGATAAAATGGCTGGCTTTAACAGGAAAAGGCACGCTATCTAACTGATAAAATGGCTGGCTTTAATAGGAAAAGGCACGCTATCTGACCAACAAGACGGTGTGATTAAAACAAGCTAGGGCTGTATTTACAACATAAGACATGCTGCTTCAGCGGAAAGGATAGCATGACAGTGCAAGCCTGCTGCGCACCTTTACAATATGTCTGACGCTTCTTAAACGGTAAAAAAGAATGGAAGCCAGAGGTATAGTATATCCTCTGACTCCCATAACTATCGTTTTTCCGTGGTAATTCTTCTCCCTTCAACGATAAAAGGGCAAGGGGGAGAGCCACTTTTTGAGAACTGAAGGGGACCGTTTCCATATCCCCGTGCACTCTCCCTGATTACCTTTTATTTTGCATATACAGGACGAATGCTGTACATACTCCACTTAGGATTGTTCGTACTACGGCTTCCGCTGACTGTTCCAGGGAAGAAACAACCGTTCGTCATATAGTAAGCTGAGAAGGCTGTTGCCAATCTGTAGTCGCATGACTTGCCGTCGGATGTCCAGTAAAGAGCCTGAGAACTTGGACGCTGGAGGCGTGGTGCACCGTCATTATACTCGGTGTATGCACCTGCACATGGTAGGAATACGCCCTTGTCGATATCCTCTTTTGTGAAGTGCTTCATACGTGTACAGTTTGCTTTTCTGTAGTCTCCAAGGTAGATAGCATTCGTTTGATTGGTTCTACCGATAACTCTTCCGTTCTTATCAAGTACCTTCCCCTTGAGATGCTCAGGTACTGTAGGATCGAAGAGCACACCTACTACAACGTTTCCATTGTCAACATAGTATCCCAGATACTCTCCTGTCTTCGCCATCAGCTTACGGAAATCATTCGTTGTAGGCAACTTCCAGTCACCCTTTGATGCATAATAAGCAAGGTCACCATAGCAGTTGTTCAGCTGCTGACCCTGGATATTACCCGTATAAGTTGAGTAATAACGCATTGCATCATGGCTATAGTTGTGCGCATAAACAATGTCTCCCCAACGGAAGTGGTCGAAAGCAACACAGTTGAACGCACGTGGGAGGAACTCTGGATAGAGATTGAATGGGTCATTGTTCGTATAGAAGTAGTCCCAAGCATTCTTTGCGAGGCGATAACCTTCTACCCAACCATTCTGATGTTCTGTTGGTTCGTACTGAAGATTGTACTTTCCCCACTTCACACCGTCTATTGGAATGAATGGATCAGGGTCTTTTACAGTGATAGTGTAGGTGTAATACTTTCCTTTCACGTAATTATACTCACGCTCCATAGTAGCATTGAATGTATATCCACTCTTTGTATGGATGATAAAGCTGGCTCTGAGATGAGCATCAGGTAGCAACAAGATATCGAAATAATCAAGTGGCTTGTCTGCCGTAACAGTCATTTCGCCTTTGTTTGTATACGTAAGCTGACCTGTTGAGAGGTTAAAGTCACCTTCTGTATAGATGTCCTTGATCGTTACCTGCGTCAGACCTGTAACGGGTTTACCGTTATAGATAATGTTCAAGCGGATAAAACAGTACTGCTTATCCATCAAAAAGTCATCCCATGCACTGTGTCCGTCGGTCTGAATATTCTTCAATTTACCCCACATATAGTCGAAGTACTTGAAGTTACTCATCGTTCCGTTCTGATGTCCAGTAACTGGTTTGCCGTCAACGATAATGGTGTTCTCTTTCAAACCAAGCGGAACAATACCCATAGGAGTCTCCTTCGTGTTATAACGGAACGGATAGAAGAGAGCCAATTCATCGCCTTCTTTCCAATGGATATCACCTTTGAACTTAGTATGAATACCACTATCTGCGGCTGTCACTTGGTCATAACCCTGCGGATTAGTAATATTATAAGCAATGAGTCGGTCGCCAGCTGTCCAGTAGGTATGGTCTGAGATGATAACCTCTGTACGTGTTTGCGGACTGTTTTTAGGGGTAAGCGTAAACGCACGAGTAGATGATGTCTCTGGGTTTATCACCTGAGATTGTTCATTGTTCACCTCGGTTGAACATGCTGACAAGCCGAGAACTGCCAAGCTAATTAGGGCTGAGTAAATAGTCTTAATGGTCATGTTTTAGGGTTTTAATTAATTAAACATGTTTCTTTTCTATTAATCTTCATAAGAATCTTCCTGTTCCTCATCGAAAAAGAAACCAGGTTTAGCACTACCACCACCGGATGGAGGAGTAACACCACCGCCACCGCCACTATGACCACCAGTACCAACTCCAGAACCACCACCACCTGGACTGGTATTCAATAGTGCACACTCCGTTTCAACTTTCGTACATTCAATGTACGGTTTCAAATACTTTTTAATTTCCATTTGAGTAACTTTATGGTTTTAATCTTTTGAATTATATCTCAATTTATATGGTAGAATGATTATCGTTACTTGTCACATGTCGGTCGTTATACGACTTTATTAGTGGTAAGTGGCATACAATAAGGAGTTATTACCTCTCTTGTTTTGATCATTCCGTCACCTCGTTTCTTTCTTGCCTTGCCCCTTTTCATATTTTATAAGGGATGAGCTGGCATGGTGACTAAGACCAGTCGTCTTCGTTTCTTTGGGTTACATGAGTAATCACGGTGCAAAGTTAAGTAATAATTATACATGGTGTTTTAAATTTACTTATAAAATTTATTAATTAACATTGCGCACAAAAGCGTATAAAAATGTAACAGTTTCATAAGTGTTACACAATTAAAATTTCATTAAAACTCATATCCGATGTATCCTGGTTATGGGTATATTGACAACCACGTAAGGTTCTTTCAGATCATAACAACTCATCTTCCATAGCTCAACCCTCTCTCTCCTCTCCAACCGAAGGGGGTATGGGAGTAATACTTTTTCCCTATTTTATTTTTTATTTCATTTGCTGTCACTTTTGCCTCTTTGGTTAACTTCCACACTAACAACCCCCTACAGAACACAAAAAGGTGACAGGAGTGACAGGAAAAACAAAGAATAGGATTTTATTTGACAAGGCATTGCACTGGCAAGTGGACGAATTTAGAGTTGACAAGCAAATGAATTGTGCGCCATAAGACACAAGTTTTCGAATTGACAACTCAACGACTTGCACGTCACAGAACACAAGTTCTTGAGCTGACAAGTAACCAACTTGTGTTTCCTATGAACCGACTTACCTACCATAGGATGTATGTCATCGAATTGACAAGCAAATAAATTGCGCATCATGAAATACAAGTCATCCATTTGACGACCGACCGACTTGCGTACCACAAATTACAACTTTACGACTTAACACGTAACCAACTTACACGTTCAATAGAATAAGTTATGTGTTATCGGATACAAATCGCCGAGTCAACAAGCAATCAACTTGCACGTTCATTAGAACAAGTTATATGCTATCGAATACAAATCGTCGAGTCAACAAGCAACCAACTTATGTGTTCAGTAGAACAAGTTATGTGTTATCGAATACAAATCTTCGAGTCAACAAGCAACCAATTTATGTGTTCAGTAGACCGACTTACCT
>QWCF01001205.1_pt1 | contig 13772 bp, 7 predicted proteins | sample 1972521 | NCBI WGS metagenome assembly QWCF01 (sample SAMN09866715, study PRJNA288562) | Human oral metagenome isolate term4_saliva, whole genome shotgun sequencing...
GTAGTAGCTGGTGGTATTCTTATCGCATTATCATTCATCTGGGGTATTAACTCATTTGATCCGAAAGACCCATCTTACAACAAAGTTGCAGAAGTATTATTCTATTTCGGTAAAATTTCATTTAGTATGATGTTACCAATCCTAGCTGGATTCATCGGTCGTTCTATCGCTGACCGACCTGGATTCATCGTTGGTATGATCGGTGGTATTTTAGCAGATCCAAGTATTTTAGGTCTAAAAAGTGATTTATTAGCGTACACTCCTTCAGGATTTTTAGGAGCGTTAGTAGCCGGATTCTTAGCTGGTGGAATTATTCAAGTATTAAAAATTGCCTTCAGCTGGATGCCTCGTTCATTAGATGGCATAAAACCAATCTTCTTATTCCCTATCTTAGGTTCACTAATTATGGGATTATTAATGGTTTTCCTAATCAACGCGCCTATGGCAAGTGTTATGGAAGGATTAAAACACTTTATCGAAAGTCTTAACGGAAGCGGTAAATTCATTCTTGGATTCGTAGTAGCTGCGATGATGGCTATCGACATGGGTGGTCCAATTAACAAAGCTGCTTACGTAACAGGTACAGCTCTATTAACATCTGCAGGTTCAGCAGGAAGTGATGTAATGGCTGCGGTTATGATCGGTGGTATGGTACCTCCATTAGCAATCGCTGTATCAGCAACAATTAACAAAAACATCTGGCCAAAAGCTCAACGTAGTGGAGCATTAGTAAACTACGTAATGGGATTAGCATTCATTACAGAAGGAGCTATCCCGTTTGCTGCAAGTAACCCAGTGCGTGTTATTCCACCGTTATTCATCTCAAGTGGTATCGCTGGAGCTTTAAGTATGACTTTTGGAATTGTATCGAAAGCTCCGCACGGAGGAATCTTTGCTGTTTTTGCTAATGCTGTAAGTAACCAGCTTATGTATCTATTAGCCTTAGTAATCGGTGCAGTATTAGGTGCATTACTATTAATCGCATCATTAAGCTTTGGGAAAAAGATAGTAAAATAAGATTTTAAATTAAATATAATATAGTAGAAAACACGGTTCTGCAAAATTTAGGATTGATGAGAAGGATCATGAGTTTTAAGCTCATGATTCCTTTTTTTTTAGGTTCTTTGTTAAATTCGGTTGATTTTGAAAATTAGGAGGAAGCTATGCTATATTAAGTAGTATAGCTTTTTTTCTATTTTTTCGTTTTAATTTTATTGTTTTCTTTTTAGTGAGAATAGCTTGATGCTCTTCTTTTGAATATTTTGGTTTCTTAATGGCTTCAGTAGGTGTAAATAGGCTAAATACAAGGAGTATTTTAGCTTTAAAGTTAGTAAAAAATCTATATCCATAAGAAATACGCTTAATAACCTTGATTTCATTATTAATCCCCTCTAAAGGACCATTAGAAATCTCATTGTAGTACATAGTATTTTTAATCTGTCTTTTATATTTTTTAAGTGTTTTAATAGCTGTAAACACATATCTAGGTAACGTAGATTTATCATTAATTAAAGCTTTAAACCTATCAAAATCATCAATACAGATGGGATCAAATCGGTTATTAGTATAAGATAACTTGCAGTTATAAGTATAAAGACAGTAGTAAGAATGAGTGGAAGAGAATAAGATTCTTGAATAAAAATTTGATGTTTAAGTTTTTAATGAGGATAAACATAGAATACTGTTCATTATTAAATATATTTGGTAAGAAGCTATGTTGGTACATAACAAAAAATTCTAAGTAACAAATATCAATGTTACTTAGAATTTTTTATTTATTATTTTGCTAAATTCACAGCTGCTTTATTATTCTTATTGTAAGAGATGTAAGTAAGAGTTAAGAATATTATTCCTAAAACAACTAAGATTAATATCGCACTGTTGTAAATTTCATTTGTTAGTCCACCTAGAACGGCTTGTCTAACGGCGGTATCACCGTAGAATACAGGTGTGAAAGGAATTAAACCACTGTATAGAGAAGGTAACATTTCTTTAGGGAATAGTGGTGTAGTTAGAACGAATTGTAATGCTACAAATCCGATGCTAATTGCATTACCAACTTTTCCGAATGTGTACGATAGGAAGTGTGTTATTAGCATAAACACGATACCTGAAAGTATTAATCCGAAGAAGTACATTCCGAAGTTTTGAACTTTAAAGTCAAAGAATAAACTCATTGCTACTACTTCTATGATTGTTGCTAATATAGCGAATGTTGTCATTGATACTAGTCTTGTACCGAATAAGCTGTTTGTTGATTCTCCATATTCTGCTTTACGAGCTGGGAAAAGAATGTTGAATGCCGCAGCTGCGATAAGTAGTCCGAATACTAAGAAAAATGGTGCCATTGCGTTACCGTAGCTAGTTTCTTCTGAGATGTCGTTGATATTAGTTTTAATTGGATTAGACATCATGTCTACGTTTTTATCTCCAGTTTTAGCTGCAGATAGTTTATTAGCTCCACTAGAAAGTTTATCTGCTAATAATCCAGAACCATCTTTAGCTTTCTCTAGTCCAGAAAGTAATTCCGGAGCTTTAGCTTGCATGATAGTTAGTGCGCCATTTAACTTAATAGCACCATCTCTTGCGCTGTTAACTCCGTTTATAAGTTCCGGAGCTTTAGCTTGCATAGAAGAAAGTCCATTATGAAGTTTATCAGCCCCATCTTTAGCACTGTTAACTCCATTGATAAGTTCCGGAGCTTTAGCCTGCATAGAAGAAAGTCCGTTGTGAAGTTTATCAGCCCCATCTTTAGCACTATTAACTCCATTGATAAGTTCCGGAGCTTTAGCCTGCATTGCAGAAAGTCCATTGTGAAGTTTATCAGCCCCATCTTTTGCGCTATTAACTCCATTGATAAGTTCCGGAGTTTTAGCTTTCATAGCTGATAATCCGTTAGAAAGTTTTTCAGAACCGTCTTTGGCACTGTTTAGCCCGTTTATAAGTTCCGGAGCTTTAGCTTGGATAGAAGAAAGTCCGTTATGAAGTTTATCGGCACCGTCTTTGGCGCTGCTAAGTCCACTTAATAATTCTGGAGCTTTAGCTTTCATATCAGTTAATCCTTGATAAAGTTTCTTACCACCGTTATCAAGTTCTTGGATACCGATGCTAAGTTCAGGAAGTTTAGCTTGAAGTTTGTTCAGTCCTGCATTGATTCTTGCATTTCCGTCGACTAGAGCATCGATTCCACCAGCTAACTCAGGAAGTTTTTCATGAATTAATTGGATACCACTTGAAAGTTGATTAAATCCTGCTTGTAATTCAGTTCCTTTACTTGCTAGAGTACCAATACCTTGTGCTAATTCTCCAGTTGTCATCGATGTAGTTAGTGAGTTGACTCCGTTAGTGTAAGAAGAAACACCTTCTTTTAATTTTGGAGTGGCACTTGCTAGGTGGTTAAGACCGTTTACTAACTCACCTGAAGTTAGAGATGATACAGTTGCATCAACTCCACCTTTATATTGATTGAATCCTGCGATAAGAGTAGGAGTTTTTTCGTTCATTACTGTTAATCCAGCTTTTAATTGACCACTTCCGGCAGCAAGTTGACCTACGGCAGATTTAATGCTAGAAAGTCCGTTAATTGATCCTTCAAGGTCAGCTGCAAGAGAGTTTACATCGAATTTATCAAGTTGAGTTTGAATGTAGTTTAATTTTCCTACACGGTATTTCATGCTTGAGTATTTTGATGCAGCGCTGTTAATTGCAGAAGTAAGCTCTGCTTTTACCTGACTATTATTATTGCTACTGCTATTTTGAACAGTTGTAGTTGGTTGTGGTACTGATGCAGCTGGTGTTGCAGCTGCATCACTTTTAGCTGCATCAAGAATTTGAGCTTTTTGCTCTGGTTTTAAGTCCATTGATGCTAATGTTTGCTCCAACCCTGAGAAATTAGTAGTAGGTGCAGCTGGTGCAGTAGTCGTAGTTGTTGTTGTCGTAGATTGTGTATCTATACGACTTACAATTTCTTTAAGACTTTCTATTTGAGCACCTAAATCTGTGAAAGCACTAGATAATGGATTAAAGTTAGTTCTATATGTGATTTTTAATCCTTTTAGTTTGTCTAGTGTAGATGTTAGGTTAGATTTTTTAGCGGCTAAGTCGCTGTCACTAGGTAAGTTAGAATTTAGTGCATTTAATCCAGTGTTGATTTTATCTGCACCATCTACTAATTTTGGTGTACTTTCAGAAAGTTTAGCAACACCGTTTTCTAGTTCAGTACCACCCGCAGCTAATCTATTTAAATCATCTTTTTTAGATGCTAACTTAGAGTTGATTTGAGAAATTCCATCTGATAATCTGTCGATGCCGTTGTTAAGTGTAGCACTTCTGGCGCTAAGTTTTTCTAAATCACCTTTTTTAGCTAGTAGTTTTTCGTTAAGAGTAAGTACTCCGTTAGTATATTTTAAAAGACCTTCTTTAAATGCTTCGCTTCCTTTGTGTAGTTTATCTATTCCATCTGTTAGCATAATACTCTTAGTTTTGAATGTATTAAAACCGATAGTAAGTTGATTAGAACCTGCAGTAAGCTCATTTACTCCAGAAACTAAGACATCTTTTTTATCGTTTAATGTGCTTAGGCCATTTGATAGTTTTCCAGCTCCTTCTTGAAGTTGAGAAACTCCGTTACCAAGTTTTGCGCCCCCTTCGCTAAGACGATTTAGTCCGGCAGAAAGGTGACTAGAACCATCAGTAAGTTGATCGATACCGCCACTCAGTTTTGCGCCCCCTTCGCTAAGATGATTTAGTCCAGCTGTTAGGCGATTAGAACCGTCAGAAAGTTCATTGATACCATTACCAAGTTTTGCGCCCCCTTCGCTAAGATGATTTAGTCCGGCAGAAAGGCGACCAGAACCATCAGTAAGTTGATCGATACCACCACTTAGTTTTGCGCCCCCTTCGCTAAGACGACCAAGTCCAGCAGAAAGGCGACCAGAACCGTCGGTAAGTTGGTCGATACCACCGCTCAGTTTTGCGCCTCCTTCGCTAAGACGCTCAAGTCCGGCAGAAAGTCGACCAGAACCATCGGTAAGTTGATCAATACCCCCGCTCAGTTTTGCGCCTCCTTCACTAAGACGCCCAAGTCCAGCAGAAAGGCGACCAGAACCGTCGGCAAGTTGATTAATACCACTTCCGAGTTTTTGGCCTCCTTCGCTAAGACGCCCAAGTCCATTGTTCAGTTGGTTTGATGCATCGGCTGCTTTTTGAAGTGAAGAACCAATCTCAGAAAACTTACTGTATAGAGTAGCTGTATAAGTTTTTACAACTTGATCTTTAACGGTATTTGTTAAGTTACTCGCTACAGTTTCCATGATTTTTTCACCGTTTTTACTCTTGGTAAAGTTAGTAGTAAAGTCGATGTTCATTTTTTCTGGGTTATCATTTGACAAAGATGTGGCATTTTTAGAGAAGTTTTGTGGTATTGTAACTACCATGTAGTAGTCACCTTCTCGTAATTCTTTATCGGCTGTATCTTTATCGACGAATTGCCAATTTATTTTTTTGTTATTTTTTAGTTTTTCGACCATCGAATTCCCGACTTCTAGAGTTTTTCCATTAAAATCTACTTTTTGGTCTAGGTTAACAACTCCGACTTTCATGTTTCCAGTGTTGTCGTATGGATTCCAAACGGATTTTAGGAAGGTTCCTGAATATAGAACAGGAACTAGAAGAACGGTAGCCATGGTAGCTTTTAACCCTTTACTCTTTAAAAGGCTACTAAATTCTTTTTTTATCATAATTCCTCCAAAGAAATTTCATCGTCGAAATTCCATTATGTTAAATTTAATGATATAATAGTATATCACTTAAGATATTCTACAACTTTATAAACTAAAAGTCAAAATATTTTTTAGTAATAGTGAATTTTTAATATTTAATATTAAAGTATATTATATATAATGGAGATAAAAGCTATAACTTTTAAAATTTATCGTTATTGATTAATATATGATAATAATAGTGTTTTAATGAAAAATGAATTATTGTTTAAACTTATAAAAAGATATATATTACTTAAAATAATTTCATTAAGTATTTATATGATTTATCCTAATTAAGGAAAAAATTGGTTCACTATTTATTTGTTTGTTAGATGACGATTAGTAAAAAAATTTTAAAAATAGTATATTATATTTATTATGTAAAAAAGGTAGAAATCCTTAAAAATGGATAACTACCTTTGTTTTAATGTTAAGTTATGCTAATGCGTGTGATATTTTATGTTTTAAAAGATTGTTAAAACAATTTTGAGCATCTTTTAAATCTTTTGGATCTGGGTGTTTTTTTGATTCTTTAACCATGTCGGCAAGATCTGGTGTAACTTTGTGAATAAAGTTAGGGTCACGCCAAGTAAGGATTTTGAAAACTATCATAACCTTTGGATCAACCTTACCTTGACAGACGAAAGTTTCGTGAATTCTATTGTTACGCTCTTCCATAAAGGCGATATAATTATTAATTGAATCATCTGCGTGATAATGTTCACGAGGAACACCACAAGTTAGAAATAGAGCAACGTCTTTACCATGTATTTCTTGTTGATCGATAAAACGTTGCATGTTTTTATTGGCGTTAGTTTTATCTGTCCAAGCACCTAGAATATAGAAATCATATTCTTTTTCTAATTTTTTTCGTTGTTTTTTTATGTCGAGTAAATCTACTTCCCCTAAAGTTTTTATCTGTTCGTAGATTGCTTCGGCTACTTTTTTAGTATTTTTTGTTTTGCTTGAATAAGCAAGTAAAATTTTCATAAATAAGCCTCCTACTTAGGATATTAGAATAAGTCATCTGACAAGATTATATCTCGTATTAATTAAAATCATATAATTATTATAACAAAAAAATATTCTATTTTAAACTAATAACTGAAAATAATAATCAATTATAAAATTCGAGGAGAATAAAAATTAAAAAAATTGAAAAAATAACCTATTATAATTATAGTTTTAACTAAAAAATAGGAAAAAATTCATGGTTTATGATAAAATACTAATTGATAATGTGGAAGAATAAATATTGTATGAGGATAGGAAGTGCAAATGGAAAAATTATATGAGCTAGCTAGTTACGCATCGTTTATTGTATACCATATAGAAGCGATGGATAAAATAAAAATTCCAAAAACCATGATAAGAGAATATATCAATCTTCAAAAAACAGTAGGAAGTTACCCAAAAGAATTGAATTATGTGACTAGCTTTTATGATAAGAAAACAGGTAGTAGTGGAGCGTTATTTGAAAACTCCGCTGAAGGGAATTATATTTTATCTTATACGGGAACGAATTTTTATTTTGATAGGCAGAAAGATATGTATGCTGATGTAGTAGGTATTTGCTTGGGGCAAGCGGAACATATGGCACCGTGTTATAGATTCTATACACGTATGAAGAAAAAATATGGTGATAATATTATTTTAACAGGTCACTCACTGGGAGGAAGTATTGCGCAACGTGTTGCGATTGAGTATGATGTACAGCAAGGTATTGTCTTTAATGCAGCTCCGATATATTTAATCGGAGGTATAGATATTTTTATGGATAAGGAAAAGACGGTGAATTGTACGCTGCTCGTATGAAAAAATATCTTAGAAATGTAAAGAAAACGGCTATTAAAAAAGCAACTTTTACAGGTGATATAAAGAGAGTTGTTTCTGAATATGATATATTTACAAGAATTTCTGAGCTACTGTCGATTGGTTACTATGTGGGTGATGAAATTATTGTAAAAGAAGCTGGAATGCACGGTATAAAAAGTTTCTTAGATGTATATAGAAAATCATTTGCGGGTTCTTTTGAGAAGAGAGATAATGATGAGTTGTTATCGCTAGAATACAAAGATTTTAGCTTAGCTGAGGTAGGTATTCTTAGTAATTTTTCAGAAGAGCGTATAGAAGGATTAGAGAATCAACTGAATGCACTATTGGTAAGTGATACTGTGATTGATAATTTGAATAAAAATCCTTATAATGTTAATTTTGAGTTTTTTATCAAAGCCATATTAGACAATATCGCGAAGAAAAAAGAAGAACTATAATATCTTCCTTTTTTTGATTTGTCGTAATTTCATTATACAGGATTCACTCTTCTTTTTTTATATTGCTTTATATAACATATACAATATATTTATTTGATTTTTTGAAACAAAAAATCAAAAGGCAACTAATCTAACGTAAGATATTTGCGTGAACCTTGCGGTTTACTCAATATCTCACTTCGATTGTTGCCTAAATCTATATTTTTTATTTTTTCATCATAACTATTGAAAAAAGTATTGCCAACCAAATATACTTTAAATTTGTATTATTATAATAATATAATACACCATAAACATATATACATAGATTAAATACAATCACTAATTTCAAATTTCTTTTAGAAAGGAATTTAAATAAATAAAAAACTAATATCCTATTTTTTATATTAAATTAAATGTATATATAGTAACCTTAATTACAATTTTAAAAGGGTATTTTTAATTATTATTTTATTTTTAGATAAATTATTACTTAATTTGTTTCAAAACGTCTCAAAATATCTAATTTTTTCCTTATTTTTAATTTTATTATTTATTTGCTTGATTAAATTCAAGGGAAAGAGTATTATTTAAAAAATTTTATTCTAATATTTTTTAAATAATCTTTCTTTATGATCCTTGATTTTAATCATTTTTCGCTATTTTCTTTCTTTGAGAAGCATACGAAAAATATTTAATTTTATTTCTTATGCTTCGGCTTTTTATTTTATAGCTAAAAAATCGCCTATAATAGTTTTCATAAGAGTAAATTCCTTTTTTTGATTTGTCGTAATTTCATTATACAGGATTTACTCTTTTTTTATATTTTGTCTCACATCAATTGTAACACTACACTGATGGAATGTTAATCGTTTGCTTAAAGTTGTAACTTCATTGAAAAAAATGATATAATATTGATAACTATGTATATACTCACGGTGGTGAGAAGATGCAGGTCAAAAAATAAAAGTATGCTCCCAAAAAATGTTTTATAAAAAATATAATTAGGAATATATATTAGTTAATACTTAGTATAAATCTAAGGAGGAAGAAAATGGCAGAATATAAAATACTAGTAGTCGATGATGAAGAACCGATTGCTAATATACTAGAATTTAATCTTAAAAAAGAAGGTTACGATGTAATCGTTGCTAATGATGGGGAAAAAGCGGTGGAACTTGCTTTTAATGAGAACCCAGATTTAATTTTACTCGATTTAATGTTACCGAAAAAAGATGGAATGGAAGTGTGTAGGGAAGTACGTGCTAAAAAGAATATTCCAATCATCATGTTAACGGCAAAAAATAGTGAAATAGATAAAGTTCTTGGACTTGAATTTGGAGCGGATGACTATGTGACTAAACCTTTCTCAACACGTGAACTTATGGCAAGGGTTAAGGTAAACCTACGTCGTGTTATTAAACAACAAGAGGGAGTAGTTGAGGAGAAAAATGGCGGAGATCTTGTAATTAAAGATATCGTTATTTATCCAGAAGCTTATGTTATTAAGAAAAATGGTGAAGAAATTGACTTAACACGTAGAGAATTTGATTTATTCTATTATCTTGCGCAACACCGAGGACAAGTTTTAACAAGAGAAAATCTTCTGCAGACGGTATGGGGCTATGATTACTTTGGTGATGTTAGAACTGTGGATGTAACTGTAAGAAGACTACGTGAGAAAGTAGAGAATGACTCATCTCAACCTGAGTATATTATGACACGTCGTGGTGTTGGTTACTTTATAGGTGAAGAGTAATGAGTTTTTTTGGAAAGAGATTTAAGAAAAGATTCTTTTCATCAATTCGTACTAAGTTCGTAATAGTTTATGTATTGGTTAATATAATTTCATTACAACTTATCGGATTGTTCTTTACAACACAATTAAGAAATAGTAATGTGAATACATTTGAACAGAATATTATCGAACAGGAAAAAATCTTAAACTACCATGTTCGTGAAGAATTGGAAAAAACTAGTAGTGGAGATGGTTCGAAAGATACGGAAGATAGTACTAGCCAAGATGAGTCTTCAAAGAATAGCAGAGATTCGAAGAGTAATAGAGATTCAAAGAGTGGTATAGCTAAACTAGTTAGTGAATTTAATATTCAAAAGTTATTATTAGTTAATGTTATAGATAATGATTCAAAAATCTTAGCGACTTCTTCGAAAAATGGTAATGATGAATATCTTGCTAAAAGGTCGTTTGATCCATTGGTAAGTCAAGTTATAAAAACAGGAGAGAGTACTAAACAGATTCAAAATAATGCTGACAGCAACAAGCGTGTGTGGATCTATGTGAGTCCTGTTAAAAAGGATAATGAAGTTATTGGTGTAATCTCTCTTATGGCGGATATAGAGAGTGTTTATCAAGAGGTAAATGGTATTTCTAAAATCTTCATAGTGGGAACTATTCTATCGATATTAATTACTACAGTAATAGGATTCGTAGCTTCAAAAACGGTGACGAGCTCTATTGAGAAGATGAGTTCACAGGTTAAGAAGATGGCTCTGGGGAACTACGGTACAGTAGTTGGTATAGATGCAGATGATGAAATCGGAGATCTGGCGAAAGTATTTAACCAAATTTCTAAAAGAATTGAAGAAGAGCAGGCTGTTACTGAGACTGAACGTAGGAAGCTTGCGACGATTATCGAAAGTATGATGGATGGAATTATTACGACAGATAATAATGGTAAAATAATTCTGATTAATACTAGTGCGGAAGATATGCTGGGTGGTCGTGATGATGAAATCTTTATCGGAAAAGATGTTTTGAAGATTCTTAACATCACTGAATACGAAAGTATAGAGGAGATACTAGAAGCGGAAGATAGTCTTCTTGTAAATACCTCAAAAACGGATGAAGAGCTACTTTTACGTGCTGAAATTTCTAAAATAGAAAAAGAGGATAAGGAAGATTTAACTCAGATGTCAACGGAGTTGGAAGGATATATTATCGTGCTTTATGACGTAACAGATCAAGAACGTCAGGAAAAAGAACGACGAGAATTCGTATCTACAGTATCTCACGAACTTCGTACTCCTCTAACAACGATGAACAGTTACATCGAAGCATTAGAAGAAGGTGTTCTTGAGGATAAAGAGCTTGCGCCACAGTTTATCGATACGATTCATAAAGAAACGACTCGTATGATAAGAATGGTAAATGAGCTTATGCAACTTGGTAAGATGGACATCAAAGAGGAGCATTATGAGAAAGAATTTATCGATATTAATAAGATGCTTGAACAAATTACCGATAGATTCGCTTTAACACATCCTGAGAAAAACTTTATAAAGCATATTCCTAAGAGTCCGATATTTGTAGAAGGTGACCAGGATAAACTTACACAGGTATTTGATAATATCGTAAATAATGCGATAAAATACTCTCCTAATGGTAAGAACATTACAATAAGGGTGAGACAGAACTATCACCACAATAGGGTGAGTATTTCTATTAAAGATGAAGGTGTAGGAATTCCATTAGTCCACATTGACAAAATCTTTAATAGATTCTACAGAGTTGATAAGAGTAGACAAAGAAGTATGGGAGGAACAGGTTTAGGCTTGGCTTTGGCTAAGACTATAGTGGAGGCCCATAAAGGTCGTATTTGGGCGCAAAGTAGAGAGGGTTATGGAAGTATTATATTCGTAACACTACCTTGTGAACAAATTGATGATGAATGGTTATAGAGGTAAATAATATGAAAAGTAAAAGGAAAGAAACTGTTAAATCAGTTGTATTAGGAATATTAGTTCTAATGAGTTTAACGCTATCTTATCTTATTATTACTTATCAACCAGATTATGAGATTTTTACGAAAAGATCTACTCAAAAATCGGTTGAATCAGACAAAAATAGTCTTTTAAACTTTTTGATTCCTGATAGTGTCGTAAAAAACTATGAAGGCTCAAGAGAAGAACCGATAGTTCAGAATTCTATAACAAAGGTAGCAAGTGTTGATGCTGTAAAGAATAAAAGGGTATTGAAGGATTTGTTGTCGATAATCTCAGATAGCGAAAGTACAGAGTCTAGGGTTAGAAATCGAAATATAGAAGATATTACAACGAATAATGTTGAAAAAATCATGATAAATTATAAGGTGACCTTGGATTCAGCTTTGGTGAAACCTTTGTTCTTCTCAGAGGAAAATTCTAATATCAGTTTGGAATTTGATACGATAGTTTTACTAAAAGAAAGACCAAATATGATTTATTTATATAAAAAAGATGATAAAAACTATCTACAGATTACTCTGAAGGATGAAATCTATAGCAGGGTAAATAGTAAGTTTAATGAGAAAAAACAAAGCTATGCCAAGTATAGTTTGAATAATAGATTTATCTATTTGAAAGAGTCTGATGAGGATAGTGTTATAGATGAATACAGTGCTGAAGAGATTAGTTTAAATAGGTTAGCTAAGGATATTTTTGAGAAAAAGGATAATCTTAGAATTAGTAATGAGGATGAAGTGACCGATGGTTATGGTATCTTACGATCTATAAACAACAGATTAGTATATACAAACCCGTCGAACGAAGGTGGGAAAGAAGTTGGAGCTACAGTCGCTATAAACAATACCATGAGTTTCTTGGGACTTGGATATATAGGTGATACAGATTATCAGCTTACTACCGCTTTAGAAGGAATTACTATTTTCCAAGAAGCTTATAAGGATTCGATAGCTTTTAGTAAAGAAGGTCATGCTGATATTATTTCTGAGGATAATAGTAGTGGAATATATAAGCTAACTTCACCAAAGATACTTACAAAGACTTATCTTTCATCAAAAGAAGCGGAACTTTACTCTGTTGAGAAAACTGAATATGTAATTAATTATCTTTATGAAAGAGTTAACCTTAAAGAAATAGGTGATATAGTTCTAGGTTATGATAAGGTCTATAATAAAGATAGAAATAGTTTTAGCTATGTGCCAGCGTGGTATGTAAAATATAATGATAGATATATGAGTTTTAAAAAATTAAAAGAGATGATTGACAAGGGAGAGAGACTATGAACTGGGGTAAGATGAAGACGTTGTTTATTTACCTATTTGTTGCGCTTAATGCTGTCTTGTTAACATTTTATATATATACAGTTCAGAAGAATAAAACAGAGATAGTTCAAGAAAAAGAAATTATTGAACGTTCTATGAAAAATGATAACATAACTGTAGAAGAAAATGCAACGAAACGTGATAATCTTGGTTATGTGAATGTTACAATTTCTGATTTGAAGGATATCCGTAAGGAAGATAGTGGTCTAAAGTATGAAGTTGAAAATGTTGATAAGACATCTACTTTAAAAGTCAGTTCAGAGAATGCTATTACCAATGTAAACAAAGGTAGTTATAGAGCTGAATTAGATTCATTCTTGCTAGAAAAAATGAAATTAAGTGCAAATTATATTTTTTCTAGTTATAATTCATCAAAAAATGAAGTTATCTTTGAACAGCAAATAGATAGTTTTAGAGTATTTTCAAATAAAAATGCACGAATTGTCTTTAGTGTTGAAAGTAATGGAGATATTAGAAACTTCACATTGACGAGTGTTTCGAATATAAGAAAAGATAAGAACGAGGCGCTAGTGCCATCTAGTCAAGCGATAAATAGATTATATCACGAAGACTTAATTCCTAAAAACTGTCGCGTACGCACTACTTTAGGGTATTATACCTATATTTCACAAACGGAAAATCAAGTGTTGATACCGACTTGGAATGTAGAAATAAGTGATAAAGATGGCCAAATT
>QWCF01001301.1_pt1 | contig 13748 bp, 19 predicted proteins | sample 1972521 | NCBI WGS metagenome assembly QWCF01 (sample SAMN09866715, study PRJNA288562) | Human oral metagenome isolate term4_saliva, whole genome shotgun sequencing...
CCAGCCGAAGATGGGACCATGAAGCGCAAGAAGAAGCTCCGCTGGGGCAAGACCGGCTGGTGTACGAAGCCGCCCCGCAAGATCCGCTACCGAAACGAGCTCGACGCGAAGCTTGCCCTTGCCTCCACGCAGCGTTCGCGTAACCCGCGGCGTAAAGAACGCCGCTACTACAGGTGCCCAGAGTGCAAGGGCTGGCATCTCACCTCACACTGACTACCGCGCGGTAATAAACAGTGACACTTTGAACACTCGGGTCTCGTTCTCCACGGGGGCTAGACCCAAGCGAAACGAACCGCACCGCGCATAACGCTTGCCTTAAAGGGTTGATATATGGCCGAAAAATAGGCTTCAGGTAACATGTTCCTATGTGCTGGTTTAAGTTCGCGCACTATGGCGGCCTATTTGGTGCGAGGTAAGCGTAAATGTATTGTGATCCACTTAACCAATAAGGTGTAATGTGGTACCACCAAACAGTGGTACCGTTACCACAATAACCAATCCATGCAGACACAAGCAGAAAGGAAACCGTCATGGAACAGAACCAGATCCTTGGAACTTTAGGAGCGCTTTTTCAGAAGAACACTCCACTCACAGATGAAGTTTTTTCGGCACTCAAGGAGTGCCTGAAGCCCCGCAACCTCGACGAAAACGATTATGTGTCCGGCGAGACGGTGCGCATCCGCGCAGCAATCGACTCCCTTGGCCGCCGCCACGGCAAGAACCTCTACGCCTACGTCGAGTATCAGATGGACGAAGACGGCAACGGCACTGTCTTCCTCACCATCGAGTCCGAAGACGGCTACTGGTCATCTCGCCACTCGAAGTTGACCTTCAAGATCAACGAAACCGGCTACGCAAGCACTATCCTCGAGTGCTCTTCTCGTAACGGGGAAGACTGGTACACATATCAAATCCCCACCATGCTGGGGGTGGGCGCGGCATATTACTCCCTCCTCGCGTGGGAAGAGTACCAGGGCATCGAGTCTGGCCGCCTCGACGCAATTCCCGATGAGGACTCCTACCTTGAGGACTTCCCCGAGGCGCTCAACGACGGGCGCACGGAAGAGGAGCGCCTCACCTCGGCGCTCCTAATCCTGGCGCAGACCGCCAAGGAAGTCGGCGACGATGATGACGATGATGAGGAAGAGGGTGACGAGTGAACGCCACCTACCTACCTCCTACAAGCAAGGCGGTCTCTCTCGCATCCTTGCTACAGGTCCACGTGGACCAGGCAGAGCGCGTCACCGACCCGCTCGCCCACCTGGAGAACATCTCCATGGGCGACCTGCGAGTCATCGACCGACGTAACGGTTGCGCTTACCTGCGTGACGGATCCACCATCACCGCTCGCCAAAAGAACGGGGAGTGGATCGTAGCCGCACGCGGGCCGCTCGAACAGAAGGGGAGGTTCCTTCAGTGAGCTACCGAACTTATATCTCGGACTTGGCCCTCGAGGTTGGGGACCTGTCCAAAGCGACCTTCACCCTGTCAGACGAACTAATGTTCGAGAAGTGGCTCGGGGACTACATCGCCACCCACGACGCCGCCTTCGAGGAAGGGGACAGGAACGAGATCTACCTAATGTTCACTTGGGACTTCACCTACGGCCCCGACGGACGACTCACAGGAATCTCGGTCCAGTTCCCATGGGACGACAGCTACATCCCATACTTCTTCCTAACTGAACTGGCCGGGATCAGCAGGTTCTTCCGCGAGCGCGGAGTGCGCTTCAAACTGGTCCTCAACAAGGCTGGTGAAGACGACGACGACCGCTGGCAGATCACCACCACCCACGGCGGCGTGTGGGTGGCTCGCGGGAAGCTCGTCTACGGCAAGCGTGAGCGCGTTGCCTAAGTCAATCACTGTGTGGGTGCCGGGTAAGCCCGAGACCCAGGGGTCTACCCGGTGCTTCACACCCCAAGGTTCCCGAAAGCCGGTCATCGTCCACGACAACCCCCGGCTAGAAGCGTGGCGCACCGCCGTCACCTTCGTCGTCAAACACGCCACCCATAAGGTCCGCTGGGACACGCCCCTGGACGAGCCGGTCGAAGTGACGGCCACGTTCTACCTCAAGGCCCCTAAGCGCCCACGGTTCGAGCTCCCCGCCGTCAAGCCCGACCTCGACAAGCTCCAAAGAGCAATCGGCGACGCTCTCGGTAACGGGATCCTCAAGGACGACAGCCGTATCGTCCACTGGGATGTGTGGAAACGGTACGGCACTGAACCGGGCGTGAAACTCACGCTCACACGACTCACCCAGAAAGGAGAGGACAAGCAATGATGAAGGTAGCGAAAACCACGGTGCGGAGCGCGCTGTGCACCCTCCTGTTCGCCCTCGGTGCTGTCTCCACGCTCACGTGGCTTATCGGCTTCGGTAGTGGCCTGGTAGCCCTGTGCGCGGCAGTGTTCTACCCCGCACTCGCTGTTAACGCGGCGCTCCCGCTCCTCGGATCCGGGGCCGTCAGCTTCGCTGTCAGAGGCATCTCCATCTTCGGCCTGCGCCTCATGGCCCCGAAAGATAAGCGCCAGCCTCTCCGGAGTGACCTCGTCGGCTGGTTCGGCTTCTCTAGCGACGAAGCCCTAGAGGTCCCCCTGGACGCAGGAAAGGAGGTGCCAGATGGGTACGCGAAGACCACCAACTGACCGTCCGCGCCCCTGCCAGCTCAGGCGAACCCCCGAGGCCATGCAGGTCACCAGCGACAACCTACGCCAGGTCGCTAAGTGGTGCCACGGTGTGCTGCGAACCGAAGGCGGCAAGATCGCCCTCATCGAGGTCGCGAACACCATCACCTCAGACACCACTGTCGCCCGCGTCGGCGACTACATCGTGCGCCGATACCGCGGCAACCGATCCATCTTCACCCCCATTCCGCAAGACGAGTTCGAGCAGGAATGGACACTACGACCCATCAAGAAGGAACCACGAAAATGAGCAACACCGTCCAGCTCACTGGCAACCTCACCCGCGATCCCGAGCTGCGCTACACCCAGTCCGGCAAGCCCGTCGCGTCATTTACCGTCGCCGACAATCGACGAGTCCGCGACCAGTCCGGCAACTGGGTGGACGGCAACACCCTGTTCATGCAGTGCGCCGCGTGGGACGGACTCGGTGAGAACGTTGTCGAGTCCCTACGTAAGGGCATGACCGTGACCGTCACCGGCAGGCTCGAAGCTAAGGAGTACGAGTCGAACGGCATGAAGGTCAGGGGCTTCGAGCTCATCGCCTCCGACGTCAGCGTTTCTTTGCGCCGCCAGCAGGCCACCGTCAAGAAGACCACCCCCTCATACAGTAACCAGCAGGGCAACGGCTACAACGGCTACAGCCCCAACACTCAGTACACGACGGACCCCTACACCACCGGGGCACCCTTCTAAACCCAGACAGGACACAAACGATGACCAACAGCTCCTCCCACATGTTTCCGTTCATGCTCACGCTCCCCGACGGAACCCTCCACGATGCAGTCCGCATCTACGAAGCAACCCTCGAGGCCGTCGCTGAATGGTGCGGTGGAGAAGTGGGATGCGTAGCCATTCCTGGCAAAGGCATCGTCGCCGGCGTCCTCTACCACACGGGCGTCACGGGCTACAATGCGTTCGCGCCCGTCGGCTCCTACATCCTACGAGGATCCGTCTCTACCCAGCATATGAGCGCCGAAGAGTTCGACAAGATCTACACGAGCCTCTGACAGTTCATGTCCACCCAGACGGCGCAGCAGATCATCGCCGCAGCACGCTGCAACGCAGCTATGCTCCCATCCGAGCAAGCCGCAGCCCGCGAGCGCCGCAACACGGCACGCAAAGCCGCTCACAAAGCCCGCGAAGCAGCCAAACCAGTGCGCGCCACACGCGAACTCCCACCCATCGACGGCGCGCACTGGGTGCGGCGACGCTACGGCTCCAACTGGATCTACCCAGCCGTCCAAATCACCGGCTCCCACGTCGCACGCCTCATCGCCCAATGGGCACCACGCACCACCCGCTACGTCGAAACCCCCTCCATGTGGGGACTGTACGTGTGGAACAGCAGGCGCGGACCTGAACCCGTTCTCGCACAAGAAGGCCAGTACATTGTGCGCACAAAGTACGGGCTGCGAGTAATGGAACCAGCCGTTTTCCAGCAGCTTTACGTCCAATACGAGAAATGAGGACTCTCTCAATACCTATGCAACGGGCGGAACCGTTGCTACCTCTACCAAAACAAGGGGTGACGACAACCATAAGTACTGCGTCAAAGACGCACTTTTAGTTGCAAAACAACCACTTTTGCGGCCCGCGCAACCTAATGCGCCAACAAAAACCAGTAAATGCGCTTGAAAAACATTCAGCGCACGTATAGGCTTTCCACGAAAGCACGGAGCGAGGGGATACCACTCCCTCACATCAACACAGAAGGAGACATCTATTGTCCACCACTAAGCTCACGAAGCGCTCGGGCCTCACGAAGGCCGTCACGCTCTTCGCCCTCGCCGCCATGGGCGTTATCGCGTCCCCGGTTGCGGCGACGTTCGCCGCCTCCGAAAACACCACCGACGACACGCCCGCCGTTTCCACCGACGGCGGCAACGCGATCATCTCCTCTGAGCAGGGGGCCTCTTCTGCCACTGGTGGCATCAAGATCACCAGCACGACCGTTAACGGCGCATACGGCGACACGTACGCCGTCAACACACCCCTGAACATCAAGGTCACCTACGAGGGGGACAAGGTGGAGAAGGGTGCAACCTTCTCTGTTGGCCTGGGTGAAGGCTTGCAGATTCCAAACGGCTTCAACGGCGTTGACCTCAAGGCCACCGCTCTTGACGGGGCTGAAAAGGTGATCGGTAAGTGCACCGCCTCTGGTAGTGCGTTTACCTGCACTGTTACAGAGGATGTCGCCGAAGTTCTTGGTGGAAATGGGTCCATCAAGAATGGCTTCGTGAAGCTCGAAGCCACCCTGACAAAGGACTCGGTTGGCAAGACCACGACGGATGTCGTGGTGGATGGTACCAAGCACACCATTGGGCTTGGTAAGGGCGTCGTGGGCGAGCCAGTCACCCCTGGCGACCACAAGTTCTGCTCCGCCTCCGGCATGAGCCCAGAAGGTCTGTACCAGTTCTGGTGCTGGGTCCAGGCCCAGGGCAACCCCGGCGACACGATCACCATTGTCGAGGGGCGAGCCGATGCCGTCTACAAGACGGGCGTTTCCACCACTCCGACGGAGCACGGCGACTGGGCCAACCCTTCGTCTAAGCCTAAGTCGAAGCGTGACGGCAAGACACTCACGTTCGTTGTTCCCGACGGTACCGGCACTCAGGAAAATCGTGTCGGCATCATGGTCACACGCCTCCGGTCACCCCGGACCCGGAGCCCCCCGCTCCCACACCGGACCCCACCCCGGAGACCCCCAAGCCGGATCCGAAGCCCACGCCTGAGCAGCCGACCCCGGACCCCAAGCCCACCCCGGAGCCGTCTACGCCTCCGGTCACTCCCGACCCGAAGCCCAGCGTTCCTCCGGTCACCCCGGATCCTGAGCCCAGCGTCCCGTCCGTGACCCCGGATCCGAAGCCCTCGGAGCCCCCGGCACCGACCCCCGAGCCGTCCACGCCTCCGGCTCCCACGCCTGAGCCGAAGCCGTCCGAGCCGACCACCCCGGTCACCCCGGACACGCCCAGCACCCCGAACACACCTCCGGTGACCCCCAAGGCCCCCACGCCTTCCGCTCCCGTCATCAATGGCGGGCTGGCTAAGACCGGCGCAGACACCGGTCTGATCGCTGGCGCTGGTGTGCTCGCCGTCGCTGGTGGTGCTCTCCTGGTGGCTCGTCGCCGCCAGAACAAGAACTGACGCAAGTCAGCCAATAGGGAGGCCCTAGAGATGCAATACTCTCCGGGGCCTCCCCCCCTTTTTTGTGAGGCGAGGTTTTCCCTTGTCTCACAATGCTTTTAATATTGACACAGTAATGCGTGTAATGCTACAGTAGGGCATTAAGAAATACCCTCATAGAAAGGAGTAGTAATGCTCAAGAAAACACAGGTCACCGAGCTGATCGACGACATCGACGGCACGCCCGCCACCACCAGCGTCAACTTCAGTGTCGGCAGCACTCAGTACGTCATCGACCTGTCTGAGGAGAACCTGGACGAGTTCCAGGTCGCACTCGCTCCCTACATCAAGCACGGTCGCCGAACTACCACCCGCAAGCCACGCAGCGCAGCGGGTCGCGCCAAGCGCCAGAACGCGGCAGAGATCCGCGCGTGGGGTATCGAGAAGGGGTACCTCAAGTCCGCGCGAGGCCGTCTCGGCACGACTGTCATCGCCGCCTACGAGGCGGCACACCAGAACACGGACGCTCAGTAAGTAAAGCAGTACAGGAAAGATTCCCAATCATGGCTTCATGCAAGGGCATGCCCGCCATCGCATTCATTGAATTCGCTGATATGCAGGGCGAAATCGACCTACGCACCCTTCCCATGGGCACGCTGATCATCACCATAGGCCCAACCGATACGGCGTCCTACGAAGATCGCCAGTATATGAAGTGCCAGCACACCTGGGTCAGCCCCGACGGTGGGCAGTGGGACGACCGGTCACTCGCAGAAGATATCGACGGGCAGACACGCGCAGGCCGTCGAGCTATCGTCCACTACGCCCCCATCTGCTGAAGCGCACACAGAGAAGCGCCCTAAGGGAACATGATCGGAACCCTTGGGGCGCTTCCTATATCCGTCGTCAGTCGGTGAGGATGCTGTAGATAAATGAGGGGAGCGTGTAGGGTATGGCTCCGAATCGCCCCTCGAGGTAGTTCTTGGTGATGTTGCTTCCTGACTGTAGGCCGGTGAACTCGGAGAGCTGGTAGAGCGCAGTAGCCCCGGCGCTGTTCTTCTCCGTGAACCAGATGCGCTCACGGTTGCGGATGGGGCCGCGGCCAATGTCCATGAGCGCGATGTTGTGGCTCGTAAAGATGAGCTGAGCTCCCGACTGGTTGGCGGTGGGGCTGGTGAACCAGTCGATGATGATGCGGCCAAGGTCCGGGTGGAGGGAGGCCGTCAGGTCATCCACGACAAGCACCTGCCCGCCGGTGAGTGCGTCAACGGCTGCGGCGGCGAGGGCCAGCCACATGATGCTCCCCGAGGACGCCGAGAGCGCCGTATGGGGGACTGTGCGCTCCCCGTACTGGAACTCGAGAATGTGGGGGAGAGCCTTCGCGAGCGCAACCTCTACGGCTTCCTTGTCTGCCGGGGCGCGGCGCGCGGGTCGCGCCGACTGCTTAGGGGCGTGCAGTTCGATGCTCGTAGTACCAAGGTCTGCGACCTGAGCGAGCGTGCTCAGGGCAGTCGTATCGAGGCGGCGCGACAGTAGGTGCTTGGCGACGTGCAGGTATGCGTCCTCCATCGAGGGAGCCCCGACGCGGAAAACCTTGACCCCGGTCGTGAGCGCATCGCGGACGGGCTTCACCTGCGGGTCACCCATGAGGGACGCTCGAGTGATGACCAGCTCGTTCACGTTGACGTGAGGGAGGCCTTTCAGGCCCTTCACGGCCCCGTGCTTGTCGCGCCAGTAGATGGTGTTCCACCGCTTACGAGCGACACGCAGGCTCTCCCCTGCGATGCCCTCTGCGTTTCGGGAGAGGGCGTACTCGTAGCGCGCGCCGTCGTGGATGAACTCGACGCTGTAGACGGTGGGCTTCGACACGTCGTAGGGCATGTAGGGGAGTGCATTTGCCCCCAGGGGTAGGAGCGTGGCGATCGCGCTCTGTACGTGGCGGAGGGCTTCGAGGAGGTTTGTTTTCCCGGAGCCGTTGGGGCCGTAGATGCCTGCGACGTGGTGCAGGTGGTCGTCCCACTGGGTGCCTCTTGGTGGGTTGAGAGTGTGCAGTGTCGCGTGGGTGAGGTCAAGGGGGGCCTCATCTTTGATCGACTTGTGGTTGCTGATTGTGAGGTTGAGGATCTGCATACCCACAAAGTAGCACATTCAGGCGTAGTTATGATATTTTTTATCACGAACACGCTGAACAGTGTTCTAACCCAAGAAAGCGAGACAGCCATGACGAACACGCCTTACGCCTCCTATCACAGGGGCATCAGGTTCCAAAACCTGCTCGACGAAGCCCAGCAGGCAAATCAGCACCTCGAGTATTTGGCAGAGCCGAAAGAAGAAGACTTCCCAACACCCGCGCTCCAGTACCACTGGGACCAGACACGGCACTTCCTGAAAGATGTCCTCCACATGGAGAACGCGAAGATCTCCCCTGTGACACAGTGGGCCTGGCGCACCTCCCTGCGAATAAAGGCAGCAGAAGACGACTGGACTCGCCAGCTACACGAGCTCAGTGGCGTGCTCGTCGCCCCCGATGACGGGACCATCGTCGGCTACACGACATGTGTGCCGGTAAACCCGGTCAGCCTTGCCTCCGGCGTACAGTGGAGCGGTTCTGTTCTCAGGCCCGACACGTGCGAAGCCTACGGCCTCGACATGAACCAGCCCGTCTCCGTGGGGGACGGCTACTGGTTCGCGCACCCCGCCATCATGCACGGCCAACAGATCGCGCACGTCCGCTACGTCAGCGTCGGCATGGGGCCCGCTCCCCGCAGCAACAGGGCGCGCTGATCGCTCAGCAGTGCTCTACACGTATCGCGTCAGCAGAAAGGCAAAGAACGCCATGAGGACATTCTTCATCGTCCGAGGAGCACCCGGTATCGGCAAGAGCACCTTTCTCAGCATCTACCAGGCCCGCGGCCAAGTCGTCTCCCTCGATGGGATCCGCGACGTGTTCGCCATGCCCGTCCCCGACTGGGACGGCGTTCCCGGAAGATCTGTCCGTGGCGGCACGGAGGGGACGATCTCCCGCGTCCTCGAGGCTGCGCTACGGTCGCGCTTCGAGCAGGGTGGTGACGTGTTCTTCGACGCGACGAACCCGGAGCTGCAACAGTTCAAGCACCTCGCTGACCTGTCCCGCGCTTACGGCTACCAGGTCGCCGTCATCGACATGCAAGGCGACGCCACCGATAGCATGATCCTCGCGCAGAACGAGAAGCGCGCGGGCACCGTCAGCTACGTGCCCGAAGAAGACGTACTCAGGATCTCTGCGAGGGTGCGTGAAGGCACCCGCGAGTGCCAACGGTACGCGGGGCGTGGCATGTGGGTGTCCGCCCAGTGGGAAGAACGCGACTGTGGGCTGCACCTGACCAACCTCGAGGCCATGCGCGAGTTCGTGCGCTCCACCATCGACGGCCACTACACGCGCACGCTCACCGTGAAGCCAGGGGAGAAGGTCGTCGTCATCGGGAGTGCCTACGGTGACGCTCAAACCCTCAGCAAGGCACTCATGGGAGCGTGGGATGAGACCAAGGGCGCGCACGCCGTGACGTGGGTGTTCCTCGGAGACACGCTCGCATCCAGCCCGCACGTCGCCCAGGCGTGGAAGATCCTCAAGTACTTCGAGGCACAGGCCAAGCAGCACGGCCACGCCGTTATCTTCCTTGAGGGGATTGATGAGACGATTCTGCGGGAAACCCTCACTCGCGCCGTCAACCCCCGCGACTTCCCTGATGTTCAGCAGGCTATTGGGGCGATCACCCGCACGGGGGCGCAGAAGCGCGACCTCCTGCACCATCTGAACAGCCTCACCTGCGCGCTCACCATCCACACGCCCCACGGCACCTACTACGCCACCACTGGCGGCACAGCAAACCAGGACCGCACGCTCACTCCCCTCGAGTGCGCCAACGGCGCGAGCGACCGCACCAGCACCTACCGCAGGAAGACCAACTACGAGGACTACATGCAGCCCCTCAACGACGCAGCAGCCCGCGCTGACATCACGATCATCCACGGCCACCGGAACGCGCACCACGACATGCCCCGCGTCGTCGCCGTCGAAACCGCAACCGCGCCCGGTTACGTGATCCTCTGACCAGTCACCAACACTCACAGACCACAACCGCTTTCACGACGAAAGGAATACCAATGGGACAACGAGGCGTACACGCCACCATCACCCGAGATGAGCGCACCGGCCTCATCACCGTCCAGCACGTGACAGTCCAATGGAGCACCCACATCGCGCAGATCCTCCAGTTCGCGCTACAGCACGCAGACAAGGACGGCTACACGCAGGATGAGTTCCTGAAGCTCCTCAAGAAGACCATCACAAACATGGAGAACATCAGTGCTTTCAACCTATCCGACGAGGACGACAAGTACTACGACAAGCACAAGCCCATGGAAGGCTACTGTCTCGTAGCCCGAAACTACGAGGACGGGAAGGAGTACCGCCTCGGCATCGACGACGGCGACGGAGAGCTTCTGACAAGCCGCGAGAAGTCGGATCGATGCGCGACGCCCCGCGCGTTCGCCACGCGCAAGTCGGCTGAAAAGTTCATCAAGACACACAGCCACGCCCAAGACGCAGTGTCGTACCTGTGGGACCTGGACACAAACCAGTTCACGTTCTACGTGAACGACGGGTACGCCCTCAAGGCCTACGACTTCGCCTCAGGCGAGACCGTAGTCTGCAAGGAGATCACCTACAGTCTCGACCAGCTGCGCCACCCCAACGCGTCAGTCGAGTTCGAGGGCAGAATGTCCTCAGACCTGATCGTCCCCCTCTACGAGGGCCAGCTTCCCGACGACGGCGACGCCGACACCGAGGACAGCGCGGAAGACCCAGACGACGACGCCACTCCACAGGAGCGCGCCTACCGACGCCTCCCGATCGCCTGGCCGACGATGGGCGGCGTCCCCGACCACGCGATCATCATGCTGGTGAACCGCAGCACGGCCAGCTACGCGGCCATCGTGCGCGCCGACGGCAAGGAGTACCCCGCGAACCTCCTGACCATCGACCCGTACCTCGAGAACAAGTCGATCGACCGAAACCCCTTCGTGTACGATCCCCGCGTCGAACCCGAGGCACAGCCCGCCTACGTTGTCACCAGCTTCTCCGGCAACCCGCAGCAGTGGGACGGAGAGTGGGAGTTCTCCAAGATCAGCCCCAAGACCGGGCGCGTCAACCTGGCATACACCTACAAGGTGACCGGAACCCTGGTGGAGAACACCCTCGACGAGCTATTCGCCAAGGCCATCCAGGGCGGCGCACACAAGCCCGACCCGTACTACGGGCGCACACCCGAATGGCTGGCAGACTTCATCCGCGACGTCGGCACATGGACAGTCGGAGACTCAGAGCACTGGGCACTCCGGTGCGGCGTCGAATTCGACAGCGACGAGCAGATCCCCGAAAACGGTGCTGAAGCGCAGAAGCTCTTCGAAGAGAGCGCCTTGAAGTACGCCGAAGCGATGGATACCAAGCTCATCGCATTCACGAAGGGCACCCCGCTCAAGAAGCGCCTCTCTACGATTCAGCGACGCTGGCTCCTCGGCCCAGCTGGCCGCTCTGTCATGCCCGACGAGATCGAACTGTCCCCCATCGCAGGAGGCAAGCTCATCGAGGCCTACGTGAAGCCATGGGACCGGTCCTTCGCCGTCCCCATGGGGGATACGCTCGATAAGCTCGTCTACCGCGCCCTAGCGGCAGCAGTCTACGACTACGCGGGCAACCGCGACGCCCCACTGACGAACCTGCGCCTCACTGCGAAGGACAGCGACGCCATCATGTGCGCCGCCTTCTCACCCGCCTGGTCAACAGACGAGCGCCTCGGCACGCGACGCTCTGTCATCAAGCTGAGCGACTGGATCGCGAAGCACTGACCTCAGCTAGACCCCGGCCACCTCGCGCTCACGTAGAGTGGCCGGGGTGCTCGTTTAAGCGTCGTCGTATCAACGAGAGCGATGCTCTCCCCATAAAGCCAACACCTCACAACCACTGGGAAACCCTGGAAAGAGCAAACGAATGGCATCACTTCCTCCTATCAAGTGGCCTACGGGCCGCACACCCTCCAAGGTCGAGATCTTCCTGTACGAACACAAGGGCGGTCGCGTCGCCCTCCACGTCGCCGATCTCGATGCCAATATCGTCTACCCGGCATTCCTCCTAGAGGACATGACCGGCTACTGGAACAGCGTCGAAGGCTGGTGCGCCAACCCATTCCTATGGGTCGAAGGCGACGAGGATAACGTGCGTATCCTCCACTTCAAGGGCAACCCATCCACGTGGGAGGGCGTGTGGCAGACGTCCAAGAGCGTCGTTGACGTGAAGTCGTATCCCTTCTTTGCCGATACTCTCGATGACGGTGTTGACCCCGATAGCGGTGACCCCATCAAAACTTTCACCTTCGAGCAGGCCCGCCAAAGCAACGGCCCCATCGGAGCAACCAAGACGGCGAACAGTATCTTCGTATCCCCTGGAAGCCTCACTCGGTTGAGCGCAGTCTACAGGGGCTACCTCGCCGAATACGACAAGTACGTCGGCATGACCCCCGAGCCGGGCGGCAACGTGACAGTCGCCCACAAGGAGTTCTGGACGAAGCTCTGCCAGAAGCAGAAGGGCGGCGAGGCCATCCTCCCGTATAAGCCAGCCGTCATGAAGTCTGACGAGCATTACCTCCTGCTCCACGACATGGTGCCCGCAGGCAAGAATGACCTGAAGGGTCTTGTCCCATTCAAGGTCGGCACCCCCGAGTCGAAGCGAGCAGCGTACATCGGGAAGAAGTGGGGAGTCGCAGACCCCCGCACGGGCAGGCTCATCGGCTTCGACCAGATCCGCGTCGAAATCAGCCTCACCGGCGGCAAGATGGCAACCGTGTACGTCGCTCCCTTCGACATGACGTTCATCATGCCGAACATGCCGGCCCTCGACAAGGAGATCTACCGGACCCTCGGTGAGATTGTCGAGTTCGTCAAGGCCTACGACCCGGACCTTGACGTGACCTATCCGCAGGGCGCGTACACGTCGCCGACGAGCTTCCCCGTCCGTCGCGCTTCCAAACCAAGCTGGATCATGCTCTCACGGAACTTCAACGCGCTGAACACGCCGGCTCCAACCGCACGTAAGCCGCAGTCAATGACCCTCAGCGAATGGGCACGCACCAACTAACCCACACATGTGGAGGGGCAGGGACACTCGTACCTTGCCTCTCCACTTCTCCATTTCGAAAGGATCGCGATAGGAACACCCGCCATGCTGATCAGTCCATACCAGCAAATCAGTAACCAGCCCATCTCCGTGTATGGGCAGTCCTTCGGGATGCCGGAGTTCGACGGTGAGGACTACGACAAGAAGTACCCTGACGGCGCGTTCCTGTACTGCGTCCCCAAGACGTTTCTCGACAAGATCGTGCCCTACACGCTGATGTTGTCGCGCAAGCCCCTCGCGCGAACCGTCGAACGCTACATGTTCCCCCTGTGTGCCTACAACACGTCGCTGTATCTGTCTGTCGTCCGCGAGTCGCCGTTCACGACCCGCTACCGGGACACTGCCCCTATTGCTCTGTGGGCCCAGTACAACAGCGACTTCGACCGGGCCATCACAAACCTCATCGACATGTGGGGAAACCAAGGCTGGGTACCCATGCGCGGCCAATACTCGCTCAGCGCCGGCGAAGACCTCGCCTACAAGCATGACCTCTACGACGACAAACTCCCAGCCCCACCCACCAACTAACCACTAAGGACAACCTATGGCCAGCCAGAACTGGACCCTCACTCCCAGCGGCTACTGCTACCCCGACGACGATCCCGAAGACGGGTTCCACCTCCCCCTCAAAACCACACCCACATCCCCCGTGCCTGTGCGCGTCGTGAGCTTCCTGAGCACCCTCACCCAGCAGCAGGTGAGCGTCTGGGACTCCCAAACCCCCGACACTACG
>QWCF01000744.1_pt1 | contig 13688 bp, 7 predicted proteins | sample 1972521 | NCBI WGS metagenome assembly QWCF01 (sample SAMN09866715, study PRJNA288562) | Human oral metagenome isolate term4_saliva, whole genome shotgun sequencing...
CAAGTCTTCCAACCGAAGTGCTTGTAAAGCTCGTTCAGGCGGGTTTCACGTGCCTTGAAAGAAGCGAAGTCCTTCTTATCGTTATCTGTCCAACCAGTCTCTGCCATAGCTGCAACACGTGGGAGGAGCTGGAAGAAAGCGAGGTCGCGACCGATAACATACTCAGTCCAGAGGTTTGCCTGTACACCCTTAACGTGCTTCTTCAACTCAGGTGCAGCGTCGTCTGGCACTGGGTTGTAGCCGTAAGTTGTCTCAACTGGGAGGAAACCACCGATGAGGATCATTGTGTTATCCTTTCTCTGATAGTAGTCGAGATAGTAGTAGTTTACTGGAGTCATGATTGCATCCAAGCCACGCTTAGCTGCTTCAATACCACCATTCACACCACGCCAGCTCATGACAGTTGTACCCTTGTCTACATCACCCTCAAGAATCTCGTCCCAACCGATGATGTTACGACCCTTTTCAGCCAAGTGCTTAGCAGCCTGATTCATGAAGTAAGCCTGCAACTGCGCCTCTGCAGGGAAGCCGTTAGAGCCCTTCAAGCCGAGACGTTTGATTTCAGCCTGACAGCGTGGACAGGTCTTCCAACGATCACGTGGAGCCTCATCACCACCGATGTGGATATATTTTGAAGGGAAGATGTCTACAATCTCATCGAGAACATTGTTCACAAACTCGTAGGTCTTAGGGTTACCAGCGCAGAGAATGTCTGGGAATACGCCCCACTGCTCAGCCACTTTGTAAGGACCACCGGTACAACCAAGCTCTGGGTAAGCTGCCAATGCGCCGAGCATATGACCCGGCATGTCAATCTCTGGGATAACAGTGATATAACGATCAGCTGCATACTTCACAACTTCACGCATTTCATCCTTTGTATAGTAACCACCGTATGGGGTCTCATCAAAGAGTCCTGTCATACGACCAATAACTGTCTGCGCACGCTTTGAACCAACCTCAGTGAGCTTTGGATAGCGGTCAATCTGTGCACGCCAGCCCTGATCCTCAGTGAGGTGCCAGTGGAAAGTGTTGACATTGTGGAGTGCCAACATATCGATAAACTCCTTGATGAAGCTCATCTTGAAATAGTGACGAGCGCAATCGAGCATCGTACCACGATATCCGAAGCGTGGATAGTCAACGATACGAGCTGCTGGGAAGGTTACGTTCTCTGCCATCTCCAATGGCAATGACTTGCGAAGAGTCTGTACACCATAGAAAACACCACGTGGAGTCTTACCCTCAACGGTAATATTCTTACCCTTTACGGTGATAACATAACCCTCCTCATTCTCAACCTTTGCATTGAGTTTCAAGGTAATAGTACTTCCTTTCTTGTTCATACCATTGAGCGCAATACCAGTTGCCTCTTGGATATATTGCTTCAAGAATTCACCATTACGGCGCATAGCCTCATCGCTGCTTGCAACATTAATAACGGTGTTAGCATCCAAAACGAATGGTGTACCCTTCTCAGCAGTAATGCTTTGTGGGAGAGGAACTACCTGGTAGTTCGCATCTGTGGCATGAAGTGAGAATGTAGCCATCATCAATGCCACTGAAAGTAAGATTTTCTTCATCTCGATTAATATGATTTTTGTATTTAGGTTTTTATATTCTGGATTTCAACTATCCATGGACAAAGATACAAAAAATATCTGATTAAATGCTTAATGAGGGTAAAAAGTGTAGAAAATCTACTTATTCTCATTTATAAAGTTCGTTTGTCTTCCTTTCAAAATTATTTATAAAAGTAAAATCATAAAGAGTTTCTCTAAAGTAATAGAACCCTCCTACAAGCTATACTTCCGAACAAGACTACCTTTGAAAATAATTTTACTGTCATTCCTGTCATCTAAACAACACATTTAACTCATTGGTTCACAAAGAGTTTATATGAAATGTTAAAAGTGACAGCAACTAAAAAGAAACTATTTGTGTAAGATTTGCAATAGTTCCTCACTTGTTAGAGAGTCTTTATCACTCTAAATTTTGAAGGAGCAAGATTTTAGTAACTTCACTTTATTACAAAATCCATATTATATATCGGTATTCTTATTTATTCGCAGCATATAGATTATCATTATTGAAAGTATAAAAAATTGCATCTCGATTTATCTTCCTTATTATCTCAAATGCTTCATTTATACAGAAATCATACTCATAGACTAATAGGGTATATATGTGGCAATATTCATTATAAATATTTGTAGCAAATATCCCGGCATCATCTGTACCTAAGACTATTGGAGGAATAGGCTTCCCTTCCTTCTCCCATCTAATCCAATTTACAAGATGATAAGTGTTAAAGCTATTATGATAACCTATGAAGATATTACTCGTAGGGAGAGTTTCAATGGCTATTTCTTTATGGTGCATTATCTTCAAGACAGCTAATTGTACTTCTCTCAGAGCTTTCTCATCGAGAATCTCGAAAATCTTTACCTTTATCTCCTTTTTGTATTTCTCAACATACTCTTTTTGATGATATCTCTTCAAGGCTTTAATATTATTTAGTTCCCCACTATCTGCCAATTCTAATATATCTTCTTGCCTTCTCTTCCACGCATATATAAGATCATAAACTTGAAAATCATCATTAGGATAGATTTCTCTTGATAGTTCCGTTATACGCATATATAACCGTGGCATTAATGAATCTAAAGCCTTACATTCATTATTGCTAATTAGATTATACACAAAAAGAAGATCATCCATATATGTACCTATTGGAACTACAACTTCACACCCTACATTGTGTGCCCATGTCTCTGGGGCAACGCCAGCTGCTGTCGCATGTCCAATTCGATCACCTCTTTGCAAATCTAAAAAGGTTATAGCCTCATATATAGCTCTTAATCCACCAAGCAAATGATAGAAATCTTCCCCCGCATGATATGTAAAATGCTGGAATCCTTTTTCGCGTAACTTCTTGAAAACTGGAGCAAACACTTCTGGGGGTGTATCAAACTCACTTGCAGCTGCATCTATTCCGACTATAGCCTTCCCATTCTTACTGCCACTATAACGCAATGAGATTAGTGCCTCGCATATCTTTTTATTCTTAAGTCTTAGTTCTTTAAATCGAATATCTTTTTTTTGTTTATCTGCCCTCTTTATAAAATGCGCAATGAGCCTTATATCTGACTTATTGCAACCTTGCCTATTATTAAGAAGTAACCATCCTCTTCGAATTTTATCAATTAAGTAATTATTTTTGTATTCTTTATCCTTAGGTGAGAATCGTCCCTCTATAATTTTAATATTGTCAAGCTGATTTCCAGCCAATTGAAGGAAACGCTGTTCATACTCTTGTTCGCTATACTCTCTTAATCCATTAGATGTATAATGTTGGAACTGTTCAAATCCAAAGCATTGGGGTTGTTGCACCAACATTTGATTTACAAGACCAAGTATGAGTAAATAATGGTGAAAAGAACTGGCTACTTCTTTATTGTCAGGGTACATAGACAGATAATGTAGTACTGAGATATAAAGACTACTCTCAGCCTGTCTTGTAAATGATTCAATAACAGGTACAACTTTACAGATCTTAGAGAAAAGGAATTCTCTAAGGTTGATAGCTTGCATTATTAAACGTTTCAGTTTATCAGGTCTTGTCCAATTATCAAACTGCTCATATTGTTCTCTTGCAAGTTTATTACCTTTTGCACTTTCTTCCATATTGTGAATGACTCTTTCAGGGTAGTGCAAAATATCAAGCCAAACAGAATCAGTTTCCATCGTACCATTTAGATGAATATGAAGGTCATTAAACCCATTATTTTCTTTCTTCAATTCTTCTAATTGAGATATGTATGGAGGTATCAAACTCGTGTTTCCCAAGTTTGGTGCAATATACTGATTATAAAAAGAGTCCGATACGATGTCTGTAATGGAAGAAATAACATTTTTGAAAATGTAAGCAGATATTAATAGCATAGGAGGAATATATGCTATTTGTTCTTGCCACGCATTAAACTTCTCTATTCTAACATATATACGATTGTTTCTCCTTTCTAAGAAGTCATTTGCAAGTTGGATTAATCCTTCCGTAAAAACTTGACTTACTTTTGTTATTCCTCTAAACGAACTTTCAGATACAAGTCTTAGATAATGGTGCGGGATTACATAGTTGTGTTCTCGCGCAATTATCATAAGCCTGCGCTCAATATCGTCCAATGTAACATCTTCCCCTTCCTTGTAAGAGGATAGGGAAAGACGATCGGTTAATAAGTATGATATGTGTGAGTTACTTTTCATGTTTCAGATGGATATAATCACCTTATTGTTTGTCTATGTACTTTCTTTTAAATAGTTCTTTTAATATCTTTGCGCAGCCTCGACCAATACTCTTCACGAAAGGCAAATTCTTTAATGCTTTATTAGCTTTGCTGTTATTTTCTAATTCATAAATATTTATTCTAAAGAATTCCACTCCTTTTTCATCTATAATACGTTCCAGAGATTCTTTTATATTTTCTTTTGTGATATCAATTTTACCATTTACATCATTCTCTTTTGTTTCAAAATTAGCCTTACTCAAGGTGTTGAATAAATTCATGTCGTTAATAATAATGTCGTTGACATGTTTATTAATTTCTAAAGAAACTTTTGTACTAAAGAAAAAACTAATTAGAGGGCAAGATAATAAGCAACGTACAAGACTAAGTGAATCAAAATAGGAATTCCCATCTTCGTTTTTACTTGTTACTTTTCCTAAGTTATCATAGAATAACTTTGGAGAGCCTACTGGATTATTATTGTTGATATTTAAATTGTTCCCAAACTTTTCCTTCGTCTCTTCTACCAAAACTGAATTCAAGAAAACTATTAGATGCTGTTGGAATAGTTTTGCTAAACTCTTCTTATTAGGTACATTTATCAAAGCAGAAGTAAAGCGGGTCATAATACGACCCAACAGATAAGGAGGAATTGGACTATTTTCATTATCATGGATAAAGGATTTCTTCCAATCATTTAACGCCTTCACCAATCCCTTTACAGATTCGTCCTCTATATTTATATCAAGTTTTTGTGATAACTCTTCACTTGAAGAAATATTATCTTCTGCAGCATCAGATATAACTTGTCCCTCTGTTGGCATAGGATAAGTGCGATGCAAACTTAAATCGCTAAGAATACCCTTAATATATGATTTATCATAGCCTGAACGAATGATTAAGCATATAGCCGACAACAATGGAAGTACAGAATAATACAAATTAGTATATTGTGTTTGACCCCTTTTCAAAGAAAACAATGGTAATAGTGCCAACACTTTTTGTGCTGTATTAATATCATCATTTTTTAGAATATTATCAATTGCATTTCCCTTTTCCCCTTGTCCTTTTTTTGCCGTTAAAGCAAGTCCTTCTAATGGTATCAATTCTGGTAACTTTAGATTGTTTGCTTTTCCTACAGCAGTCATTAAAAGCACTATATTCTTTATGGACATATCTTGCATGATACCAGTAAAGGACAACATTTGATCAAAGGCTGTTGGACTTAATTGCAAGTTGAGATTTCTGGTATAACCAACTCTTAACATATAGTCGAATATAATCCATGGGCTCTGTTTAGCTTGGTTAGCAAATATAGTAGTCAAGCCCATAAGGACCCCATTCATATCATGATTGATGGTGTTAGGAATAAGCAAATAGGAATGTGGAAAACCATTTGATTTTTTCAAATATTCTACAATAGAAATGGTTGTAAAAATAGGATTTTTAACAGCAAGGTCTACATCAATATTAGCAGCTATCATACGTGAGACATATACATTAATCTGACTCATAATATCAGGCTCAGTATAATCTGAAAGTATGCTTATCTGGCTACGAATAGATAGACCTAATAAATAATCGATAAATAACCGTTGAGTTGAGTTCTTATGAATACCAAAGTTTTTTAGGATATTAGAATAGACTTCTTCTATTTCTTTGCCTTCCTCCTTTATCATATATGAAGTTTGATATATGTGCTTGTAGTCGAGTAATGTTCTCAATTGGATTCTATTCTCTGGTTTAAGCACCTTTAAAAGGTACTGTCCTTCTAACTGATTTACTTGACTTTTGTAATCATGTTCTTCAAATGTTGTCAATCCTTTAAGTTGATTCCATTGGTGTAAACGAACATTATATGAATAGAGCGTAAGATTTCCACTAAGAAAAATGACGAACTTTGGTGTAGTAAGATATTTACGTATCGTTTCAAGGACAGACCATCCTTTTGACATATCGACATCAATATCATCAAAGGCTAAAACAAAAAACTTTTTACCAAGAATCTCTAAAGCAATGTCTACCAATTCATGGAAATTACTTTCCAAATCGTATGCAGACTTTACATTATTTAATCCACGCTCGACAATGTACAAATCATCGTCCCAGTTTTCGTATTGCTTCTTATTTAGCCCCTCAAGTGTAGGTAAACCTTTAGCTAAAGAACTTAATTTACTTCTCCATTCCTTTTCAAAGCAACAACAACTTGTATTATTGTCTTTTCTATGACTTTCAATTTTTCTTCGTACTTCCGTATCAATCAATGACAAAATAACCAAGAATACATGTTCCTTCTCTTCCATTTGAGTAGGATCAATAATCTTTAGAATTTCAGCATCGTTTTTGTATTCTTTTTCTATGCTTTGTAAAAGACTAAGAATAAAAGTTGTTTTACCAGTACCTCTTCCTCCAAAGATGGAGATAGTATTGTATTGATGTTCAACATTATAAGGAGATTTTTTAGTATTTAACTTCTCTACTTGATTCTTTATTAACTGTATAACACGATTGAAGTTGTGAGAATGAATACTCTCTTCTTGCTTTAAGCCATGAGCATACTTGCTTTCTTCAAGGCAAATAGTTATTTGGCTTTCCTTTGGATCTTGATTATTAGCCATGATTTATTTAGATTAAAATTATATTTCAAACTTAGATTTAACGTGAAAGTGTTAAATACTCAGTAAACTCAAGTTTATAGGAAAGTAAATCTTTAACCTCATTGATTATAATCACAGAGTTTATGATGCTCTCCTTGGAATGTATGATAAGAGAAATAATTCTTTTACCAATGTTTAACATTCTGCAAATGTATAAAAATTACTTGTTATATCAAAATATTATAAAAGAAAATTATTTTTCACAAAATAAAACTCTCTTTCTAAAACGATCATTTCCTTTTTTATTGTATAACGCAGTAAAACAGAAGTTACTAAACTGTCGCTTATTAGACAATTCAGGTAACATTTCATTCGTTATATTATAAACGTAAACTCTGTAAATACATCAATTCATTTTTGTAATAAGTTTTACAGCTATACGAGAGTACAAGAGAGCTTAGAATTAAGGCTAACAATGTAAAGACGTAAACTTACTCTTCAATCTCAGAAAGACTTCTGACGAAGTTGCTAAAGAAGTTACTTGTTGTCTCAATGGGGGCATACCTGACATAGCGGAGACTGCGACGGACGTTGCGACGAAGTACAGAACTGTTGTTTTGTACAAATCCTACGGCATTTTGTTTGAAGTGCCATTCGTGTGCAGTGTCCTTCGCTAAGTCTGAAATACTGCGTAATGTGAGGCGGTAAGCATTAGGATCACTCTTGCTAACGAAGGGGATTTCGTCTTCTTCAAAGCCAAAGACGGAGATGAGAACATTACCCTGTAGCTCTGCCATAGCACTCAACTGCAGGGTGTTCAGCCAGTTTTCAAGTTTCACGAAGTCTACCTTATTACCCCGAGTTCTTAGGTATTCGCCCATCGTAATGATACCACCTAAGTTCATACCACGCGTAAACATCGTCTCAGAGTTGTTGACAATCAGCTTCAACATATCAATCGCCTCAACCGAAGTGTCGATACTATGCAGTTCGTTGTAGATAAGATTCTTGAGTCTTCGGTTTAGTAACGCATTGCTAAGTCTAACCGTCTTGGGTATTCTTGCAGTTAAAGTCTTGCGTTCTTCCTGCTTTGCTTTGATGTCGGTGATGATACTCTCTGGCAGGTTAAGCCCTTCATCCATAGCGTGTCTTGCGATACCATTGATGAAGATAGGCATCACTTGTTGTGCTTCAACCATCTGTATGAGTCTTCGCCATTTGAAAGGCGACATCGGTTCGAGGTTCGACTGTGTGCCGAATGCGCCCGAACAAAGGATTCGAAAGAAGTTACGTTGAATGATGTCCATTCCAGATGATTCTATTGGTTGCATGGTGATTGGGTGTTAGGTGATGAGTGTTGGGTGTTGATGATATGTTTAATGGAGTGGTGAATGGTGAGTGTTGGGTGTTGAATGTTGGGTGATGATGATATGTTATGAATAACGACGGGGATAATGGAAGAGGATAGAAAGAAAGGCTGTGATGCCCAATAACATTGGATAATACAAGAATGGGACGATGCTCACAGGGTTTATCTTTGCCAATCCTGCTGCCATTAATATCTGTGCACCATAAGGAATCAAGCCCTGCGCACAGCATGAGAAGGTGTCGAGGATACTGGCTGCCTTACGTTTGTCTACGCCATAGCGGTCGCCTATCTGCTTTGCAATACCGCCCACAGTGAGGATTGCCACCGTATTATTGGCTGTACAGATATCCACCAGACTTACGAGGAAGGCGATTGTTAGCTCTGCTCCACGCTTACTGTTGACGTGTCGGGTAATCATCTTGATGAGATAGTCGATACCACCATTCTCACGGATAATCTCTAACATACCACCTGCCATCATCGTGATGATAATCAGTTCGCCCATACCTTTGATTCCTGCGCCCATACTTCCAAACCAACCATAGACGTCGTAGCTGCCATCAATGATGCCGATAGCACCTGTGAGGACGATTCCAATGGTCAAAACAGCCATCACGTTCATTCCAAAGAGCGCACAAATTAGTACTGCCATGTAAGGTATGACCCTGTAGATGTCAACGTTAGCGACCTGTCCTGTGGTATGTATGTCTCTTCCCAAGAAGATATAAACAAGCAGAATCAAGACTGCTGCAGGGGCTACGATGAAGAAGTTTACTCTAAACTTATCTGCCATCTTACATTCCTGTGTCCTTGTTGCCACAACGGTTGTATCGCTAATAAACGAAAGGTTGTCGCCGAAGAACGAACCACCGACGACGATTGCAACGACAAAAGGAAGCGAACTCCCCGTAGAAGTGGCAATACCTGCTGCGATAGGGGTGAGTGCAACGATGGTTCCAACGCTCGTTCCGATACTCATAGAGATGAAGCAAGCAGCGAGGAAGAGTCCTGGCAGCAGCATGTTATCTGGTAGGACGGAGAGGGTTAGGTTGACCGTAGCGTCAATACTGCCCATGTCCTTAGCCGAGTTGGCGAATGCTCCAGCAAGTACGAATATCCACAGCATCATCATCATGTTGTCTGTGCTGGCTCCCTTGCTGTATATCTCAATTCGTTTTGCGAGTGGATAGCCTCCTGATATGGCAATAGCAAAGATACTCGAGGCCATGAAAGCCACGGTAATCGGTACCTTATAGAAGTCACCCGATATGATTGAAGTGACCAGATATAGTACGATGAACACAAGTAACGGACTCAACGCGAGGAGTCCTTTTTTGTTTTCTGTCATGTGTTGTGTTGGGTGTTGAGTGTTAAATGTTGGGTGTTGATGAATTGTGAGGGAGCTGGGTGATGAATGGTGAATGTTGGGTGTTAAATGTTAGCTGTTGAATGTTAGGTGTTGATGATTTCTATTAACCTATTATTCATCCCCTTTTCACACTTACCATATCTTATTTTAAGCATCTGCACATTATGTGCTAAGCCTTCGCACATTATGTGTTACCCCTCCGCACGTCATGTGTTGAGCATCATCACCCTTTTTATCAATGCCATCTTTTATTTAATTTTATCCCCCTTTTACTACCTTCCTTTCATCTTGTTTATAGCAGTTTTGCCTCCCTCCCCTTCGGAAGAGGACTAAGGTGGGGCTTCTTCACCACCTAACCCTTAGCAAATTTGCCTCCCTCCCCCTTCAAGAGAGAGCTGAACTGGGCTCCTTCACAATCTAACCCTTAGCAAATTTGTCTCCCTCCCCCTTCGGGGAGGGGCGGGGTGGGGCTCCTCTTTTTACCCCCACGACCTATGATAGAAGTCTATATTCTCTCGCATAAGCAAGTCGATAGGCATGTAGTTGACTGGTTCAACCTTCTTTTTCAGCACGATAGCACGGAAGAGGGAGTCAACACTGAAGTAGCCTTGTTGGTAGGCATGCTGTGCGATGAGGAACGATATACTCCCTTCTCGTAGGCAGTCAGCATTCTTATGTACCACGTCATAGCCCATAATCTGAACGTTATGGCGATGCGTCTTCAGTAGGAATTTACCCACGATATGCGCCTTTGAGTTCAGTGTGATACAGTGGTGTACCTCTGAATGTTCGCTGAAGAACTTTTCTAAGATATGGTCATAACGCTTCCGCTCCTCGTCTAATGGGAGGTTTACCTCTAAAATCTTAATATTAGGGAAGTTCTCTTCCATATAATGACGGAAGCCCACCTCGCGATTCTCTTGCTGACGACTTGCCATCTTTCCGTCCTTCGTCTGCTTCATAAGCATAATGCTTTCCTCCTTTTGAGCAATGAGCATCAGAATTCGAGCAGCAAAACGACCACTCTGGATAGAGTCCTGTCCGTAGAATGACAGTGGTTGCAGCGATGGCATATAAGAGTCGAGCAGAATGAAAGGGATGTTGCGATCGTGCAGTTCGTCGGTGAACTGGCGTGTCACCTCTAATGTCGTAGGGACAAGGATAACACCATCAGGATTCTGCCTAAGGCATTTCTGGTAGGTCTCGATAAAAGAGTGAGGATCCAATCGACTGTAATACATGATTTCCAAGTCGATATAAAAGTCTCTACGTGCCTCTACCGCCTTCATGGCACCAATCTCAATCTCTTCCCAGTAAGCCTCACTGCTGTGCTTTGGAATCAAACAATAGAACGTGTAACTCTTGTTATAAGCCAGTGCACTTGCGTAGACATTCGGCTGATAATTCATCTCCTTTAGCACCTTTTCCACTCGTTTTAGTGCGGATTCCGATACGTTCGGGCGTTTATGCAATACTCTATCAACTGTTCCAACACTTACACCTGCACGTTCTGCAATGTCTTTGATTCTTATCTTTTCTGCCATAAATATGGGAAGTGAATATAATATTTTTGTGCTGCAAATTTACTAATAATTGTTGGAATGTGCGAAAGCACAACGTTAGAATTTATAAGTACAAACAGGTGAAGGGCTATCTTAAACGGAAAAAGCAGGCTAAGGATGAGGCTGAGAAGGCTAATAGCGATGCAATTCCTCGCTATTGTCCTGACCTTTTCTCCAATCCAGAGATACTTTCTGGTATTCGTCTCATCATCTTCGACTTCGATGGAACGCTTGGCGATTCTCAAAAGCTCATTACGGACACGATGCTTGCAACGATAGAACGCCTGAATTTACCGATGAAAAGTCGTGAGGAATGCGCCCGAACGATTGGTTTACCATTGAAGGAATGTTTCTCATCTATCATCCCAATGACGGATGAACAGGCTGAGGAGTGTGCTAAAGTGTATAGCGAAATATTCAATGTGAAGAATGTTCCGGGTGTTGTAAAAGCCTTTCCGGGTGTTGTTGAAACGTTGGAAAGACTTTCTTCGCAAGGCATTCTGATGTCTATTGCAAGTAGTCGTAGCCATAGAACGCTTGCAAAACTGATGGACGAATTAGACTTCTCGAAGTATATCACTTATCTGATTGCTGCCGACGATGTTGTCGAGAAGAAACCAGCAGCTGAATCAGTGCTTAAGACTTTGCGTCATTTTAACGTCGAAGCACACGAAACCCTCGTCGTTGGTGATACCGAATTCGACATTCTCATGGGTAGAAATGCAGGTACACACACCTGCGGAGTTACCTACGGTAATGGTAGTAAAGAGAGTTTAGAAGCCGCAAAAGCAGAGTGGATAGTTTGTTAAATAATGTATAATTCTTTGGTAGTTTCGTAATAAACCACTACCTTTGCACTCGCAATTCAGGAATGCACCTCGGTTCATATATGAATTGTTCTTAATTAATATCGCGGGTTGGAGCAGTTGGTAGCTCGCCAGGCTCATAACCTGGAGGTCGCATGTTCGAGTCCTGCACCCGCAACTTCAAAGCTTAGAAATACTTAGTAATAAGTTTTCTAAGCTTTTTTCATGTCCACCAAAAACTAATATTAATTCAGAATTCATAATTCACAATTCATAATTATGATTACTACTATCATTCAAAATTCACAATTCATAATTCACAATTCATAATTATGAATACCATTGTTGGAAAAATATTCAACTGGAAAAATCAAGGGTTAAAGCACAAATCAAAAAGTTCAATGTTCAAATCTCAAAGTTTAAAGGATAAAAAGTTCAAAGTATTTAACGCTCCTTGGCGGTGTGTGAGATTTAAATAACGCACATTCAATTAGTAAACACAAATACTCTCGGTTAGAAATATATTTACAAAACAAATATGAAAAGGGCTGGGGACTGAACTGAAAACAAGAAAAGTTACCGCCTTTGTAAGTCTTTTGTAATCAATTAGTTGCGGGGGTGTCTTCCAAAAGGTACCTAATAGGACTTCAAAAGGGCGTTAGTAAGGGGCTTAAAGGGCACCTTTTGCAAGCCAAAAGGGCGTTAATTGGAAGCCAGTTAAGCCTTAATAAAAATCGAAAGAGGGAAAAATATTGACAAAACGAGGAGTAAACGGGTGGGGGAATACTCACCTTAAAGCCCTCTATCAATCCATAGGGACAGTTTTTCATTACCTCATGTTTTATTTTGTGCGTTCAGTCTTCGACTCTCCAATAGTTAGAAGCAATGGCGTTTAAGGAAATCCTCATACTGGTTGCGATAGCCATTGAAGACGTTGATATCGACATCACCATGGATGCCACGCACCTTACCATCAGGACTTAACTGCCAGTAAGCCAATTTGAAGTTAGGCTTATATTCGCCATAACGGGCTATCCATATGTGATAGTTGTCGCCTAAATCGGGTGCCAATGGCATATAACGGTTAGCAAACGACTGACTGATATAGAGTATCGGGCGATGCCCCGTATGTTTAAATACCATAGACATCCATATCCTCACTTGTTTGAACAGCACTTCAGCACCTCCCATAGCATGAATTTGCGCATCAGTAGGCTCTACGTCAAGCACAGGGGGTAGGTCGCCTTTCTGGAATCGAGCTTTCTTTAAGAAGAAGTTAGCCTGCATATAGCCCGAAGACAAGGTTGAGAAGAAATGATAAGAGCCAACTCTGATCCCCTGCTGACGGGCTGCCAAGTAATCAGAATAGTAATAGCTGTTGAGTAAAGTTCGCCCTTCAGTTGCCTTAACATAGGCGAATGAGACTGGATAGTCAACTATGCCTTTCACCTTCTTATTGCTTAATGTACCAAGATGAGTGATTCTTAACTTGCTCCAAGCTATGCTGTAACGCTGCTCCCCCTTCTCATGTTGATGTTTAGAAAGGTCTATGCCATAGATACGATCAGCGTTGTAAGTGAGGCGTTCGCCCTTAAATACGTTGTTCTTCCACTCCCCTACCTTCAGAAAGTCATGTGGCGCAACATTGATACCAAAGCCATTTCGCTTGCCATCCTGCCAATGCCCATCATAAAAACTA
>QWCF01000561.1_pt1 | contig 13663 bp, 9 predicted proteins | sample 1972521 | NCBI WGS metagenome assembly QWCF01 (sample SAMN09866715, study PRJNA288562) | Human oral metagenome isolate term4_saliva, whole genome shotgun sequencing...
TATGCCTGTAGCAGAAGAAGCTGCTATTACAGCTGAAACATTTGGGAACCCTGTGAAACGCATTTATGATGTTGGAGTTGCGGGTATCCATCGACTATTTAACCGTTTAGAAGATATCCGTGGCGCTAGTGTGATTATTGTTATCGCTGGTATGGAAGGAGCTCTTGTGAGTGTAGTCGCAGGATTAGTAGATGTGCCAGTCATTGCCGTTCCTACAAGCGTAGGATATGGAAGTAACTTACAAGGTCTAACGACTTTGATGAGTATGTTAACTTCGTGCGCTTCTGGTGTAACAGTTGTCAACATTGATAATGGATTCGGTGCTGCTTATTCTGCTAGCATGATTAATCAGATTCGAGGTGCTTCATCATGACACATTTATATTTAGAGCCTTTATCTGGCATTAGTGGAGATATGCTGAACGGTCTTCTTATTGATTTAGGAGCTAGTTCAGACTATTTGCAACAAGAACTTAAAAAGTTAGCCGTAGATGGCTATCATTTACATATTCATAAAATTGCAAAAAGCAGTATTTATGGAATTGATTTTGATGTTCACCTAGAACATGGAGAAAAAGATCATGGAGTTCACGGAGATTTCACTCATGAACATGATCATCACCATGAGCACGACCATCACCATGAACACGATCATCATCATGAACACGATCACCATCATGAGCACGACCATCACCATGAACACGATCATCATCATGAACACGATCACCATCATGAGCACGATCATCACCATGAGCACGATCATCATCATGAACACGATCATCATCACGAACACGATCATCATCACGAACACGATCATCATCACGAACACGATCATCATCACGAACACGATCATCATCACGAACACGATCATCATCATGAACACGATTATCATCATGAACACGATTATCATCATGAGCACGATCATCACCATGAACATGGTCACCATCATCACGATGACGTTCGTGGATTACAAGAAATTATTGAAATTTTTGAAAATAGTACCGTTTCTGAATTTGTAAAAGAAAAAAGTATGGAAGTGTTCCGTGACATCGCTCGTGCAGAATCTGCAGTTCATCAAGTTCCAATTGAACACATTCATTTCCATGAAGTAGGAGCAATTGATTCGATTGTAGATATCGCTAGTTTCTTTATCTTATTTGAAAACTTAGGAATTACAAAAGTATATAGTGCACCTTTAGTCGAAGGTAGTGGTACAATCAACGTCGCTCATGGCGTTATGCCTGTGCCTGTTCCGGCAGTCATGCAACTAAGAAAAGGAACTTCTATCTTAATTCATCAAGATTTTGATATTAAAACTGAACTCATTACACCAACAGGTATCGCCTTACTAAAAGCGATTCAGCCAGACTTTACCATTCCAGAAAACTTAGAAATCACTTCTGTAGGATATGGATTTGGAAAGAGAGATACTGGAAAGTTCAATGCTTTACGAGGAAGTTTATGTCATCCAGCAACTCACTCTTTCAAAGAAGTACATCAGTTAGACGATGATATTTATCAAATCGATACGACGATTGATGATCAAACACCTGAACAAATGGGATTCTTAATGGATTTCCTATATGAAAAAGGAGCGCTAGACGTCACTTATTTCAGTGTTCTAGCTAAAAAGAATCGTCCAGCCATTCATGTAACGATTTTAATTTCTATCTCTCAATTAGAAGAATTTACTAAGATTCTATTTGAACAAACAAGCACGATTGGATTTCGTTATCAAAAAATTTCACGAAAAGTGATGCAACGAACTTTTCAAAAAGTAGAAACAAGTTTAGGAACCATTCGTGTCAAACAAAACACATACCAAAACATATCTAAAACAACTCTCGAATATGAGGATTGTGCTAGACTAGCCAAACAGCATCAATTGCCCATTGGAAAAGTCTATCAACTATTAGAAAAAGAAATATTATCATAATTTAAAAATAAAAAGGAGTCTTATATTTTATATGTTTACACAACAATTTATTCACTTATTATTATCAGAATTTATGGGAACTGCCCTAATGATTTTATTCGGGGTCGGGGTACACTGTGACGAAGTATTGAAAAAAACTAAATACAATGGTTCAGGTCACTTATTCGCCATCACAACATGGGCATTCGGTATCACAGTAACATTATTCATCTTTGGTGGAGTTAGTATTAACCCAGCAATGGCATTAGCAAAAGTTGTTTTAGGATTATTACCTGCTGAACAATTTATCCCTGTAGCAATTGCTGAATTTTTAGGAGCTTTCGTTGGTGCAGTTATCGTATGGTTCATGTATGCAGATCACTTTACAGCTTCTGAAGGTCAAGTAGATGGAATTGCAATTCGTAATATCTTCTCTACTAACCCTAACTGCCGTAACTTACCTCGTAACTACTTCGTCGAAGCATTTGCAACATTTATTTTCTTAACAGCTATCTTAGCTACTGAACAAGTGAATAAAGATCAATTAAACATTATTGTTGGTTTACTTGTATGGGCTGTTGGTATGGGTCTTGGAGGTACTACAGGATTCGCAATGAACCAAGCTCGTGACTTAGGACCTCGTTTAGCTTACCAAGTATTACCAATCAAAAACAAAGTAAATAATGACTGGCAATATGGATTATTAGTTCCAGGTACTGCTCCATTTGTGGGTGCTGTAGCTGCTGCATTATTTGTACGTTATTACTTAGGATATTTCATGTAAAACAAAAAAGCTGCTAACGCAGCTTTTTTTGTTTACTCTTATTTTGACATCGCTAAAACATCCTCTAAGTCTTGTTGGATTATTTGGTTTGGGTCAATGGATGGATTATTACCAAATCGAGTAGCTAGACGTAATCTTAACTTCTCATTAAAGTTACGAATCCAACGACCATTACTACGGTCATTTGTTCTATCATATGCTGTTGCAACAACTTGACGATACGCTTCTTCATCTACTGTTAAGGAATCACTAGCTAATTCATACAATCCAATTTGAGCAATTTCTTCAGATGTATAATCTTCAAAATCAAATGTATTTGGAACACGACTCGCTAGTCCTGAATTTGTTTCTAAGAAAGCACTCATTTCTTTATGATATCCTGCAAAAATAACAACCATATCATGACGATGATCTTCCATAAACTTCAAGATTTCATCAATGGCCTCTTGTCCAAAATTGTCATTAGCCCCATGTTTTAAGGAATAAGCTTCATCTATAAAAAGTACTCCCCCTAGAGCAGCTTGTAAATGTTCTCTTGTTTTAATGGCTGTTTGCCCTTGGTATCCACCAATTAAATCTCCACGAGAAACTTCCACCATTTTATTGGTTGCAATCATCCCTTTTTGATACAATAATTCGCCAATTATTCTAGCAACCGTTGTTTTACCCGTTCCTGGATTTCCTAAGAATAAAGAATGTAACGTAATATTTTTCGTTTCAATCCCTTGTTCTTGTCTCACCTTCGATAATTCTACTTGATTAATAAAGGCACTGACTTGTTCTTTGACTTTTTCTAAACCAATTAATTGATTTAATTGTTTCCATGCATCAACTTTATTGTCGGATTCTTCATAGCTTCCTTGTGACAATGCTTTTTCAATATCTTGATTTTTAATTAAAGTCATATCTTCGTTCTCTTGTGACATCACACGGAAAATAAATTCTTGCATAATTTTCTCATTTTGATTACGAATCCATCGAGCATTACTCTTATCTAAGGAACGTTTATAGGCTTCTTTAATTTTACGAGTATAAAATTCTGGATCTTCAACTTTTCGAGCTTTTCCTTCAAAAATTTTAAGTCCCATTTGAACAATTTCATCTGGTGAATAATCTTCAAACGTTAATTGATGTGGCACACGAGAATTGAAGCCTGGATTCACATCGAAAAATTGTTCCATTTCTTTTGTATATCCTGCAAAAATCACCATAATATCATCACGATGATTTTCCATATACGTCAATAATTCATTAATCGCTTCTTCGCCAGTGCTATTCGAACCTTTTTTATTTAAAGCATACGCTTCATCAATAAATAACACGCCGCCTTTAGCTTCTTCTAATTTCTTACGAGTTTGTTCTGCTGTTTGATTCACATATCCGGATAATAAATCAGCCGCTGATACTTCTACAAATTTGAATTCTTCCCCTTTTAAGGCTCCATATTGGAATAAGATTTGTCCCATTAAACGTGCTACAGTGGTTTTCCCTGTTCCTGGATTTCCTAAGAAAGCTGCATGCATCGTCATTTTTTCAGGAGGTAATCCTTGTTCGATTTGTAATTGATTATATTTCGCTTGTTGAATTAATTTATCAACTTTTTCTTTGACGGTTTTTAATCCTATTAATCCTTGTAATTGTGCATAGTAATCAGTATTCGTATGATGGGCCTTTTGTGCATCCTCAGTTCGAATAATCTCCCCTTTTTCGCTTCTTTCTGGAGCTGCTTTATGTTTTTGAGCAACTCTGCATTGACTCGTTTCATCTGTTTCATAATTTAGTTTAGTGGCATCTCCATTTAAATGAATAAAGTCATTTGTAACGAAGCACGAACCCTCTTTAGCACGAATAATAGGAGAAATTTCTTTTTCCACTTCTATACTATCTCCGACAAATACAGCGTTTGTTGTTAAACTAATTGGAATATGTCTACTTTCTTTATTTAAAAAGTGTAATCTACCTTGTGAATATAAAGTTGATTCTTCTGCTATTGCTAAATTATGCTTTACAGATCCATTCACCATACGAATATGGCTATTTTTGATTCTCATAAAACTAACGGTTAAATTTTTGAAAACTCCCCTACTACCACTTTGAAGTAAAATGGTGTAATAATTTGTTCCAACGCCCTCGACAATACTATCTTCCAAATTGATTTCACTCTGATTCAAATCCAAAACAGGATTCGTTCCTTCTTCAAAAGTTCCATAAATTTGACTCGAAATAATTGTTAACTTTGAATCTTCACTCCATACAGATTTAGGACGACTACACTCCATTTTTGAACGAACAAACTCTAATTCAGAATTTTCTCGAATCCATAATCGATTTTGAATGGTAGAATCTTGAATAGAAACAGCTGAATGAACAAATTTCATTCCTAATTGATGTTTGTCTGGTAATTTTGTTGTAAAATTCTTAAAATTGACTTTACTTTTTTCTTCTGAAAGCAACAAGAAATACTCATTTGATGGAAATTCGCTTTGCAGTACACAATTTTCAAAAGTTACTTCTGATTCTCCTGTAATGCGAAACATATTATGATTTTCTAATACGGACATCCACAAGTTTTGAAATGTCACTTTTGCCTTATTAGAAATTTTAATTTTTCCCTTAATCGTATTTAGAAATGTATTTCCTTCTACATGTCCGATTATTGTAATATTTTTTGTAATTTCAGTAAAAGGTTCTTTTGTAAAATTCATGATCAAATTAGGAGTAAACTCAATAATATCTCCATCTTTTGCTGCTTCATAAGCTGCATCAAAACTCCAAGTGTCTTCAGTTGTTCCAACAAGAAATCTTGGCATAGTCTCACTCCTTTTATCTTGGTTAAATTTCTACTTATAATATTATTATTATACCAACGTTCATTAGAAAACTCTATTAAAAAAAGGCTTCATTCACACAAACAATCGCGGAACAAAACCTCTAAAAACGTTGATATATCTAGAACATAAAAAGAGAAGAGGAGATTTGAACTCCCGCGCCGCTTTCACGACCTATCGCATTTCGAGTGCGACCCCTTCAGCCTCTTGGGTACTTCTCCATTATTAACAATAGTATATTCCCTTTTCTTCAACTCCTCAAGATTTTTTCCAAAATATTATAAGAAACTCACAACTTATCCACATAGTTATCCACATGTACACATGTTCGCTACTAAATTTTGTTTCCAACTCAAACTCTATCCCCTATATATTGGTCAATACCCTTTTTTTGTAATTTTTCTGTTACATCTTGTTCGATTACTTTATCCACAATTTTATCCTATTATCCAAAGATATCCAAAACTTATAGAAACGTTGATATAAAGGCTTTTTTATGAGTTTTAAACTAAACTTATTCACAACTGTTCATTATTCTGTGGATAACTCAACTTATTAAAAAGCTTATGATATCAATGTTTTTTAAAAAAACTTTTTTATTTTTTCTACACAATTAAAATAAATATCCACATAGTTATCAACATTTCTGTGGATAACTATGTGGATAGTATCATCTTATTCTATTTTTTATAAACTTGGACTATCTGAGCTTGTTAATTGAATAGTTGTTGTTTGTTTTTGTCCATTTCTATAGTATGTAACTTCCATACTAGAACCAACTGTTTTACTATATAATGCTTTTCTTAATGTTTGTACTCCTGTAACTGGTTTACCATCAATTTCTGTAATGACATCGTATTGTTTTAATCCACCTTTACTTGCACTACTATTTTCTTGGACATCAGCTACAACGACACCTTCTTTAACATCGTTTGATAACTCTAATTGTTGACGACCTTGAGAAGAAACAGAGGTTAAATCTACCATTGAAATTCCTAATACTGGACGAATCACTTTACCAGATTTTTCTAATTGATTAATAATAGAGACTACCTCATTACTTGGAATTGCAAATCCAATTCCTTCTACGCTAGATTTACTAATCTTCATAGAGTTGATACCAATCACTTGGCCTGCTGCATTGACTAATGCACCACCAGAATTCCCTGGGTTAATCGCTGCATCTGTTTGAATAGCATTTACAACCCAGTCTTGTTTACCATCGCCATCTACGTCTGTTGGAACAGAACGATCTTTTGCAGATACAATTCCTTGCGTTACACTTGTAGCAAACTCAGTTCCTAAAGGAGAACCAATCGCAATTGCTGTTTGACCAGCTTTCACTTCATCAGAATTCGCAAACTCTGCTACAGTTGTCACTTTATCAGCTTTAATTTTTAATACAGCTAAGTCAGTCCATTTATCTGAACCAATTAATTCTGCTTTTTCACGAGTACCATCTGCCATTAATACTTCTAATTCTTGAGAACCAGAAATAACATGATTATTCGTTACAATATAAGCATAGCCATTTTCAACTTTATAAATAACTCCACTACCTTCAGAAGCAGTTGTTAAATCACTATCTTCTGTTTTTTGATTTTGTCGACGACTTTGTCCATTACTTCCAAATAAATTATTTTGATTTAAACTTTGTTTATTAATCACAGATACGACTGCATTTTTTACATTTGAAACAACATCTGAAACATCTCCAGCACCCTTATTAGATAATGCTGTCGGGCTTGTTTTCACAGTTGTTGTACTTGTTGCAGTTGATTTTGCTCCAGTTAATTGGTTTAATGTTCCAGTTGCACTCATGGCACCAAACCCAATAATAACGGCTAATAGTCCGCCAGTTACTCCTCCAACAAAACCTGAACGAAAAGCTTTTTTCTTCTTAGTGTTTTTCTTTTCTACTGGAGTACGTTCTTGTGTTTCTTCATTTAATACTGTATTTTCTTGTGTGTTTTCTACTTCTTCATGGAATTCATTTGTCATGAATATCCCCTCCTTTTTCACTTTAGTAATTTCTTTATTGCTTTCTTTTGACACTCTTATACTAATCTAGCTTTTTGAAAAAAGTTTGAAGATAATGTAATTAAATCGTTATAAAGCTGTTAAAAATTCCATTATTTTTTGAAAATTCTATTAAACTCTAAACAATTCAGTCGGTTCATACGGATCGGTATGATAGACTTCAAAAGTTTCATGAATTCCACAGTCGTGCTGTAATAAAATAGATTCAGCTGTTTGATACGCTAATTCTTTCAAATTGTTATCTTGGCTTAAATGTCCTAAATAAATTCTCTTTGTCTTATCTCCTAGCATTTCACACATCGCTAATGCGCCATCTTCATTCGATAAATGCCCTTTATCGCTAAGAATTCTTTGTTTTAAATGCCATGCATAATTTCCCATACGAAGCATATCTACATCATGATTACTTTCCATTAAGTAAGCATCCGCATTAGATAGTAATCTCCTTAATTTCTCGCTAACATAACCTGTATCAGTTAACATCACAAATTGTTTTTGATCTTTTTGAAATGAGTAAAATTGGGGACAAGCTGCATCATGAGACACTGCAAAACTCATCACATCAATATCTCCAAAAGTTTTTGTTACTCCTGGTTCAAATAAATATTTTTGCTCTTGCTTAATCACACCGATATTTTTATTTTCCATCGCTTTCCATGTTTTCTCATTTGCATAAATATCCATGCCATATTTTCTTGCTAATACTCCGATCCCTTTAATATGATCTACATGTTCATGCGTGACTAAAATCGTATCAATATCTGCCACTGATCGTCCAATTTTTTCCATTTGTGCTGCAATGGCTTTCCCAGTTAACCCACAATCAACTAAAATTTTTCTTTGTGGTGTTTCAATATACGTTGCATTACCCGAGCTTCCACTCGTTAGTAAACTCACTAAAAAACTTGATTCGCTCATATTGTCTTCCTTTCTATTGCAGCTACAGTTCTATTACGGTGTTGTTGTATTCACCGTTTCTGTTGCTTCATTCGTCAATACAGTACCTCTAATTGCATCTACTCGACGAACGAGCGTTTGTCCATCTACTTGTTTAAATTCTACATACCAAGCTGGAGAGTAAATGGATAAATCTTTTAACGCTAACGATTTATAATACGATAATCGAACAACAGAAACAGTTGAACGAGTTGGTATTCTCCCAGCTAAATATAATACTTCCATCGCTTTTTGAGAAGTAATTAAAGTACGATTAGTTCCAAGCACTGATACATTCCCAGCAAAAGTCTGTTCATAACTAATCACTTGATTATTCGCATTTAATGTAAAAATAATTTGACTACTTCCATCCATCACTGGAATTTGATTCGCACGTTGCGCATAAATTACTTTACGTGTTGTCGGATTATAATTAAACCATGTATATTGATTTCCATTAATAATAGAACCACTTTCTACATAACTTGTTAATTCTGCAAAATTTTCCACTGTAGCTGTAGTATTTGCATCTAATGTCAATTGAATCGGTGCTAATAATTGAGAAGAAATAACCCCTTTATCATATGTAGCAACTTGGCTCGGTAACGTATTTATTAAATGCTCAATATTAGTAGGGCTAATTTGAATAATTGGCAGAGATTCTACCGTCGTATTTACTCCTGTCACCGTTATTCCATCCGTTCTCATTTGCTCCATCACATTAATACTTGTATTCAAAGGACTTTTTACTTCTTTTTTCATTTGCCAGAAAGTTCCAAACAAAAAGATATCTAGAAAGAGAAAACTAAGAATTAATACTAAAGTTGATCGTCTAAAATCCATCGCTATCTCCTCCTTGATCCAATGTTGGTAAAGAAATTTCTTCTAAAGTTTTCCATTTATGATCGATTTTGATAAACCAATTTGGAACAAACTCAACAACTTGATTACTTTCTCGGCTTAATTGCCAAGCATACCCTAAACGAATATCCTCTAATGTATCTAATGCAATTCCTTTTCCTAAAATTTGATCCATTAATTCTTTTCCACTCATTAAATCAACAGACTCATTTTTTGAAGGAATTGGAGTCTCTGCAATTAGAGAAGAAACTCGCATTTTTTCAATTCCTGTTGCTGTAATTATAAATTGAGATAACCCTTCTTTCGCATTTGAAAGAATTGGATACGTTCCTACATAACGCATATATTCTACAATTTTTCGTTCACTATCAAAGTCCGAAAAACTCATTCCTAATTTCCATCCGCCTAATTTCTTCATTTGCGCAAATGATTGTTGTAAATGAACCGTTGTTGTTAACTGTTCATCATCCACTCGATTCTGATAATAGGAAATGACATTCGTAGAACGATCCATTTTTAATTGGGATAGATTATCATTATATATAATGGATTGTCCATCACTTCTATTTCTTAATTCTGAAGGATTCGCAAACAATTGAGTAATATAAAAACTCATTGGAATTTGTTCCATCAGATAAGTTTGTTTTTCTAATGCTAGATCATTTACTTCAATAAAAATCTGTTTATTTTTTAAAATATATGATTCGACTAAGTGGAATTTTGTATCATCATAATAGTTAGATAACTCTGATTGAATATCTTGATCTGTTTTAGCTTGGAATACTTGCTTTGTATAATCATTAATAAAGTAAACATTTTTTGAATCATCATGACGATAGAGAATTCGACTAAATGTTTCTTGTTTGTATTCCTCAGGTACATCATTAAAATATCTGGTCATGACTCCAAATGTCACTGGTGTATCAAATAATAACTGCCCAAATGAATCTCTTAATACTAATTGTTCATATACTTCTTGACTCAATATTTCTTTTTTTGAAATATCTTTAAATTTGCCAACCAAAACTTCATTAACAGATGCAATGATTGTAGAATCACTCGTCATTTTCCCTTTATTTTCATGAGAAATAATAAAGCGAGTTGGTCTAAAAACATCTTCCAATGAATAAGAAACTCTTGTTTGAGTACTAGCATCTTGGTTGGTTGAAGCTACATTTCTTGTAAATCCATTTGGAGAGAAAATTTCTACAGGACGGAATACAACAGCCAATGTTAATACTAAACTAATCATACTTAATAGCATTAAAATGAATACTAAAAATCTTAAACGAATTTTCATTCCCATTCACCATCCTCTTCAAATGGAATATATGGTAAGGAAACAAAGAAGGTTGAACCTTTGTTTTCAATACTATTCACCCAGATTTTTCCACCATGTAATTGGACTACTTCTTGAGCAATCGCTAATCCAAGACCACTACCTCCCATTGCACGAGAACGTGCCTTATCTACACGATAGAATCGATCGAATAAATGAGGAATATCTTTTCGGGCAATTCCTAAGCCTTCATCACTCACACTTACAATAATATCCGTATGAGTTTCCATTAAACGAACAATAATTCTTCCCCCATCTGGAGAATACTTAATCGCATTATTAATAATATTATCTAATACTTGCGTAATCTTATCTTGGTCTAATTCGACCCATAAGTCACGCTGGGTAATATCTGTTAAAATACGATAATTTTTTTCTCGATACGGTTCAGACTGCAACACCATCTCAAAACGATTGACAATATGAACGACCAATTCATTCATATTAATAAATTCTTTTTCCAACCCTAGACGATTTTGGTCCATACGAGATAAATTCAGTAAGTCCGTAATCATTCGCATCATACGATCAGTTTCAGTTTCAATAACTTTTAAAAATCCTGGGGCAATTTCTTTATTTTCCCAAGCTCCATCTACTAATGCTTCCGTATAACTCTTAATACTTGTCAATGGTGTACGTAATTCATGTGATACATTGGATACGAAATTTCTACGTTCTCTATCAATCTTTTGTTGTTCCGTAACGTCTGTTAAAACACAAACTAACCCACTAATAAAGCCAGATTCACGCTGGATAACAGAAAACTCACATTGAACAATTGAGTCTTCTCCATCTTCTTCTAAATGAATCAATCTTTCTTGTTGTGTTTCTAATAACTCTCTAAACGTTACTTTTTCATCTAACGGCAAAATAGATAATAATGGAATTCCTATTACTTTTTCCGATTTTAAATTTAAAATATCTAAAGCTGCTGTATTCATAATGACAATACGACCACGTCTATCTGTTGCGATTACTCCATCACTCATATGACGTAAGACACTATCTAAACGTTGTCGTTCCGATTCTGTACTTTCTTGAGCTTCCTTAATTTTAAAAGATAGATCATTAATAGCTTGCCCTAATTGACCAATCTCATCATCACTATAAATTTTTACTTCACCAGTATAATTTCCTTCAGCAATTTTTTCCGTTTGCTTTTTCATTTCCGCAATCGGTTTTGTAATTCCTTGAGAAATTAAGAAAGTAATAATAATAACCAAGACAATAGCGATTAAAGATGAACTTACGAAAATAACCCCGATATCTTTTACTTGGGTATATCTCGACTCGATATTCGTCGTAACAGAAATAATTCCTAGAGGATTTCCTGAATTTCCACTAGTGGAAGAAATTGGAGAGACAATTTTCCAATAACGAGTATCATGTTCTGTAAAATTATAAGCATACACGGTATTTGTTAATAATACTTGTTGCGCATCTGCTTCTGTCGTTCGAGTTCCTACAACAGATTGTTGGGATTGATTCGTAGTCCCTAAAATATATCCTTGAGAATCTAATACTCGAGCCTCTACAATACTACTTCCTGTTGGATAATCTTGCAGTATTTTAGAAATTTCTGCTATTTTGACTTCATCTTTATCATCTTTTGACACAATCGGTTGAACACTATTTTTTAAAAATCCAACTTGTAATTGAATTTGTTCTTGGAAGTTTGAAATCATCTGTGTTTCTAATTGACGAAGAAAGTTTGCAACAATCAATTGCAACGAAATCATCAGCATAAAAATAAATAACACAGGGATTTTAAATTGAATGGAACGAAAGAATCGTTTCACTTTTTGCATGTTTTTTCTCCTTTATTAAAAATAAATGCGCCTTTCTTCCCAGAATATTTCTTGGTAAAGAAAAGCGCATCTTTCTAAGCTTCTTTTTCTTGTTCTGGAGTTTTAATATAGTAGCCTACTCCACGTCTTGTCATAATCCATGTAGGATGACTCGGTGTATCTTCAATTTTTTCACGTAAACGTCTAACCGTTACGTCTACTGTACGAACATCTCCGAAGTAATCATATCCCCAAACCGTTTGTAATAAGTGTTCTCTCGTAATGACTTGACCAATATGTTTTGCTAAATAGTGAAGTAACTCAAATTCACGATGTGTTAATTCAATTTCTTCGCCTCGTTTAGATACTACATAGGCATCTTCATGAATAATTAAGCTTCCTAATACAATTTCGTTTGCAGATTTTTCTTCATCCGGTTCACTTGGTGAAATATGTTGACGACGTAAATTAGCTTTCACACGAGCAATTAATTCTCGATTTGAAAATGGTTTAGTTACGTAGTCATCAGCTCCTAATTCTAGCCCTAAAACTTTATCAATTTCAGAGTCTTTTGCGGTTACCATAATAATCGGAACATTACTTGTTTTACGAATTTCTCGGCAAACTTCTAAGCCTTCAATTTTTGGTAACATTAAATCTAAAATAACTAAATCAGGATTTTCTGCAGCAAAAACTGCTAATCCTTCTTCACCGTCAAATGCGGTAACAACTTCAAAACCTTCTTTTGATAAACTAAATTTGACAATATCTGAGATTGGTTTCTCATCATCTACTACTAAAATCTTTTTCATAACTAGCTCCTCTCTTGCGATCGAGCGTTTGGGAAATATTATTCACTATCCCAAACATCTTCTAAAATGTTGGTTTGGTTTCTATCTGGACCTACTGAGAATGTTGAAATCTTCACTCCTACTAATTCTGAAACTCTACGAACATAGTTTTGTGCTTCAATTGGTAATTCATCCAATGTACGGCATCCTGTGATGTCCTCAGTCCAACCAGGAAGTTCTTCATAAACTGGTTCACACTGTCCTAGTTCTACTAAACTTGCTGGATAATGACTAATTTCTTCTCCATTTGATTTACGATAAGAAACACAAATTTTTACTGTTTCTAATCCAGTTAATACATCAATACTATTTAAGCATAAATT
>QWCF01001535.1_pt1 | contig 13619 bp, 8 predicted proteins | sample 1972521 | NCBI WGS metagenome assembly QWCF01 (sample SAMN09866715, study PRJNA288562) | Human oral metagenome isolate term4_saliva, whole genome shotgun sequencing...
ATCAAGTGGTAGCATCCGCCCGCCATAGTCCTGATAACACCTTTCATTTCTAAGGAGAAAAGGAGCCCCGAGAGCTGAGAAATAGGGATGTTAGCTTGTGTGGAAAGAAGGTTAATCTGCAGATCATTGTTCTTACTGAGCGTCTTCACTATGGTATCCTCTTCTGCTGAAAGCTCTGGAAAACAGTTACGTTCAATTCCTTTTTGCTGCGCTTGCTCCAAAATTAAGTCTTCATTCCATCCCATAGCCTTCACAAAGTCAGTTGCAGAGGTGATGAGTGCAGCGCCATTGTCACGTATCAGATTATTGCATCCCTCACTGTATTCAGCCCCAATAGCACCTGGGAAAGCGAAGATCTCACGTCCATAGCTTCGGCCAATACTGCAAGTGATGAGTCCACCACCCTTAGCTGCAGACTCAATGAGGATAGTTGCGTCCGAACAACCTGCTACAATACGGTTTCTTTGCACGAAATTACGAGCTACAGGTTGCGTATGTGTCATGTATTCGGTGAGCAATCCTCCGTGTTTTATCATCTCCAGCGCAGTATCACGGTGTCCTCTTGGGTAGATATCATCAAGTCCGTGTGCAAGAACTCCTACTGTTTCAAGCCCATTTTCTAATGCAGCACGATGTGCATGGATGTCAACGCCATACGCCAGTCCGCTGAAAATAAGAACATTTGGGCACAAAGTCTTCAATTCTCTCACAAAGGAGCGGATGAGATCTTGCCCATATGGGGTGCAATGCCGAGTGCCAATAATGTTTATTATCCGTCGGTTGTTGAGGTCAGCATTCCCCAATTGATAGAGTAGGAGAGGTGCATCTGGACATTCACGTAGGCGTTGTGGATATCTTTCATCGTTCATGCAGATAGGTAGGATGTTGTGTTTTTCATCATATGTCAGCTCTTCTTCAGCCCTTTTCCTCAGTTCATCAATGTCTTTCAGTGCATTGACAAGATGCGTAGAGGCATCAGGAAGAATCTCTCTGATGTCTTTATGGTGTTCAATAACAGTCGTTGCCGACCCTGCACGACGGTATAGTTCCACTAATTCAGTAAGGTGGAACCGTGTCATACGTGTGAGAAGGATGGTATTAAGTGTTTCCATAAGTAGTTAGCCCTTCCCTCTTTTTAGGAGAGAAGGGCATTGTTTTTTTGCTTATTCTAAAACTTTTGAAAATGCTTCGTCGTATTCTTTGCTCAGTCCTAACTTACCATTGATAAGCGTAACGAGGTCTACGTCGGCATGAAAGCACAGACGCTCATCACTGGCACGGAAGATATCATGTGTGAAAACCCAACGTAATCCCTGCTTCTTCAGTCCCATACGTGAGATGAACTCGTCATCACAGCGCAACGGAACCTTGTAAGTTAATTGCATACGAGCCACAACGGCGTCTATTCCTTTCTCATGTAATTCAGAGAAACTCACCCCCAATGACCGCAGAAAACGGTGGCGTGTGTGTTCTGTGTAATGTAGATAGTTGGCGTTGTTAACAATACCCTCGATGTCACATTCATAGTCACGGACATCCATTCGGGTTTCATAAATGTATTTCTTCTCCATTGTTTTGTTTTTATTCTCTTGTTGTTTATGCGTCTTTTTTCTTCAAATATTCATATCCAATGCGGCATCGTAGGCAGTCTTTCTTGTCACAATATGTCTTCTTCAGTTGTATGAGAGCTTGTGAGTCACCTGCTGTTCCAACGGCTAACCCCACTTCTTTCCACATTCTTACAATGTGATTGTTCTCTGCTTTCAAAGCTTCTAAGAAGTCGAAGGCACGGTTGCAGAGTCGTTCTGATCCTTTGTGTCTGCCGTAAGCAAAGAGTATTGGGACAACAGTATTGATGACTAACAGATTCAAAGAGGATGTTGAGAGATGCTTTTCGTTCTTCTCGCTCTCTGCACCGAACATGTAGTGCGTCTCCCAGTAGGGTGTTACCTGTGTTGCAAGAAGCTCTTTAGCCTGTTTTACGGTTTCACATTCTAATAGTTGCGACAGTCCTGCATGCCGTTGATAATAGAGATGTGCTAGTTGTGCAATGCGTATATGTGGGAAATTCTGTGGTCGTAATCTCAGAAAACGCCATTGATGAGCATCCATTTTATGTAGTCCGAACTTGTGGGCTAAGTATCTATACTCTTGTTGAAGACGTATGAAATATTCATCTTTCGCAGCCTCCTGCTGGTATCTTTCAGGTATAGCAGGTAGCTCTAATAGCCCTGCTTGCCCCAGGAAGATAGCCTCTATTTGCATGATATCATCCCTATGATGGTCTACACTCTGTAGAGGAACCGTCTTTGCCCACGTCTCAAAGGCATCACCATTGATGCCAAAGCCATAGTTTCGGGCGAGTGTTACAAAGTAAGCAGCCTCCCATGAACCGTTGCAGGCGGTCAGTCTTTCTGTGATAGCATCTGTCTTTTGCTCTAAACGTTCTACTTGTAGAGCACTCATCCACGCATGAATCATCAGCTTGGGTAGGTCTGGAATAATGCAATAGCAGGCAGGATAGTTATCTGTAGTTATCAGTTCGTCGTAATGTTCACGTATCTTGACGGGAACACTCAGTTGCATCTGTGGAGGATAGTCACCTTGTTCCGTCCTTACATCCGCATCAATCGACTCTGCTACATGCAGGATTACGTTGTTATAGTTGGCATCTTGCTCATGATGATGTAGGAACCAATCTGATGAGCGGTCGTGAATTTCAACATTTCCCACCCACAAAGTGCCGTCAATCTTTACCTTTGCATTGAAGAAATCAGGTCCGGCATTGTGATTATGTAGTCCAGGATCAATGACTTCCACAGGCTTTCCGTCGGTTGTTTTAAGTCCAGTCAGGGGAAACAGTTTGTGTTTCCATACATAATGGATGAGTTGTTCCATACAGATTCTTGGTATTTTATAGACGACAAAAATACAAAAAATCCACTACAATGCTCGCATAGATGGTTTATTTTTTGCTGTCGTGGGGTTCCACCTTATATAAAATACGTGAAGTTATTTTGTTTTGTGTGACAAATCAGCTACCTTTGCATGTGTTTTAATTCGAATTAATTATGAAGATAGCATTGATTGGCTATGGTAAAATGGGGCATATGATAGAAGAAATAGCCCGTGACCGTGGCCACGAAATCGTGAGTATTATAGATGTTAATAATATAAATGACTTCGATTCTCCTGAGTTTGCATCAGCAGATGTGGCGATAGAGTTTACGAATCCAACGGCAGCTTATGATAATTATAAGCGTGCTTTTGCGCATAATGTGAAAGTTGTAAGTGGTTCAACAGGGTGGATGCAGGACTATAAGGCTGATGTGGAACGCCTTTGTAATGAGGAAGGACAGACGCTTTTTTGGGCAAGTAACTTCTCAATCGGCGTAGCTATCTTCTCTGCAGTGAACCGTTATCTGGCTAAAATCATGAATAAATTCCCTCAATATGATGTTCAGATGGAGGAGGTTCATCATGTTCATAAGCTGGATGCACCGTCTGGAACAGCCATAACTCTGGCAGAAGAGATCATTGATAATCTCGATCGGAAGGATAAATGGGTAAAAGGTTTCCAGCATGCTGCCGATGGTACGGAGTCGGGAAGTAATGATGTTGCTTCCGATGAGTTGCCCATTGCCTCTATTCGTCGTGATGAAGTGCCAGGTATTCATAGTATCAGTTATGACTCTGATGCCGACAAAATCACTATAACGCATGATGCCCACAGTCGTAAGGGCTTTGCGTTGGGAGCTGTTCTTGCAGCTGAATATACACAGAATCATCATGGATTGCTTACGACAAGTGATCTTTTTCAGTTTTAATAGCAACTATCAACGTTTGATATCGCCTAAAAATAATCTCCTATGATTGATAAAGAGAAAGCCGCACTCAACCCTACTAAGCAATGGGTAAAGTTTATTGTAGTTCTTGTTCTCTATCTTCTCTTCCTCTTATGGGTAGAGAGCTGGTGGGGACTCCTTGTTGTTCCTTTCATCTTTGATACGTATATAACAAAGAAAATACGCTGGCAGTGGTGGAAAGATGCTGAAGGACCAGTCCGATTTATAATGGGTTGGGTGGATGCTTTGGTATTCGCGTTGGTTGCAGTGTACTTCATTAACCTCTTTTTCTTCCAGAATTATGTTATCCCTTCATCGTCTCTTGAGAAGTCATTGCTTACGGGTGACTATCTGTTTGTCTCTAAAGTAAGCTATGGGCCACGTATTCCAGAGACGCCGTTGACCATGCCTTTGACTCAACATACACTGCCAATCATCAATACAAAGAGTTATATCTCATGGCCACATTGGGATTATCGTCGTGTAAAAGGACTTGGAAAAGTACAATTAAACGATATTGTAGTGTTCAACTTCCCTGCTGGTGACACCATAATGAGCGAACCTGCTTATCAAGGAGATGACTATTATCGTGATGTTTATACAATGGGTGAGAACATCTTAGCCCAACAGAACCCTCATATAAATCTGTCTAAGATGACCACACTGCAGCAACGTGACTTCTATAACAAGGCATATGCTGTCGGGAGAGCTTACATTGTAAGGAATGTAGGGACGTATGGGGTGTTGGATTGGCGGCCTACTGACCGTCGTGAGAACTATGTTAAGCGTTGTGTAGGACTCCCAGGGCAGACCTTACAGATAAAGAATAAGATCGTTTATCTCGATGGAAAGGCAAATAAAGAGCCTGAAAATGTAGAATATACGTACCTTATAAAGTTCAATAATATCACTGCTGCTGACCTCCTTGGTGAGCGTTTTGATGAACTCCGTAAGGACTTAGACATTAGTGCAGAGGATGTTCAGAGCCTCAGCAGACTGCATGGATATGATGTTGATCAGGGATATGTACTCAACAATGCGGCTCTTGCCTATGATGGTTACATGCCTTTGACCAAGCGAGCTGCGGCAGAGTTGAAGCGCCAAGGTCTTGTTAAGTCAATGCGTTTGGTTACAGACAAAGATCTTTATTCTGGTCCTAACTATCCATTGAACGCCTTTACAGGGTGGACACGTGATAATTATGGACCTGTATGGATACCTGCAAAGGGAAAGAGCATAGACCTTACACTGAAGAACCTGCCTGTTTATGAGCGCTGTATCAAGGTGTATGAGAAGAATGACCTGCAGGTTAAGAATGGAAAAATCTATATTAATGGTAAGCCTGCGAGCCGCTATACGTTCAAACTTGACTACTATTGGATGATGGGAGACAACCGTCATAACTCTGCAGATAGCCGCTATTGGGGCTTTGTTCCGGAGGATCATATTGTCGGAAAACCACTGTTTATATGGTGGTCAAGCGATCCTGATCGTAAAGGCTTTGGTGGAATCCGCTGGCATAGACTGTTTAACTGGGTTGATAATATAAAGTAGAAGCATGTATAAGTACAGCTTCATCCTCGCCCTCTCCCAGCTTTGAGAGGGGAGATATTACCAAAGAGGACAATGAATAGCTGTTGTTAAAGACTGTCTTTCATTGTCCTTTTCTTATGTATAAGTATTTATTTTTCCCCATTCCATCACATATTTCAATATATTATGGCAATAGCATTGCTTTCCTCTGCTTACTTCGCACCCATTCAATGGTATCAGAAACTGAACCGTTTTGATGCATGTCTGATAGAACAACATGACCATTTTGTCAAGCAGACCTACAGGAATCGTTGTGTTATTGCTACGACTAATGGTTTACAAGCACTTTCCATACCAGTAGAAAAGTTCGAAGGATTGAAGTGTGAGATGAAAGATGTGCGCATCAGTGACCATGCTAATTGGCACCATCTACATTGGAATGCTTTGCAATCTGCTTATGGAGAGAGTCCGTTCTTTGAATATTATGCAGATGATCTGCATCCTTTTTTTGAACGAAAGTGGAAATTTCTTTATGATTTCAATTGGGAGATAACGTTGAAAATGTGCGAACTCATCGATATTATGCCTTCTCTTCGACGTACAGAATGCTATGATTCAGACCCATCAGGTAGCATTGTTGATTTCCGTGAAGTGATCCGTCCTAAGCATCCAGGTACTGATCCTGATTTCTCCCCACGCCCTTATTATCAGGTTTATGAGCATAAAATAGGTTTTCACCCCAATCTTAGTATTCTTGATTTGCTCTTTAATGAGGGCAACGAAAGTGTCTTATACTTATGAAAGATTGGTAAAGGCGTTTACTTTTTTTCATATATCCCGTTTTTAATGTTTCTTTTGTAAATATTAAAAGTTATTCTTCTACTTGTATTTTTTAGAAGATTGAAACATTAATTGCATTTCTTCTATATATTTGTATATTGTTGTTTATTAGTGACTTATAAGTGTTTCTTCTGATAAGAATCGATTCTTTTCCTCTTTGTATTATGTTGGTAAGGTTGTTGTATGGTTATTTTTCTTTAAGTATTATTTTGTAATATTGCAGTCAGAAGTGTGGTCTTAATCACCACAACTATATATATACGCCTAAACATAGTAATAGAACTTAAATCAATTAATAAACTTTTAAACTAAATCGATTATGGGATTAAAGACTTTTACCAAATCAATCTTATGTGGTACCCTCCTTGCTGTAGGTGTACTGAACGTAAATGCTCAAGGCAAACTCTACATCATTGGACCTGCTACAGAGGCTGGCTGGAATCCAGGCAAGAGTGTTTCTATGCTTTCTGATGCGGGTGATGCTAATGTTTTCAAAGCAACTGTCTATTTGAAAGCAAATGAAGAGTTCAAGTTTCTTACGGAACCTGAGTTCACGAAGATAGAATATAGAGCAAAATCAGCAGATGATGTAGAGGTAACTCCAGGTGTAGCGAAGGATATTACAGCTGTACAGGGTGATGCTGAAGATTATAAATTTCATGTAACAGAGTCTGGAAACTATGATATTTCGTGTGATCTTGGGACGAATGTCATGCTCATAAATAAGTCAGCTTACCAAGACACAAATGTTAATTATGCAGCTTTATGGTTGATTGGTAATGCTTGTGATGCAGGATGGGACCTTGGTAAGGCGCCCATTATGCCTCAAGATCCATCCAAGCCTTATGTTTATTCTGGTGTTTATAACCTGAATGCAGGAGAACTTAAGTTTACAATTTCGCCTAATGCTGGCTTCGATGATTCCGCATTTTACTTCAGTAACCCTAATGATCCAAGCAAGATGGAATTCGGAACAACAGGTGATCATAAGTGGAATATCACAGAAGCAGGTCCTTATAGAATCACTGCTAATGTTGCTGATATGACCATCTCTTTCGTAAAGGATCCCTCTGCAGGTATTTCTTGAAACGCCAGGGTGGTAAGACTGTAAAGGTTGTTTTGAAATAGCAGACAAATAGAACTTCTTTTCAATTTAAATAAGAAAGCCTCTGTAGCGAAGTGTATGTTACAGGGGCTTTTATGTGTATTTACGTGTATATAAAGGTTTTGCTAAAATCTCACATATGTCTTTTGTTTTTCCAAAACAAGTATATCCTTTGAGTAATAAGAGAGTAAGTTCATTTTAGAATCTCCACAGGTGTTGTGCTTTTTATTATGAGGTCTCATTTAAACTATCTCCTATTCTTTTGCCAAGGACTACATTTAATCATTCTGTCTATACCAGTTTAGAGGATAATAGAGTTAAGAAATAAAACTGGAAAAGATAATTTTTGATAATGAAAAGCTAAAAAGATACTATAAAGGCTTGGCTGGAATTAATCTATTCTATAAATAGCTTCTGTAAAAAACAGAGTCTTGTCTGTAAAATGTCTGTCAAAAGTTAGAATAGAAAAATACTCCATTTTATCGAAAAAAGAACGCCTTTATTTATAACGACAATATTCTTTTGATACAAGAACAGGCTTTTAATATTTACAAGATAATCCATTCCGGTCTCGTCTTATGTAACATTTATGTTATTATAAGAACGATTCATAAGCTATTGATATAAATACTTTGTATAGTTTTGCAACACATAATTAAAAATTAAATAAGTATTACTAACTATCTAAAGTATGAAACAATTATCTCGGATCATCATGAGTCTGTTGGGTATGATGTACTGTGTAGGTGTAATGGCACAGAACATTGACGTCAGCGGAACAGTGGTAGATGAACAGGATCAGCCTGTCATTGGTGCCTCTGTATTGCAGAAAGGTTCATCTAACGGAACCGTTACGGACATTGATGGTAATTTCTCATTCAAAGCTCCACAAGGAGTAACGTTAGTTGTATCCTATATTGGATACAAGACAACTGAGGTTAAAGCTGGTACTGGACTCAAAATTAAATTACAAACCAATGCCAGTGAACTTAATGAAGTCGTTGTAACTGGTTACACAACACAACGTAAGGCAGATTTAACGGGTGCTGTTTCGGTTGTCAATGTTGACGAACTGGCTAAGCAAAATGAGAATAATCCTATGAAAGCCCTTCAAGGACGTGTCCCAGGAATGAACATTTCAGCTGATGGTTCACCATCAGGCTCTGCTACAGTACGCATTCGTGGTATCGGAACGTTGAATAATAATGATCCACTTTATATCATTGATGGTGTTCCAACCAAAGCTGGTATGCATGAATTGAATGGTAGTGACATTGAGAGTGTTCAGGTTCTGAAAGATGCAGCATCGGCATCTATATATGGTAGTCGTGCTGCTAACGGTGTAATCATCATTACAACAAAGAAAGGAAAAGAAGGAAAAGTAAAAGTAGATGTCGATGCCTCTATAGCAGCTTCTATGTATGCTCACAAAATGGATGTGTTGAATGCAAAGGAATACGGGCAGGTTATGTGGCAAGCATACGTTAATGATGGTATGGACCCTAATACAAATGGTTTAGGTTATCATTATGATTGGGGGTATGATGCACAAGGTCATCCTGTACTCAATAGTCTTACCATGAAGAAATACCTTGATGCAGCTGGTACAACACCTGCGGCAGACACAGATTGGTTTAAGGAAACAACTCGTACTGGTGTTGTTCAGAACTATAATGTTGCTGTAAGCAGTGGTTCTGATCGTCATTCTTCTTATTTTTCATTAGGATATTATAAGAATCTCGGTATTATTAAGTCATCAGACTTTGACCGTTATTCAGCTCGTATGAATACTGAATACAAGCTTATTAAAGATGTTTTGACCATCGGAGAGCACTTCACTTTGAACCGTACTTCTGAAGTTCAGGCACCTGGTGGGTTCCTTGAGAACGTTCTTCAGTTTAACCCTTCACTCCCTGTATATACTGAAAGAGGTGATTTTGCTGGCCCTGTTGGTGGCTATCCTGACCGTGAGAACCCCGTAGCACGCCTCAGTCGTAATAGTCATAATCGCTACACTTATTGGCGTACCTTCGGTGATGCTTACGTAAACCTCCATCTTTTCAAAGGCTTTAACCTGCGTTCTACCTTTGGTTTGGACTATTCACAGAAGCAACAGCGCATCTTTACATTCCCTGTTACAGAAGGAACGGTCGCCAATCCAAAGAATGCTGTCGAAGCAAAGCAGGAACATTGGACGAAATGGATGTGGAATGCCGTAGCAACCTATAACTTTGAGACAGGTAAACATCATGTAGATGCAATGGCTGGTATAGAATTGAACAGGCAAGATGATGATTATTTCTCAGGCTATAAAGAAGATTATATTATCCTTAATCCAACATATATGTGGCCTGATGCTGGTACAGGAACAGCTCAAGCTTATGGTAATGGTGGCGGTTATTCGCTCGTTTCTTACTTTGGAAAGTTGAATTATAACTACGCTGACAAGTATCTTGCTTCATTTACACTGCGTTATGATGGTTCTTCCCGCTTTGGTAAGAATAATCGTTATGCCACTTTCCCCTCTGTATCTCTCGGTTGGCGTATCAATCAAGAGAAGTTCTTAAAGGATAAACAGTGGTTGAATGATCTCAAGTTGCGTGCATCATGGGGTGCAACAGGTAATCAGGAAATCTCAAATATTGCGCGATATACTATCTATGTCAGCAATTATGGTGTGAATGAGAATGGTGGTCAGAGTTATGGAACATCGTATGATATCACTGGATCAAATGGAGGTGGACAGCTTCCCAGTGGTTTCAAACGCAATCAATTGGGTAATAATGACATAAAATGGGAAACAACAACACAAACAAACCTTGGTTTAGATTTCTCTATATTCAATTCTTCACTCTATGGAAGCTTTGATTGGTACTACAAAAAGACCAAGGATATTCTTGTACAGATGGCTGGTATAGCTGCTATGGGAGAAGGTAGTATGCAATGGATCAATGCTGGTGCAATGGAAAACCGTGGTGTTGAGTTCAATGTTGGATATCGTAAGACAACCAATTGGGGCCTCCATTACGACCTAACGGGTAATATTAGCACGTATCGAAACAAGATTACTGCACTCCCAGCAACTGTTGCAGCCAATGGAACATTCGGTGGTAATGGCGTGAAGAGCGTCATTGGGCATCCGATGGGGGCACAGGTTGGATACATTGAGGAAGGAATTTTCAAAAGTCAAGACGAAGTTGACAACCATGCAAAGCAAGATGGAGCAGCCGTAGGACGTATGCGTTGGAAGGATTTGAATGGTGATAAGGTTATAACAGAGGCTGATCAAGATTGGATTTATGACCCAACACCAGACTTTTCATATGGTTTCAACGTATATTTGGAGTACAAGAACTTTGACTTCACTATGTTCTGGCAAGGAGTACAAGGTGTAGATGTTATCTCGGACTTAAAGCGTGAGACTGATATCTGGGCTGGTTTGAACATTGGATTCTTGAACAAAGGAAAGCGTTTGACAGAAGCTTGGAGCGCAACTAACCCTGGAAGCAATATTCCTGCACTATCATTATCTGACAATAACAATGAGAAGCGTGTGTCATCTTACTGGGTTGAGAATGGCTCTTATCTGAAGCTTCGCACCATTCAGTTAGGTTACAACCTCCCTAACAGCGTAGCCAGCCGGCTTGCTATGCAGCGTATGCGCTTCTATATCAGTGCACAGAATCTGCTGACAATCCATAGTAAGAGCTTTACAGGTGTTGACCCTGAGAACCCTAACTACGGTTATCCAATTCCTCTCAACATCACTTTTGGTATCAACGTAACATTTTAATAGATAATATCTGATAACAATATGAAAAAGATAATATATATAGTGCTTATGCTAGCGACGTTAGGCATGACGAGTTGTTCGGACTTTCTGGATGATCAGAAGCCTCAGGGTACGTTGAGTGATGAGCAGGTTAAGGACCCCAAATATGTAGATAATTTGGTTATCTCGGCTTATGCAATCTTTATTTCAGCAGAAGATATCAATTCCTCTTTCTCTATGTGGAACTTTGATGTGCGCAGTGATGATGCCTATAAAGGTGGCAATGGAACCAGTGATGGTGATGTATTCCATCAGCTAGAGATAGAACAAGGTGTATTAACAACTAACTGGAATATTAGTGATATGTGGCAACGTTTGTATAATTGTATCTCACGTGTGAATACAGCCATATCACTTCTAGACCAAGTCGATGCTTCTTCTTATCCCAAGAAGAGTGAGCGTCTTGCAGAAATGAAGTTCCTTCGTGCCTATGCACACTTCCTTTTAAAGCGCTTGTATAAGAACATTCCATTCATTATTGATGCAAACTTAACAGCGGCCCAGTATAATACATTGTCTAACCGTGAGTACACTAATGATCAAGGATGGCAGGTTATCATTGATGATTTGATGGAAGCCTACAACAATCTTCCTGTACATCAGGCTGACAAGGGACGCCCAACAAAGGCTTCTGCTGCAGCTTTCCTCACGAAAGTTTATATGTATAAAGCTTATCATCAAGACAATGAGAATACGAATGAAGTGACAAGTATCTCTAAAGATGACCTGTTAAAAGCTATACAATTCAGTGATCCTGCTATCTATTCAGCTGGTGGATATGGTTTGGAGAGTGACTTCCATAATAACTTCCGCCCTGAACCACAGTATGAAAATGGTAAGGAGAGCCTTTGGGCAATGCAATATTCCATCAATGATGGTACTAAAAATGGTAATTTGAATTGGAGTTATGGTCTTATTGTTCCGAATATTCCAGGTGTTACAGACGGTGGATGTGACTTCTATAAGCCTAGTCAGAATCTGGTTAATGCCTATCGTACAGATGCCAATGGACATCCTTACATCGGAACTTTCAATACTAAAGACTATGATAAGACAACCGATTATGCTGATCCACGTCTTTTCTTGACGGTAGGTATACCAGGGTTGCCCTATGAATTCAATCCTAAGTTCATCATGGATCAAAGTGCAACTTGGAGTAGAAGTAATGGTTTGTATGGCTATTACGTAACATTAAAGCAGAATGTAGACCCAGAAAGTCCTTATTTAAAGAAAGGAGCTTGGTGGGGAACGTCAGAGAATCGCATCGTATTCCGTTATGCTGACGTGCTATTAGAACGGGCAGAAGCACTTGTTCAATTGAACGATGGTAGAATTAATGAGGCTATCAATATCGTTAATGAGATCCGTAATCGTGCTAAACAGAGTACTGGAGCTATCAGTAACTACCAAAGTGATTATGGTGTAAGGATGAATATTATGCCTTATTCGGGAACATATAACCAGACAGAAGCACTCAACATCGTAAAGATGGAACGTCGTCTGGAGATGGGAATGGAGTCAGAACGCTTCTTCGACCTCGTTAGATGGGGGGAAGCTGATATTGTTCTGAATAAGTATTTTGCTGAAGAAGCGAGCCATTGTTCTATCTATACGAATGCTCACTTCACCAAAAACAAGAATGAATATTTACCAATCCCATACGCACAGATTGCTGCTTCTAACGGACATTACAAACAAAACATTGGACAATGGTAATCATGAAGACTAAGATAATAACATTTTTCGTTGCTTTAATAGCCCTTTTGGCATTAGGCAGCTGCAGTAGTGATAATGTATCTGACCTGCAACTTGACGGGCATTGCTCTGTTGAAAATATCAAATTAGATGACTATCAGGGTATTGTAGATAAGACTTCACGCACAATTACGGTACGTGTGCCAGAAACTTATGATGTTACGAATATGACAGTCTCCAAACTTTCAATAAGTCAAGGAGCTGCTAGTAATATTAAAGAGGGCGACAAACTTAATATGATAGCTCCACAGGTTATCCGTATTAAGAATGGCGATGTGTACCTTGATTGGACCGTAAAGGTTATGAGAGACGAGGCAAAGATTACCTCTTTCAAGATAAACGGTATCTATAATGGCGTTGTTGATGAGGCTAACAAGACCATATCTGTCTATGTTCCAAACTCTCTCAATCTCCATTCACTTACACCATCTATCACCTTCAGTGCCAATGCATCCATTAGTCCAGAGTCAGGTGTCGCCACAGACTTCACTAATCCTGTTGTCTACACCGTCACAAATAACACGGCAACAGCATCTTACACAGTGACAGTAACAGCAATAGGTAAACCAAAAGCAGTCTTTGTTGGACTCCCTGCTACGATGAATGAACTCAATATAGAGGAACTTACAGCATGTAAGTGGATGTTACAGAATATTCCAAATTCTCTTTATGTCTCCTTTAGTGATATAAAGAACGGAACTATAGACCT
>QWCF01000567.1_pt1 | contig 13600 bp, 11 predicted proteins | sample 1972521 | NCBI WGS metagenome assembly QWCF01 (sample SAMN09866715, study PRJNA288562) | Human oral metagenome isolate term4_saliva, whole genome shotgun sequencing...
TCTTTCTTTATTTCAAGAACGCTATCAGGCAGTATCTTATGTAATTGCTCTGCCGAACGGATCATCTTTTTCTGTTCTTTTTCGCCGACAAGTATGTGGATGTTGGCGTGGACATCGTGTAGGTTGGGTTTTATCTCATAGGATGTATTTGCTTCCAAGAATGCAATCATGTTCTCTTTTGAGATTTGCGACGTGTCCCGATAATAGTCTTCAAATAAATCTTTACGAATATGAAGATAGTCAAATTGCATTTGAGCAAAGCATTTCTTTTTCACTAAGCCATAACTTAGAGAAAACATTGGTTTGATCAAGGCATTTGTCAGCCTAGATGGAATGATAGACGCGCTTTCAATGACGGCGTTTTGGCAGATTGAATTTCGTTGCGTAAGCATCTCAACTAAAATCTGCGCGCCAAGGGATAGGCCTCCGATAAGCAGAACCGAGCCACCAAATTCATTATCGATAAAAGAAATGAGCTGACTTGCGTTTTTCTCGATGCTTATAAAATCATTGTCACTACCTGCATGTCCGTCAAGGATTGGCAGTACAACGTGATATCGATTCTTTAGCAGTTCAGCCTCGGCTTTATAATTCCACCAAGATAAACCGCCGCCGTGAAGCAACATGATTACGTCGTTATTTTGTTTTCCAAATTCTACCGTTTTCATGGCAGCTCGATTCAATTTGCGACTTTCTTTTTTCACTATAAATTTAAACTTTCAATATCCATTTTTCTCCCGGCAAGATAATGCTCATAGACATGTTCTGCTGGCAAGAATCTGACTTTGATATCTTGAAGTCCAAGAGAAGACAACATCTCCATTGATACCTCCCCACGCGCTTCTACTTCTTTGTTCTCTGTTGGCATAAGGAAACAGTTCTCCACTGATGTGAAGCCGTAATCCTCTATAAATTTCTTATAGGCCAACTGATATAAATACTGCTTAGTTATGGATTCGATTCCCGGTTGTCCTTTAGGCGCAATGCCAGGCTCAAGCTTTGCATTATAGTATTTTGCATCGAATATTATAAACTGGTTACCTCTGATAGTAATCAAATCCGGAATTAGAGTGTCTTTAGCTTTCTCTCCTGTAATCGTCCATAATGGTTTCTCAATTAAGTCTCTCAACTTTTGATTTTTGTCATATCCTGGTTTCAGTCTTTCGGAAAGTGGAATCGAACCGAGATTTGTATCAAGTTGGTTATCCATGATATCCGCACAAATGCCCTCCCACACAAGATTGAAACTATTCGTCCCGAAAAGTGACAGACAATCCAAGTCATTAAGGCTTCCACGTTGAGCTATATATGCATATACTGTTTTCAACACGAGTTGTTTTCTTGTATTAAACTGAGTGTTTAGTTCCTTTTCGATACGATAAAGGATATACTCATCTTCTCCAAAATCATCTAGGGTCTCATCTGTCAAATCGACGGGAGTAATTTCAAAGAGATCAAGTAGTTCTGCAGTTTTCAGCTCTTGTGAAGCCTTAGTAAGGATACACTCATGTAATCTCTTGAAATAATCGAGATCATCGGTTATTCGCTTTTTCGTTTGGAGATTCGTATAGAAAGGCCTATTGTTTGAAACGAGTGTAAATGTCTCATTGATGGTTTTATCCCACAGTATCTCACCGGATCCGTTGCTTTCAATGATATCCTCTGTGTTACTGTAAACCCCGTTCTCGTAGAAATCTGAAAGCAAGAAAAGTAAGACAGCAAGCAAATTAAATGTACTGCTTTCGCTACTGTCATTGAACATACGAACTATCTGTTCTTTTGTATTGTACTTTTCTAAAACCTTTATTACTTGTCTTAGTTCATCCTTTGGAGCTTCAGTATTAAGCAAATATTTGGGATAGCATTTCAACACACGCCCCGCAACAACTATGACCCCAACAAATGTAAACACATAGAGATATACATCTTCTCCCACTTCAACGTCCGCAACTTCGATATCTTCGTCAAGAAGGTCCGACATATCTCTCTGTACACCTGATGCTTTAACAGCCTTTAGAACACCAAACTCTTTTAGTTTTCTTATACGCTTAACCGTTTCCTCTTCTGAACACTCCAAAATCTCACGAAGATCCTTTTGCGTATACCTTTTTTGCTCTCTTACGAATTTAGAGATCATAAGTTAAGACCTCCTTATTCTTCATATTTGGGCATACCATTTTCATCAAGCTCGATGTTATCTGTCTCAAGATCTCGTGGCTTAACCTGGTTTTGAATTACCGGGTTAAAGATGCCAATACCTTGCTCATCAAATCCCTTACAGATTTCAGAGTATCTTGTTTTATCTCCTTTACATCCTTCAAACAGTTCATTTCTTTTCTGTTTTGCAGCATCATCAAAAAGATACATAAGAACCTTATGTTTAAAAACATCACAGAATCTCTTGCTATCTATTTCATCACCATTGTCTGGGACGACAATATTTCTTGAAATGAAATATGGTCCAAGTTGCTTGTCCTCATTTATTTTCTTCGAAGCAAGATAATCATTAATTGCTTTTCTAAGAGAATTCCATTCTATGAACTGTTTTTTTATAGAACCTACTTCAACAGATTTTCCTTGAATATCTTTATCGTTGTCATTTATGCCAAGATAAGTGAAATCCCATCTTCTTTTGAATGCCGTATCCATCGGGAACACACCCTGGTCAGCACTATTCATAGTTGCCCAGATGAACATATTGTCCGGAATACGAATCTTGGCGTAATTCTCCGGGGCACCACCAAGTTCCTTTGCAAGATATACCTTAATATCCTCAGATGCCTGAATCGGATACTCGCTGACTTCATCATCACCACGATCAAGCAGTTGGAATATATCTCCAAAAACGGCGGCTACATTTGCACGATTAATCTCCTCGATGATGAGAAGAAATGGCCTAATATTAGCATTTCGACTATTTTTCAGGGCCTTAACATACACCCTCATGAACGGTCCCGGAACATAGGCATAAGTAATGGTATCATTGCCTTGACTATCCTTGGATGGAACGGGCTTATATGTCCCCACGAAATGAGCATATGCATAATCAGGATGGAATGTAACGCGCTCATAATCATCCTCATTATTATCACCAATAAGTTCTTTCGCATCTTTGTTTATCGTATAGCTCTTGCCGGTACCAGGTGCGCCAAACAGGATACGATTCCTCTCAAAAGAAGATTGATAACCCGTGTTGAATCTAATCGGTATGTATTCGGCAGAAGTAGTAGAAGAATCCACCGAGCCGTTTGACCAGTAATATTTTTTATACAGGAACAAAAGGTTTTCGGGCTTTTTGAATTCATAACAGGTTGTCAGGTACCCCTCATCTTTCGGGAGTCTATCCGATTCGTCAAACGAAGAATGCCATACTCCAGATTTCTGATGCGCCATATTCTCATTCGCATCATAAAAATACGGAGAGAGACCATCCACAAAAGCTATCAATTGCGATCTATCCATCACGGTAATAACGGAAGATGACGAGGTCTCATAGAAGGACTTTATTTCTCCAGCTTTTCTTGATGCAGTCTTTTTGTCGCTCTGATAATAATGTGTAGACAGGGCTTCAGCCACTTTGTCCTTGTCAAGAGTGCCATTCTTGATATAGTTAAGTAAATCGCCAGTTTCTTTCCAGCCTATAGCGACAATACCTTTCTCTTTCCATTTTTCAGCATAATGCTCGGAATTGTCAGAAGAACCCAGTCTATAGAAATGGCGAATTTCTCCAAACATCGCATAGCAGATATCCTGAAAATGGGGCGACATATAGCTTGTTTTCTTTTTGATAAGCGCAAGCTGCCCGTTCATTCCATAATATTTTTCACTTGGATTAATTCCAAATCCAAACAGAATGTGTTTGAGCCAATCGGTTACATACCATCCGATAAACTGATCTGGAAAAATTATGTGGAAATACTTCTGGATCCATGCATAGGTGGCAAACTTTCCCATCAACGCATTCAAGTCATCATCCAGTTTTTCATAAGCCTCGACAGAATCGAGTGTTCTAGATTGAATCATCTCACAAGCATTCACAAGGCTGTCACGAATCGTTTTCCCAAACTGTAGTGCTTCTGTCTCTGAAAGAACTTGAGGTGTCTTAGGGGCGCCTGTCGTCCATTTTCCATCTTCTTGACGTTGGAAAAGGCCGAACTTGAAAGATGAACCGCCTGAAATACTTCCGAAGATTTTCTTCAATTTCGGATTAAACTCCAAATGATAACAAAGGCTATCATTGTTTCCATCCGCTGTCAGGAAAATGTAGCCCAGCAGCTCATCATCGCTCAATGATTTCAGGACTTCCGGTGCAAATTTCTCTTTGAAATCATTAAGCAAACTAACAATTTCATCCTTTGGAGTCTCGAACTTGACAGTGTGGTTATTAGAATAATCCATCACCAAGTTCGCAGCCTGTTCATATATCATGGCCCCTTGTTGCATGGTTCAATCCTCCTTTATTTGCTTTCCTTAAGAACATATTCGATACTATTATCGTAATCACCGTAAAAATCGAACCAGTCCTGCTTGAAGTTATCTTCCTTGTACTCCCAGAAGGAGGAAGGATCGGAAAGACGTCTACAAACGTAATCTACGGCTTTTCGTTCCTTTATCGAATAGGTGGATAAAGCGACGATATTTCCATCTCCGCTAACATTAAAAAGAAGCGTTTGTGAAAGCAACTTCATCCAATCTGCCATATTTCTTCTGGCTCTTGTCAACGGCTGAAGCTGTGAACCATCATGCCGTGATTCTATGATGCTTTCAGTACAAGGAAAATAATCTGACATATCCGTACACCGTACGGCATAGTCCTGCATTTCATCCAGCGACAGTATCGGCTGCTCACCGCGTTCCCACAATTTATATAAAATCTTCCATATCAGCGCCGCCGGTCTTATTTGGATATTGTAATGAGCCTGTAGCTCTGTGAAAGATGCATAGTTGAAGTTCTCATCATAGCTCTGCTTTAAAGACGGACTTAGTTGGGACTTATGACCATTTGGGTATTGATATCTTAGTAATTGCAGGCTAATCAATTCCGAATATGAAAGGCTCTTGTTCAAATAAGCCATTGCTATAGGCGTGAGCGTAAGCACCTTGCTTATCCTGGTGGAGTATATGAGTCCAAATTCGCTCAAAATCTGCTGGTAATCTCTCCAAGCATCAACCTGATTGCTATCTGCCCGAACATTAGCCGTAAGGATTCCGTTATCTACGAGATAGCCGTTTATTTTCTCTGCGTCTATAGTTTCTCCCTTGCACAGGAGACAAGCATTCAACAGACCATCGAACACCTCGGCTTTTAAGACTCCGGCATGATGAGTAATTGGCCATGATAAACCTTCATATGGAATATTAGGATACATTTTGCGCCTCCAATACTTTTCTGATTGCCGATAGTATTTCATATGCCAATAAAGGTGGCACCGCATTTCCTACCTGCCGATATTGCTCGGTCCTTGATCCGGAAAACTCATACCAATCAGGGAAACTCTGTAAACGCGCGGTTTCTCTAACCGTCAACGCTCTCGGCTTATATGGATGAATAAACGGTCTTGCACCTCCTGCAGACGAGCCAATCATCACCGTACCCGAAGGCATCTCTGGTCTAAGCCTGTCTGAATAAGAGCCGCGATCCCTTCCTCCTTGAGGAACTGCTTCAAAACGCTTTCTTACAGCATCCGTATGAACTCTTATCACTTGATTTGGCAATCCATCCACGTCTTCCAAAGCATACTTACTTGGCATCTTATCAGGAAGCTGATCATGCATAGGACCTGTTGCACTTGTTGGAAAGGAAAAGGATTCGCATGATATGTCAGGCCTAAATCCAACAACGAAAATCCGTTCTCTTTCTTGCGGAATACCGAAGTCGGATGCATTTAATTTGGTTCTATACAATCGATAACCTGTTTCGTTTTCAATAAACTCCAAGAGATTGCTAAAATCCTCTCCATGATTTACTGTCATTAAACCAGGAACATTTTCAAACATAAATACCTTCGGTTTTAACCCAGAAACAAGCTCAAAATACTTTATAGTCAATCTGCCTCTTGGATCATTCAAAGACTGCCTTTTGCCCATAATACTAAATGCCTGACAGGGTGGACCGGCTATAATCAAATCCACATCGCTTTCAACATTAGCCAAACCTCTTATTGTTTTAGTAGTTAAATCCATTGCATCATCGTTATACACAGAAACATGGGGCAGATTAGCTTTTATAGTCTCTGTATATGCCGGAATAATATCGCTCACTAATAGTGTCTTGAAACCAGCAAAATGTGCACCGAGATCAAGACCGCCGCCACCGCTGAACAGACTGATACAGTTATATTTATAATCAACTTCCTTGCTGAATGAGTTCAGCCTCTGAAGATATATGTTCGTTTTCTTTTTACTCAAAACAGTCACCCCTCCTCATAGCCAATTGCTGCCGCAATATCCCTAAAAACAGACTCAATTACAGGTGGGCAAACTGCATTGGCCAATTGTTTAGCTGCATCCGTTCGAGAAACCGCAGTAAAATCATAATTATCCGGAAATCCCATAACTCTTTTCATTTCATTAACGCTCAAGTGTCTACGCTCTTTTGAAAGAATCGGAATGTGCGCTCCCCCGCCTGAGTTCAAAACGGTAAGCGTAGGCAAAGGACTGTCAATTGACAATGCCCTTACGCCACTCGACCTCACCTGGAATACGCAATCGTTGAGGTCACAATTTGTTGCGACACGCTCCAATGATTTTCTTGTCCGAGGGACATTAAACGACATCTCATCTATGGTCTTGATGCCCAAATAATAGTCAATGTACTCATCCCATCTTTTAGTGACAGGGATAGAGCGGTCACCGTGAATGATAAAAGGTCGAAAAGCTGTTTTTTCGGTTCTTTTTTCTGTAAATTTTACTATACGCTCTCCATAAGCGTCCTTACGCAAGCCCACGATATAGATACGTGAGCGGCTTTGAGGAATTCCGAAATATGCGCTGTCCAATATAGCAAAAGAAACGCTGTATTCGGCATCCATCAGCTTTTCAGTAATAACTCGAAATGTCCTTCCCTTATCGTGCCTAACTAAATTGGGTACATTTTCCAAAAATACTATTTGAGGCTTTTTTGCCTCAATTACAGACATCAGTCTGAAAAAGACCGTTCCTCTGGAATCCTTAAATCCAAGCTCTTTTCCTGCAGCAGAGAATGGCTGGCAGGGGAATCCCGCACACAGCATATCAAATTCAGGCAGAGCAGACGGATTAATCTCAAAAATATCCTTTGAGTCAAAACCAACTCCGAAGTTCTGCTTATAGGTCTTTTCGCAATTATCATCGATTTCATTTGTATAAACAGGCTCAGCACTTATTCCTGATGCCTCAATTCCAAGCCGGAAACCGCCAACTCCTGTGCAAAACTCTGCGTATCTAATCATTATTACTTACCATTCCTGACTACATAAATATCTTGTGATGTTGCTTTAATCCATTGCGCTCTTGCCACTGGCAACCCACTCCTCCAGTTCGGAATGTTTGAACTTCCACGCCTTCCCGATTTTCTTTCTTGGGATATCTTTTCCTTTACGAATCCAATCGCGGATTGTCGCCGGCTTTACGCCAAGATACTCTGCTGCCTCTTTTGTTCCAATCCAGCTTTCTTCTTTTATAATTTCGCTCATTAGGTATTTCCTCACTTACGAAAATGTCTGCGTAATGACCTATTTCATAGTATGTCACAATACATGTTGTTTTCAATGGTTTGACTATATTTGTATCTGTTTACGTGGTGGCAGCAGTTCCCTTGTTATACATCCTCTACAATCCTTAAAAATAGTAGTTGCCTTGTTACGACAAGAGCAAAAAGTATTTCTCTTGTTACACACCCCAAAAACCAGGGTGGCAACTGTTGTCAGAGGGTATAAAGAAGGGACCCCGGCGACGCTGCCGTTCCTGACAACATTCTCAGAATCCCTTGACTTTAAGGCATATTATGTACTTTTATTCCTTGACCCGTGAAAGCACCACGACGCACTCAACGTGCTTGGTGTGAGGGAACATATCCACAGGCGTCACGCGCTCAATGGCAAATCCGCTGTCGAGAAGAACCTTGAGGTCTCTGGCCTGTGTCACAACGTTGCAGCTTACGTACACGATTTTCTTCTGGGCTAGCTGAGCAGTTGCCTTGAGGAAGGTAGGTGTTGATCCTGCACGCGGCGGATCAAGAATAATAACATCAAAGTTCTGGCCGTCTTTTGCCAGAGCTTGCATGTAGCGAGTAGCATCGTCGCAGATAAATTCAGCTTGAAGTTTATTGTTCCGAGCGTTTCTGCGAGCCATCTGAATGTTGTTTTCAACCTGGTCAACGCCAGTGAGCAGAAGGTTGACGCCTTGAGCCTCGGCGGCGTGCGCCAAGCAAAGTCCAATGGTTCCTGTACCGCAATAGGCGTCGAGGACTCGCAGGTTGCTGGCTTGTGCAGCGCTAGCAAGCTCGGAGCCAGCAAGTGCTCCGTCGATAGCCAGCTGATAGAGCACCTCAGTTTGCTGAGGATTGGTCTGGTAAAAACTGGTTGGACCGATCTCAAACGTGCAGCCCAAAAGCTTATCGCTCATAGATGTTGAGCCCCAAAGCTGACGGGTTTCTCGCCCTAAGATTGCGTTGGTGCGTTTCTGGTTGACGTTCAAGAAGATGCTGGTTAGCTCGGGGTGCGTCTTGCGAAGTGCGGCAATAAACTCCTGCTCGTGGGGCAAGCGCTGTCCGTTGACTACCAGCACCAGCATGACGTCGTCGGTGGCATATCCGCAACGCACCACGCCGTGGCGCAGTGCTCCTTTGCCGCGATCTTCCTGATAGGCGTGAATGTTGAACTGGCCGGCAAGATACGCCACATCGTTGAGGATAGCGCGTGCTCGACCGTCTTCTACCAGGCATTCCTTTGAAGCAATAATTTTGTGCGTTCCGCTTGCGTAAAAACCGGAGCGAACCGTACGACCTTTGCCTGGTGCAAACGGCGTGGCCGCCTTGTGACGATACGCCAGGGGCTCGTCCATTCCGCGGATGGGCTCGATAGTTACGTTATTGATGCTTGCCAGCGGGGCGAGAAGTTCTTCTACCTGCGCCTGCTTGCGCTTAAGTTGGATAGGATAGGGGACCGAAAGCCATTCACAGCCTCCGCAACTACGCGCAATAGAGCATGTTGGTGTCTTGTATCCCATAGTTCCTCTCCAAATCTTGGGTTACTACTATACCGTTTGCGGGCTTAAATGGCACGTTGAGGGGATTGTTGTGTCTAATATGTTTCATTTTTTGTATCTTTTCCCGTTTACCTAAAAAACCGTTAAGCTAACAGGCACAGTATTTTGGGCGAGATAAAGGGGTGGATTATGGCTCTCATCAGCAAAATTGGTATTATCGGCGCTAATCACGTAGGCGCACACGTTGCAAACGCCCTACTTTACCAGGGACTTGCTACTGAGCTCTACATTAGCGACACAAATGAGGTCCTCTGCAAGGCTCAGGTAAACGACCTGCTGGACGCAATGCCATTTTATCCACACCCTGCTCGCGTCTTTGAGCTTGATGACCGTTACGAGGAGCTTGCTGGCTGCGACATTATTGTTAACGCCGCAGGTCACGTAGCTGCTGCTGCGGGCAATCGCGATGGTGAGCTCTTCGTCACTACTGACGAGGCCAAGAAGTTTGCAAAGCGCATCGCAGACGCTGGCTTCGATGGTGTTTGGGTCAACATCGCAAACCCTTGCGACGTTGTTACCACCGAGCTCCAGTATCTGACCGGCGCTGACCCTTACAAGGTTATCGGCTCCGGCACCACGCTCGACTCCGCTCGACTCCGCCACGCTCTCTCCGGCGCAACCGGTTATCCAGCATCTTGCATCAACGCTTGGATGCTTGGCGAGCACGGCAACGGCATGTTCGCTTGCTGGTCGCACGTCTCCATTGGCTGCCTCACCCTCGACGAAGTTGCAGCTCAGACGGGCAAGACCTTTGACCTTCCAGAGCTTGAGCAAGCCGGACGCATGGGCGGTTACGTCACCTACAGCGGCAAGCAGTGCACCGAGTACTCTATTGCAAACGGAGCCGTCGAGGTCATCAAGGCTGTTGTTCACGACACCAAGCTGATCACGCCAGTCTCCACGCTGCTCACCGACGTGTATGGCGTTTCTGGCTTCTACTCTTCACTTCCTGCAGTTATCGGCGCTAATGGTGTCGAGAAGGTCTTTGTGCCTGAGCTCTCCGACTCCGAGATTGAGGCATGGCGCAAGTCTTGCGAGCACGTCAAGGGCAACATCGACCAGCTCGGTTGGCTTGAGGTAGACGCTCGCATCGACTAGCACGTCGCGCGCCGCGCGCCGCGAGCTGCGACGGGCGCGAGCAGCGTCGGCTGCGAGCATAGCCTGCGAGCAGGCAATAGTGCACACCGAACACACCTTGGGGGCTTCTCCCGAGGTGTGTTTTTATGCGACCAAGCTGTTTCTCTACCATCTTTTGACCGCCCTTTGATTGCGAGCCTGAAAAGCTCATCATGTCTGAGTAAAACAGCTCAGACATGGCGAGCAAAACCGGCAAATAGCTCAGACTTGGTGCACTTTTCCGGCAAATCGTTCAGACATGGCGAGAAAATCAGGCTCCATAAGAGTGCTCATGAAACTAACCTCGGATTCAAAAGTCACATCACGAAGGGTCCGCCTGAAAAGTGCAAAGAATCTGTGTTTTGGATACAGATTCTTTGCAGAAATCAGGCAAATCCACAGATTCTTTGGTGTTATCAGGCAAAAGTTACAGGATCTTTGTAGAAGTCAGGCGCGCTTGATGTAAGCCTTGCGATTCAGCTGCAATTCTCGAAGAGAAGAACTTCTCGCCTTGCGCATCACACACGGTCAAGCGCACGGTCAGGCGCGCTTGGTCCAGGCTCTACAGGTCAACTGGCATTTCAATGCACGCGACCAGACATGCTCCTGAGTGCGCAACGCATGCAGAAAAACCACCTCCTTACCTGCGATTTTTGAACAACATTTAAATAAAAATTTCTATTGACTTGTAATCAACGTGATATCACAATGATGCCAACATGAAGCTCATTGTCACAAAGGAGATCTTATGAGCACCGAGAAAATCATTAAGTCCAAGAGTGGTTGGCTGTTCCTGCTGATTACCATTGTTCTTTTTGCAGTTGCAGCCCTGTTTTTGGCTAATTTTGTACTCAGCGCTATCGCTGCAGACAGAAATCCTCTCCTGGACCCATCGTTCCCAAGCATCATTGGTGCGCTGGTATTCTTCTTTGCCGGAATGTTTGTTTCAAGCGGCTTATTCAGCCTTCAGCCTGGTCAAGCAAAGGTTTGCGTGCTGTTTGGTAAGTATATTGGCACCGTTAAGGACGAGGGTCTTCGCTGGGCAAATCCTTACTACGCCAAGACTCTTTCTACAAACTTGGGAGACCTTTCCTCTCTCGCTACAGGCGTGGGAACTCCAAGTGTAAATATACACACCTCCATCATTTCCACCCGTGCTCGTACGCTGAACGGCGAAGTCCTCAAGGTCAACGACCGCATGGGTAACCCAATCGAGATCGCCGAGGTTGTTGTTTGGCGCGTGAGCGATACCGCAAAGGCCCTCTTTGACGTCGACGACTACGACAGCTACGTTACTATGCAGGCAGAGACCGCGCTCAGGCACGTCGCGAGCATCTACAGCTATGACCACATGGAGGACGAGTCCGAGTCCAACACCGCAATTACTCTGCGTTCCAACATCGAGGAGGTCTCCGAGGCGCTTCAGTCCGAGCTGAGTCGCAACCTTTCTGTTGCTGGTATCACCGTTGACGACGCTCGCCTCACGCACCTGTCCTACGCCCCTGAGATTGCGCAGGCAATGCTCCGTCGCCAGCAGGCAGAGGCAATCATCGCTGCACGTAAAAAGATCGTCGAGGGCGCCGTTTCCATGGTTGACATGGCCCTCACCCAGCTTTCTGAGAATGGCGTTGTTGAGTTCGACGAGGACCGCAAGGCTGTTATGGCTTCCAACCTCATGGTTGTTCTCTGCGGCGAGTCCGAGGCTCAGCCTGTGCTTAACACCGGTTCCTTGCAGCAGTAAAGCATGGCGAGAAACCCATGGCACCTCGCAAACAATATCCACTTCGTGTGGCTCCAGAAGTCTGGGAGGCGGTTGAACGCTGGGCGCAAGATGACATGCGTTCAACCAACGCTCAGGTAGAATGGATTTTGCGCGATGCTCTGAGAAGGGCAAAGCGCTCTCCAAAAGTTCAAGACACTCGTGTGAACAAGATAGATAAATTGGAAGAAGGAAACTAACATGGCCGACAACATTCCACAGCCACCTGTTCCTAACGCTCCCGTTCCTCCTGTCGCGCCCGCAGCTCCTGCTGCTCCTGCGGCTCCCGCTGCACCAGCAGCACCCGTCGCTACGCCTACTGCGCCTGCAGCTTCTGCTGCACCGGTCCCAGCAGCACCAGCCGCGCCAGCGGCACCAGCTGCGCCAGCACCCACAGCCGCCGCAGCTCCAGCGGCTCCTGGCGAGGTTGTTCCCGTGTTGAGCGTTCAGCACTTCACCAAGAAGTATGGCTCCAAGGTAGCTGTTTCTGACCTTTCGCTCGACGTTATGCCTGGCGACATCTACGGTTTTATCGGCCACAACGGCGCAGGTAAGACCACGCTTATCAAGTCCATCGTTGGTGCTCAGCCATTTGAGGGTGGCGTCATTTTTGTGGACTCCAAGAACGTGCTGGTTGACCCTGTTGGCTCAAAGCAGGTCATCGCTTACGTCCCAGATAACCCAGACATTTACGAGTTCATGAGCGGCATTAAGTACCTCAATTACGTCAGTGACATCTTTGGCGTTCCTGCGGAGAACCGCGTCGAGCGCATTACTACGCTGGCCAACCGCTTGGGCATCACTGATTCCCTGGCAAATGCTATTGGCAGCTACTCTCACGGTATGAAGCAGAAGCTGGTTTTGATTTCCGCCCTGCTCCACGAGCCAAAGCTCATCATTTTGGACGAGCCATTTGTTGGCCTGGATCCAGCAGCAAGTTTCGAGCTGAAGAAGATGCTGCACGAGCTTGCCGACCGCGGATCTGCCGTGTTCTTCTCGTCACATGTTCTTGAGGTTGTCGAGAAACTCTGCAATAAAATTGCAATTATTCGTCAAGGCAAGCTTCTTGCCGCAGGTAAAACGGACGAGATTCGAGGCAATGCTTCTCTTGAGGAAGTCTTCCTTGGCCTTGAGGCCGGCGCTCCTGGCGTTTCTGCCGAGATTGCTCAGGATATGGCTACCACGAAGGACGGCGCCGCTGTTCAGCCAGTCATTCCTGGCGCGCCTGTCGCGGCTGCTCCAGCAGCATCCGCTGCGCCTGCCGCCCCAGCAGCACCCGCCGCGCCTGCGGCTCCCGCAGCACCTGCGGCCCCTGCTGCACCAGCAGCACCCGCCGCACCAGCAGCACCTGCGACTCCAACTGTACCCGGCGCACCAGTACCTCCAGGCGCTCCAGTTCCTCCCTCCTTCCCTAAGGAGAACTAGTCATGGCAAACAATGTTCCACAGGCTCCTCAGCGCCCCGATGTGCCTGAGCAGA
>QWCF01001961.1_pt1 | contig 13558 bp, 12 predicted proteins | sample 1972521 | NCBI WGS metagenome assembly QWCF01 (sample SAMN09866715, study PRJNA288562) | Human oral metagenome isolate term4_saliva, whole genome shotgun sequencing...
AGCCTCACCAACATTAGCCAAATATGGAACACCAGATAAAACAAGTGTATCGTCAGTGGCAGTGACACCAACAACGGAAAATACAGAAGTAGTCGTGAAGTATCCACAAGCTACAATTCCAGTAACACCAACAACTCCACAAAACCCTAACGAAGATCCTAAGAACCCTAACCCAGGAGACCCAATTGATCCTAAGAATCCAGGTGGATCAAAATGGACGAAAGATGCTCTTGATAAACTAAACAATATCAAGTCAGTAACTCGTACAATTACTTATGTTAAAGACGGTACAGATGAAGAAGTATCTACAACTGAAGCTCCAAAAGTAACGAATAAAGTAAGCTTCACACGTACAGTAGTTGTAAATCCAAAAGACGGTTCAGTAGTAGGATATGATACAACAGGTGACGGTGTTGCAGATGTACCAGCAACAGACACTACAAGCGGATGGACAGCTGCAGGTACAGCTAAATTTGCAGAAGTTAAATCACCAGTTGTTAAAGGATATGTTGTAAAACCTAACCAAGATACACAAGGTGATTTAGTAGAAGCTGATGGATCTAAAGTTAAAGCATCTACAACAGACTTAACTGTAGACTCACCTAACCAAGATCTAAAAGTTAGATATGTACCAGTAGGAAAACTTGTACCGAAAGTACCTAAAGGTGTAATAACGCCAACTCCGGTAACACCAACACCATACGAAAATGTACCAGGTGAACCAGGTAAAGTTGTACCACCAAGTCCAACGAAACCAACAGATCCACAAGATCCAAATAGTCCAAAAGTACCAGTGATTCCACATATCCCAGGCAACGAAACCAACAGATCCACAAGATCCAAATAGTCCAAAAGTACCAGTGATTCCACATATCCCAGGTACAACACCAAAAGATCCAAATGGAAACCCACTGAAACCAGTAGATCCAACGGATCCAACAAAAGGATATGTACCACCAACACCTAAGACACCAACGGAAAACACTGAAATCAATTACGAAAAAGATACTCAAAAAGCAGTAACGAAATTTGTAGATCCAAGTGGAAACCTAATTCCTGGTGTTAACAACATCGTAGAAACTGGTAATTCAGGTGATCCATTAACGAAAGCAACAGAAGTAACTACAGAAATTGCTAAGTTAATAGCTAAAGGATATGATCTAGTAAGCAACAACTACGGTAAAGATAACAACGGAAACTTCGATAAAGATTCTGGAAAAGATCAAGAATACACTGTAGTGTTAACACAACATATCCAGGACGTTCCACCATTTGACCCAACTAACCCGAACGATCCAAACACACCAAAACCAGGTGAGCCAATTGATCCTAAGAATCCTGACGGACCAAAATGGACGAAAGAATTAATCGATAAGCTAAATACGACTAAACATGTTACTCGTACAATCACTTATGTAGAAGATGGTACAGATAAAGAAGTAGCAGATAAAGCAACTGACAAAGTAACGTTCACTCGTACAGCTAAGATTAATGTTGTAACAGGTACTATCGAATATGGAAACTGGACTTCAGTGAACAACGATACTACATTTGATAAAGTAACATCGCCAGTAGTTCCAGGTTATGTTCTGAAAGATGCATCTCAAAAAGAAGTAGCAGCTACTGAAAACTTAACTGAAAACTCTAAAGATGAAAACATCAAAGTGGTTTACGTGCCAGTTGGAAAACTTGTACCGAAAGTACCAGAGGGTGTAACACCACCAACTCCAACACCGTATGATAATGTACCAGGTGAACCAGGTAAAGTTGTGCCACCAAGTCCAACGAAACCAACAGATCCACAAGATCCAAATAGTCCAAAAGTACCAGTGATTCCTCATATCCCAGGAACAACACCACAAGTGCCGAAAGATCCAACTAAACCAGTAGATCCAAACACTAACCCACTTGTACCGTTGAAACCGATCGATCCAAAAGATCCAACTAAAGGATATGAAGTACCACCAGTACCAAATGATCCAACGAAGGATACACCAATTGAGTACGTACCGAATAATCCGAAGGATGATGAGTTTAAACCAAAACCTCCTCAACCTCAACCGAATCCAAAACCTTACCCAGGTCCAAATCCTACTCCGGTTCCAAACCCAGCTCCAGCGCCACAACCGGAACCTAAACCAGAGCCAAAACCAAATCCAGAAACTCCAAAACCTGTAACACCTGCAGATAATGGAGATAACAACGGAAACAATAATGGAACACCATCAAATAATGGTGATCACACTCCAATGCGTGAATTACCAAATACTGGTACAGGCAATGAGTTTGCAATCTTTGGTACGGCAGCAAGTGCAATTCTTGCAGGATTAGGATTAGTCGTTCCAGGTAAGAAAAAGGAAGAGGAAGAATAATTATTTAAATGACTTCTTAGTATAGTAGCAAGCGGATGCCAGCAGCTCTTTCCTAATGAGGAGAGAGCTGCTTTTTTGTTGTGAAAGATAGGTTCTTTGTCAAATAGAGCTGATGAAACAATTTTAGTGAAGAAATTAAGCAGCATTAGGTTGCTTAATTCCTTTTTAATTGTTAAAGTGAATAAGAAATAAAAAATTATAGAAAATATAAGGTGTATCATGATTGAATTAGGAATTAGTACATTTGGAGAAACAACAGAAATTGAAGGGACATGGATTACTCCTACACATGATGAACGAATTCGTGAATTAGTAGAAGAAATGAAATTAGCTGATGAAGTAGGGTTAGATATTTATTCAATTGGTGAGCATCATCGAAAAGATTTTGCAGTTTCATCTCCTGAAATTGTATTAGCAGCAGGAGCAGCTGTGACTAAAAATATCCGATTAAGTTCTGCAGTAACAGTATTGTCTTCTGCAGATCCAATACGAGTGTATCAACAATATGCTACGATTGATGCCATTTCAAACGGACGAAGTGAAATCATGGTAGGACGTGGCTCTTTTACAGAATCATTCCCATTGTTTGGTTATAGTTTGGCTAACTATGAAGAACTCTTTGATGAAAAATTAGCGATGCTTGAGAACATTAAAGAACATGAAATATTAGAGTGGAAAGGGAAATTTACTCAAACAGTTAAACAAAAAGGAGTATATCCACGTGCTGTCCAAGAAGATTTTCCAATATGGGTAGCAACTGGTGGGAATGCAGAATCTACTGTTAAAATTGCACAAAAAGGATTGCCGATTGCATATGCCATTATTGGTGGAAAGTATGAGAATTTTAAAGGATTAATTGAGTATTATAGAAAAATAGGAATTGCGTCTGGACATTCGAAAAAACAATTAAAAGTTGCATCTCATTCTTGGGGATTTATTGCTGAAACGGATGAAGAAGCAATTCAAAAATATTTTCATCCTACAAAACAAGTTGTTGATGCAATTTCAAAAGACCGTCCATTTTGGCAACCATTAACATTTGAACAATATTTATCAAGTGTTAGTCCAGAAGGAGCAATGCTAGTTGGTAGCCCTGATACAGAATATTTAAGAGATAAATGGTGTTTAGCAAATATCTTTAGATAAGTGATTTTGTCATTGCATGACTGAAATTCAAAGAGTATAATGATGGAAAAAGTAAAAATCGGGGTGTTAATTATGAAAAAAGATAAAATTTTTCAATTAGTATTTACTGCAATTTTAATTTCAATTATTATTTTACAAAGTTTTATTCCATTTTTAGGGAATTTACCATTATTAGTCATTGATATTACGATTATTCATATTACAGTAATTATTGGCGCTTGTATAATGAGATGGCAAACGGGACTATTATTAGGGACAGTTTGGGGTGTATGTTCATTTATTCGAGCATTTACTTCAGGCAGTGCTATTAGTTTATTAGTCTTTACGAATCCATTAATTTCAATTGTGCCTCGTGCACTAGTTGGCTTACTATCAGGACTACTTTTCGTAGCCTTACAAAAAGTTATTTCATCTAGTCATTTGAGAATGAGTATTGTAGGAGCTTTCGGAAGCTTATTAAACACAACTTTAGTATTATCGTTGATTTATTTATTAGTTGGAAATCAATATGCAGAAAAATTACAAACAACTCTTGGTCAATTACCAGTCTTATTAATGACTATTGTTGGAACAAATGGTGTTCCGGAAGCTATTGCTTCTGCTATTATTGTACCAGTTGTAGGTGGAGTTCTTTTAAAATTAATGGAAAAACGGAGAATGAAGAATGCTTAATCAAAAGAAAGTAGCTGTATATGTTACAGGAGGAATTGCAGCATATAAGGCTCTTTTATTTGTAAGATTATTAATAAAAGAAGGTGCACAAGTAAAAGTGGCAATGACTCAATCAGCTTGTCAATTTGTTTCACCTTTGACATTTCAAGTTTTAACAAAAGAAAAAGTAATGGTGGAAACTTTTGACGAAAATGATCCATCAGTTGTTCAACATATTCATTTTGCAGATTGGACGGAATTGGCAATTGTCATTCCAGCTACAGCTAATACTATTGCTAAGATAGCTCATGGAATAGCAGATAATTTTGTAACAAGTGCATTACTTGCTACAACTGCTCCTAAAGTAATCGTTCCTGCTATGAATGAACATATGTGGGAAAATCCGACTACTCTAAGAAATTGTGCCCAATTACAAAAAGATGGTGTTATTATGATAGAACCATCAGAGGGGTTTTTAGCAGAAGGTTATTTAGGGAAAGGAAGATTACCTGAACCTGAGGAAGTTCTTCAACAAATAAAAGAATTAAATTTATTTGAGGAAGAAGACAAGTCATTATTTGGAAAAAAAGTATTAATTACAGCTGGTGGAACAAAAGAAAGAATTGATCCAGTTCGCTATATTTCGAATGATTCTTCTGGGAAAATGGGGTATGCCTTAGCAGAAGATGCTGTCAAAAAAGGAGCAGAAGTCATTTTAATTTCTGCAACTACAGCTTTACCTATTCCAAATGGAGTGAAAATGGAGTATGTGGAATCTGCTAGAGAAATGCAAGAAAAAGTGTTGAATCATTTTTCATCAGTAGACATTGCCATTATGGTAGCTGCTGTATCGGATTATCGAGTAAAAGAACCTGCTACTCAAAAAATAAAAAAAACAGATGATAAAGATGAAATTACCTTAACTTTAGTTAAAAATCCAGATATTTTAAAACAATTAGGAAGTTTGAAAAAAGAAGGACAAACAGTTATCGGATTTGCAGCAGAAACGCATCAAGTAATAGAATTTGCAAAACAAAAACTAGTAAAGAAAAATGCAGACTTTATTATTGCGAATGATGTTTCAGATCAAAGTATTGGATTTGGTTCTGATATGCATCAAGTGACAATCCTTTCAAAAAATGGGGAAGAAATTTTATTGCCAAAAGTTTCTAAACATTTATTAGCAAAAGAAATTTGGAATCATTTAGTTCCAAATTTATAGATTTAAAAGAAAATAGACTTTTCAAATGTAACAAAGTAAAATTTAAGTGTTACTAAGAAAAGTCTTTTTTGTTACTTTAATGAAAAACAAAAGGATGATTATCAAAAATATTAGGAAAAACTCAGAAAACTTTCCTGGTTTTATTAAAAAACTATGCGAAAGCTATTCCAGTGATGGAATTTGTGCTATAATGATGAAGGTTTATTAGGCATGAGAGGAGTAGATATGAGAACAGAACATCAAATGCCAGAGTTTATGAAAAATCATTATACTTTAGAAGCAGTAAAGGTATTAGAAAAGAAAAAAGTGACGTTGATTTTTAAACGTCTTTTTGATATCTGTTTGTCGTTAATTCTTTTAGTAATATTGTCGCCTGTATTTTTAGTTTTAGCAATTTGTATTAAACTAGAAGATGGTGGACCAATATTTTATCGACAGCAAAGAATTACAACATATGGAAGAGTCTTTAGGATTTTTAAATTCCGTACGATGATACTGAATGCTGATAAAATGGGACCACTTGTGACTCAAGATCATGATTCAAGAATTACTAAGATTGGTAAAAAAATTAGAGATTTTAGATTGGATGAAATAGCACAGTTAATCAATGTTTTGATAGGAGATATGACATTTGTTGGAACTCGTCCAGAAGTTCAAAAATATGTAGATGCCTATTCTGAAGAAATGATGGTTACATTATTATTACCAGCAGGAATCACTTCAAGATCAAGTATTGAGTTTAGAAATGAAGCAGATAAAATTTCTAAATGGATGGAACAAGGATTAACAGCAGATGAAGCTTATATTCAAAAAATTCTTCCAGAAAAAATGAGATATAATATTGATTACATTTCAGAATTAAGTATTGCTCAAGATATAAAAGTAATGCTACAAACTGTATTTGCTGTTTTAAGATAGTAAATGAACATTCGGAGGTTAAAAGACATGATTAGAAATATACCATTTTCACCACCAGATATTAGCAATCGAGAAATTGAATTAGTAACAGAAGTGCTTAAATCTGGTTGGCTTACAACAGGACCAAAAACAAAAGAGTTTGAAAGACAATTAGCAACATATTTAGGAACTGGTAAAACAGTGTGTTTAAATTCAGCAACAGCTGCATTAGAATTAACTCTACGAGTATTAGGAATTGGTGAAGGTGACGAAGTCATCGTTCCGGCTTATACATATACTGCTTCATGTAGTGTGATTGAGCATGTTGGAGCAACTCCAGTATTAGTAGATATTCAAGAAAATCATTATGAAATGAATTATGATTTATTAGAACAAGCGATTACCCCAGAAACTAAAGTGATTATTCCAGTTGAATTAGGTGGAGTTCCTTGTGATTATACACGTATTTTTGAAATAGTAGAAAAGAAAAAAGATTTATTCACTGCCAATAATGCCTTGCAAGCTCACTTTAATAGAATCATTGTAGTTTCAGATTCAGCTCATGCGATGGGAACTACGATTAATGGCTTATCAGTTGCTCAAGTGGCTGACTTTGCTTCCTATTCATTCCATGCAGTTAAAAATTTAACAACTGCTGAAGGAGGTTGCATTACTTGGAATCCTAAGAACGGATTAGATGATGAAGAAATTTATCGTGCATTCCAAATTTATTCTTTACATGGACAAACAAAAGATGCCTTAGCGAAGACAAAACCAGGTTCATGGGAATATGATATTGAGATTCCAGGATATAAATGTAATATGGCAGATATTATGGCAGCTATTGGATTAGCTCAATTAGAACGCTACGAAGGAATTTTAAATCGTAGAAAAGAAATCGTAGACCAACTAGATGAAGGATTAAAATCTGATATTATTCAAGTTTTACCACATCAAACAAGTCATTATGAATCATCTAGACATTTATATATTACAAGAGTAAATGGCGCTTCTTATGAACAAAGAGGACAAATTATTGAAAAAATGGCAGAACGTGGTATTTCATGTAATGTGCATTATAAGCCATTACCATTATTAACAGCCTATAAAAACTTAGGATTTGATATTAAAGATTATCCTCAAGCTTATCGTTATTTCGAAAATGAAGTAACCTTACCATTACACACTTTACTAACGGACGAAGATATTCAATATATTGTGCAAAACTATAATGAAGTTGTTCGAGAAGTATTAGAAGCATAGTGATGAAATAAGGAGAAGTGTAGATGAATAATCGATTAAAAATATTATTATTATTTGTATTAGACTCGATCATCGTGCTAGGTTCTGTATTTTTAAGTTTTAGACTTGTAACAGAAGGCTTAATTCGTAATATTCATGCATTAACAGTTACAGCATTGTTATCATTGACAGCTTATTATGTATTTTCATATTTTCTAAATTTATATTGGAGAGATTGGGAATATGCCAGTGTGTATGAAGTAATAACGGTTGTAAAATGTGTTAGTGCTGCAGTCATTGTTTCAACAATTGCAGGAATTGTCTGGTTTAAAACATTAGTGACTTGGCAATTTGTAGTAGTATTATGGCTATTACTTGTTTGTGCAGTAGGTGGCGTTCGACTATCGATGCGTATTTTTAGAGAATATTTTGTAGATAGTGTTGTTATGGAAAATGCGAAACCAACTTTAATTGTTGGTGCAGGAGCTGCAGGAACTTTATTAGTTCGTCAAATGTTAATGCATCCAAAAATGAGAATGATGCCTGTAGCATTTGTTGATGATGATCCAGAAAAACAAAGAAAAGATATTTATGGGGTTCGAATTTTAGGAACTACAAAAGATATTGAAAAAATAGTTCAACATATGGGAATTACTAAAGTTGTTATTGCGATGCCTTCATTACCAAATAAAAAATTAAATGAAGTCTACGATATTGCACGTAAAACTGGAGCAGAATGTGTCATTCTTCCAAATATTGATGAAGTCATGTCAGGAAACTTACATGTACAACAATTAAGAAATGTTGAAATTGAAGATTTACTAGGACGTGATCCAGTTGAATTGGATCAAACATTAATTGAAAAACAATTACGTGGGAAACGCATTTTAGTAACTGGAGCTGGTGGATCAATCGGTTCTGAAATTTGTCGACAAGTTTCTTCATTCCGTCCAAAAGAATTAATTATTTTAGGACATGGAGAAAATAGTATTTATCAATTAAATATGGAACTGCTAGGAAAATATGCTGAGCATTTTAGAATTACTCCTGTTATTGCGGATGTTCAAGATAGAAAACGTATTTTTGAAGTGATGGAAAAATATCGTCCAGATGTTGTCTACCATGCTGCAGCCCATAAACATGTGCCTTTAATGGAAATTAATCCTAGAGAAGCAGTGAAAAATAATATATTAGGAACTCGTAATGTTGCTGAAGCTGCCAATCATGCAAAAGTAAAAACTTTTGTAATGATTTCAACGGATAAAGCTGTTAATCCACCGAATATTATGGGAGCAACCAAACGCCTATGTGAAATGATTGTTCAAGATATGGCAACGAAGAGTGATTCAACGAAATATGTAGCCGTACGTTTCGGGAATGTATTAGGTTCAAGAGGTTCTGTAATTCCGTTATTTAAGAAACAAATTGCTAAAGGTGGTCCAATTACAGTAACTCATCCAGATATCGTTCGTTACTTTATGACGATTCCAGAAGCAGCACAATTAGTAATTCAGGCTGGCTCTCTAGCACGTGGAGGAGAAATTTTCGTGTTAGATATGGGTAAACCAGTTCGTATTGTTGATTTAGCGAAAAATCTAATCCGCTTATCAGGTTACAGTGAAGATGATATTGAAATTAAATTTACTGGTTTACGTCCTGGTGAAAAAATGTATGAAGAGTTATTGAATGAGGGAGAAATTAATCCAAAACAAATCTTCCCTAAAATTCATATTGGAATTGCAGACAATTCAAAAATTGATCGTGTTTATGACTTTATTGAAAAATTTGAAGATTATTCAGAACAAGAATTACACGATGAATTGATTGATATTGCGAATAAAAAGAAATAAAATAGAGAAGGCTGGACAATGCTCCAGCCTTCTTTTCATAAATTTGATTAATGCGATGTCAACAGATGGTACAAGAAGATTGATGAATGAGTTTCAAGAATCCTATCAACATGAATTTTATGCAATTAAAATTTTTGATAATCCTAAAAAGACATTGAATACAGGATTGAATTTAGGGTTTAAACATTCTGATGGAGAGTGTTATTTAAAAATCGATGCACATTCACATATTCCAGAAAATTTTATAGAAAATAATGTAGCAGTCATTCAAACAGGAGAACGAGTTTGCGGTGGAAGAAGACCAACGATTGTTGAAACAGATGATGAATTGGCAAAAACATTACACATCGTTGAAGAATCTGCATTAGGTAGTAGCATCGCTAATTATCGTAAAGGTGATGAGAGTCGTTATGTCGATTCTGTATTCCAAGGAATGTATCATAAAGATGTCGTAGATAAAGTTGGATATTTTGACGAAAAGTTAGTTCGTACAGAAGATAATGAGTTTCATTATCGTATCCGTAAAAATGGATTTAAAATTTGGTACGATACTTCGATTGAATCATTTCAATATATTCGACCAACTTACTCAAAAATGTTAAAACAAAAATTTGGTAATGGTTATTGGATTGGTTTGACGAGTCACGTATGTCGTGAATGTTTATCGTTATTCCATTTTGTACCAGGAGTTTTTGTAGGTACATTATTAGCAACAATTTTAGTTGCTGGAATTTCTGCATTACCATTTTTATTATTAGTAAGTATTTATTTATTAGCGATTATTGGATTGTCACTATTTGAAATTTCGACACATCCTTTCCATATCACTCGTTTATTGATTCCATTTTTAATGATTTCCGTACATATTTCTTATGGAATAGGGACGATAAGAGGATGGATTGAAGGCTTTTGGTGGAAGAAAAGCTATTTTTCAACAATTGAGGAATAAATTTATTAAAAAGTAGTAAATCTCTACTCATGAAATGGTGGAATTATGGTATAATAAATTGATTATAGATTAAAGAGAGGTTGAAAAATTTGAGTAGATTAGAGAATCATGTTCGTAACAAAATTTTGAAAAATAAAAGAAGAAAATGGGCAATATTTTTTGTTGTTCTTGCTGCTACATTTATTACACTGGCAGGAGTTTATATTCGTGCAAGACTAGCTAAAGTAGAAAATGTCATTCACCAAGAAGTTGAAACAGTTAATCTTCGTGAAAAAGAAATAAAAGATAATGATAGTTTTTCAGTATTATTATTAGGAATTGATAATGGAGCTTATGGACGTGGTACTGAAGTAGGTCGTAGCGATACGATGTTAGTCGTAACTGTAAATGAAAAATTAGGAAAGACAACTATTGTAAGTATTCCTCGTGATTCTTATACAGAAATTATCGGCTATGGAACAAATGATAAAATTAACCATGCTTATGCATTTGGACAAGAAAAAATGTCTATCAATAGTGTTCAGAATATGTTAAATCTCCCAATTGATTACTATGTAACAGTGGATATGGGTGGTTTAATGGGCTTAGTAGATGCTGTGGGTGGTTTAGATATTACACCTATATTAACTTTTACATATGAAGGAGAATCCTTTACTGAAGGAGTAGACAGACATGTTGATGGTGAAGCTGCCCTAAGATATGCCAGAATGCGTTATGATGATCCAGAAGGCGATATGGGACGTCAAAAACGTCAACAATATGTCATTCAAAAATTAGTAGAAAAACTATTAAATATTACTTCAGTAACTCGTTATGAAGAAATTTTAAAAACGTTAGAAAATTCAGTTCGTACGAATTTTACACTTGATAAATTATTATCGATAAAAAATAATTATCCAAAAGCGTTGAAAAATTTTGAAAGTGATAAAATTAGTGGTTCAGGAACAATGATTGGTGGAGTTTACTATTTTGTTGTCCCTGAAGAAGAAAGATTACGTATCTCAAATGTTTTAAGAGAATCTTTAGATTTATCAAAAGTTGAATCATTAAAACATATTGAAACAAATGAGACACAAATAGTACCAGATGTTGAAAAACATCAACCGGTTAGTCAGCCATTTTATCAAGAAGAGGCTGCTGATGAGTATGTAGAGCCAGTTCAACCGACTCCTGTAACTCCACCAACTCCAACAACACAACAGACTACAAGTGTTCAAAATACAACAACTATTGAAAAAGTGGATGATAAAAAAGTTGAGACAACAACAAGTGTTCAAAAAGTACAACCAACAACAGTAGCTCCGACTAAAATTGAGTCTTCAACGGTTGAAGTCGCACCAGCACCTACAAATACAACTATTGCACCTAAACCTGCTGCAGTAGAAAAATCAACGTCAAATAATCAACCATAATAAATAATAGAATTTGAGGAAAGTAAATGGTAGAACATCATGATTTTAGTCTTCGCTCGAAAAGAAGACAAAAGAAGACAAAAGGAAAACTTTTATTTATATTTATTTTAATAACAGCATTGTTAGTAGGCACTTCAATCGTATTTGCTGACAAATTAAATTTATTCCACCAAACAATTAATACGATTACTCAAGATGTGGGGAATAGAACAGAAGAAGAAGCACAAGAAATTATTGAAAATGCAAAACCTATTAATGTTTTATTATTGGGAATTGATAATGGGGCATATGGGCGTCCAACTGAAGATGGACGTAGTGACACAATGCTGTTATTAACTGCCAATCCAAGTGAGAAAAAAGCACAGTTATTGAGTATTCCTCGTGATACTTATACTGAAATTGTTGGAATGAATTACTATGATAAAATTAACCATGCTTATGCCTATGGACAAGCCAAAATGGCGATTAATTCTGTAGAAAAATTATTTGATATAAATATTGATTTTTATATGGAAATTAATATGTCAGGATTAATGGAATTTGTAGATGCAGTTGGTGGCATTGAAGTGACAAGCCCATTAACTTTCACTTATGAAGGACGTTCATTTGAAGAAGATAAAACGGAATTATTAGATGGCGAAAGTGCATTACGTTTTGCTAGAATGCGTTATGATGATCCAGAGGGAGATTATGGTCGCCAAAAACGTCAAAGAATAGTCATTGAACAATTAGTGAAAAAAATGATGTCCTTTAATTCCATTACGAATTTTGAAAAAATTATGAATGCTGTAAGTAAAAATGTTAAAACGGATATTCCAATTGGAAAAATTATGGCATTAAAAAACACATATGGACCTTCATTTGACCATTTAGAGCAAGCATTTATTGAAGAACGTTCATTATTATTAACGAATTCAATAGGAGAACAAATTTATTATTCTTATGCTACAGATGAAGAATTATTAGAAAAATCTAATTTAATCCGTGAATATTTAGGTCAAAAACCTGTTAAAACTTATCCATTATTACAACAAAGAGAAAACTTATTTTATTTAACTACACCATAGAAAGAAGGGAATCAAATGATTTACGCTGGAATACTTGCTGGTGGAACAGGAACTCGTATGGGTATTCAAGATATGCCTAAACAGTTTTTAACATTAGGAAAAAAACCAATTATTATGCATACCGTTGAGAAATTCCTATTTGTTCCAGATATTGATGTCGTTTATGTAGCAGTTCATCCAAATTGGATGACTTATTTTGAAGATTTAATTCATAAATATGTTCCAACACAAAAAGAAAAAATTCGTGTTGTTTCTGGTGGAAAAGATAGAAACGATAGTATTATGAATATTATTCATGATATTAAAGAAAAATCTGATGAAACGACAGATGATATTTTAATTACTCATGATGCAGTTCGACCATTTGTTTCATATCGAATGATTCAAGAAAATATTGCTGCAATGAAAGAGTACGATGTAGCAGATACAGTCGTTCTTGCAAATGATACAATTGTTGAATCTGTAGATGGAAAAGTTATTTCATCTATTCCAAATCGTACACATATGTATCAAGGACAAACACCACAGACATTTAAAATTCAAGCATTTGTAAATATTTATGAATCAATGGAAGAAGATGTGAAACAAATTTTAACAGATGCTTGTAAAGTATTTGTATTAAATAATACTCCTGTTGGATTAGTTCAAGGGGAATATTCAAATATTAAAATTACTACAGTAACGGATTTAAAAATTGCTGAAGCAATGTTGGGAGAGATCTAAGTGATTAATCGAGTATATCAATTGATT
>QWCF01000577.1_pt1 | contig 13497 bp, 9 predicted proteins | sample 1972521 | NCBI WGS metagenome assembly QWCF01 (sample SAMN09866715, study PRJNA288562) | Human oral metagenome isolate term4_saliva, whole genome shotgun sequencing...
AGCGAACCACGCGATTTGCCCGTGTACGGATATAAGATTTGGGACGTAGGACAACGCTTTAGCTATAGATTTACCGACCAGTTTACAGGCGAACTCTTTGGTTCTTTCTATGCAAACATACGTCCAACCTATCAAGGACGCCGCTATCATCAACGCTACGAAGACCTTGTTTTAGGTGCAAAAGGCAACTGGCAAATGAATAAAAACAACGGTTTCGCATTCTCGTACACCTTCGATAACTACGCCAAAAAAGACGATTACAACCTTGTTAAGCTGGTAGAAAAAGTGTACAACAACATTAACCACAGCGCACGCCTATACTATACGGGCACATTCGGACAGCATACATTCAACGCCGGAGTGGAAGCCGTACACGAAAGTCTACGCCATTACATGATGAAAGATACTGGTATGGTGAGTAGAACACAGTTCTCGCTCTGCGTTCAGGAGGATTGGAAAATCAATAATGCACTAAACATAGTGGTAGGACTACGTGGCGACAAAAGTCCAAACTATTCTTTCCACATCACACCTAAGGTTTCGGCTCTCTACAGACCACTTTCGTTCTTAACATTTCGTGCTGGCTATTCGCAAGGATACCGCATTCCCACCCTTAAAGAGCTGTATCAGGAGTTTAATATGGCAGGTATGATTACTATATATGGTAATAAAGACCTGAAGCCAGAGTATGGAAGCCAACTCTCTGCATCGGTAGAATACGACCGTAACGGGCTTAACCTGTCGCTATCGGCATATCACAACCGTTTCAAAAACAAAATAACATACGAGTATTTGGCACCCGGTGTAAACTACGATATGCATTATATCAACTCCGATAACGTAAAAACAACAGGCATAGAGGCTACTGTTAATTACAGAATGCTATGCGGCTTGAGCTTTATGGGGGCTTATACGTATATAAACGACTACAATGTAAAAGACGGATACAACCGTTCGTGGATACGTCCACACTCTGCTAAGTTCAACGTAACCTATAAACGGAAGTTCGGAAAAACCACCGAATCTATTGCACTCAATAGCCAATGGATGTCGCGAATAACACGTTACGCTTACGATTCGGACGCAAAGGCATACGTTCGCTACGTTTACGACCCACGAACAATATGTTCGCTCAACCTGCGATCTGAACTTCCACGTGGTATAAACCTTGGTTTTATGATAGACAACCTATTTAATTATCACGATAAAGCGTCCGACTCTGATGTGCAACTACCACTCAACGGCATTAGCTACGTGCTTACAGTAGGTATAAACCTGTCCGACTTGTTCGGGAAATAATATCTTTCACATTATTATATATACTGTGCTACACAACTATAATGTATTGCTTACACAGCAACAACACCCTCTCACTATGGCGACAACCTTTTATCGCCATAGTGATAATGCGTTATATCCATAGATATAATGTGTTGTATCCATAGATGTAATGCGTTATATCCATAGATATAACATACTTACACCATAGTGTTAGAACTGTAAAGCCATAGCAACAAAGATAGTTTTGCACACAGTAAACAAACAATATTAAACAGCTAAACCATTCATAAAGAAATAAAAAACGAACAGAATGAAGAAACAAAAAATAATAATCGGCGCCGTTATAGCACTGCTACTGCTTATTGGTTTCGGCGTTTGGAACAAGTGGATGTCCACTACTCGGATAGCATTCATAAACTATCAAACCATAACACTGGGGCAAATTGGTCGTGCAAACGATAATCCGCTCATCAAAATAGAGAGTCTTGACGCTGACGACATAGCCAAAGCCGATGGCTACGATATGGTTTTTGTGCAGGCAATGGGCTTACGGCTAACCGAAGAACAACGTGCTGAGCTTGAAAAAGCTATGAAAAACGGAACGCCAGTGGTGAGTACGCTCATCACAAATCCCGATAACGATTTCTGTTCGGTAGACACTGCCAATGCCAATCGTATGAAAGCGTATATCGACAACGGCGGTCGCGAAAACTATCACAACCTTCTTAGCTATGTAAGAAAGTACATAGACAAAAAAATTATCTATGCTTCTGAACCCGGAAAGGTGGTAGAACGCGTGCTCGGACTACTATATCATGCCGACCCAAGCCGTCCCGACGACGAGGACAAACAGTTTAATTCGTTGGCAGAATATAACAAATTCCTAAAAGAAAAAGGACTTTGGAAAGCCAATGCACCCGCTATCATCATAACAGGAAGTATGGGCGAGCCTAAAGAACTAATAGCAGAGTTAGAGAAAACTGGCAATATGGTGTATCCAGTGAACTCTATTCAGCAGTTTGTAGAGGCACATCACGCCGATAGCATTAAGGTTTCAGCTATCATTAATATGGCGCACGGACGCTTAGGCGATGCTTTCGTAGACTATTTGAAGCGTGTTGATGTTCCATTATTCGCTCCGCTGAACGTAAATCAGCAGGAAAAGAAGTGGGAAAACGACAAGATGGGCATGAGCGGAGGCTTCCTTTCGCAGAGCATAGTTACTCCAGAGATTGACGGAGCCATACGTCCGTATGCCCTTTTCGCACATTATGTAGGCAAAGACGACCTTGAATACGTTGCTGCAATGCCCGAACGGCTCGGCTCTTTCGTGCAAACTGTAAACAACTACATAGCTTTAAAGCACAAGCCAAATAGCCAAAAGCGAGTTGCCATATACTATTATAAAGGACCGGGACAGAACGCTTTAACCGCAGGAGGTATGGAAGTGGGACCTTCGCTCTACAATTTGCTGGTGCGTTTAAAGCACGAAGGCTACAACGTAGCGGGCTTACCAGATTCGCCAGAGGGCTTAATGCAAGCCATACAAAGGCAAGGAGCAGTGTTCAACCTATATGCTAAAGGAGCGTTCGACGACTTTATGAAGAACGGAAAACCTGCTCTTGTAACCAAAAACCAATACGAAAGTTGGGTGAAAAAGACACTCCGACCAGAGAAATACCAAGAAGTGGTGAAGGCAAACGGCGAGTTTCCAGGCGAATATATGTCTACTCCCGATGGAAAACTAGCTGTTGCACGTGTTCAGTTCGGTAATATTGTGTTGCTTCCACAGAACGCTGCAGGCTCAGGAACCAATGCTTTCCAAATTGTTCACGGCACTAACGCAGCTCCACCACATACATATATTGCTTCGTATTTGTGGACACAATATGCCTTTAAAGCCGATGTGCTGATACATTTTGGCACACACGGCAGTCTCGAATTTACTCCAAAGAAGCAGTCTGCCCTAAGTAATCTCGACTGGCCAGACCGTTTAGTGGGCACACTACCACACTTCTACCTTTACACTATCGGCAATGTTGGCGAAGGACTAATAGCCAAACGCCGTTCGTATGCCGGACTACAGTCGTATCTTACACCGCCTTTCATGGAGAGCGGAATGCACGGAGCATACGCAGAACTATCGTCTAAAATAAAGCTTTACAACCAAAACATTGGCAAAAACAAGGCTTTATTGCAACAAACATCGCTTGCAATAAAAGCCATTGTGGTGCGTTTGGGCTTCCATCGCGACCTTGGTTTAGACAGTATACTTACCCGTCCGTACACAGAAGAGGAGATAACGCGCATCGATAACTTTGCAGAGGAACTCTCAAACGAGAAAATTACAGGACAACTTTATACTTTAGGCGTACCTTACGAGACCGCACGCATCAACAGTAGTGTACTTGAAATGTGCACAGATCCCGTAGCTTACTCGCTGTTTACACTCGATAAGGTACGCAAAAAAGCCACCGAAGCCTTGCTAAAACACCGTTCAGAGTTCAACAGTCGCTACCTTTACCCTGCCAAAGCATTGGTTCAGTCGCTCATAAATAGTTCGGCTGAAGTGTCAGATGCCTTTGTTTGCAAAGTAGGACATCTATCTCCAGACGACATTAAGCGTGCCCACAAGATATACGATGACCTTAATGCACCATCGGATATGATGAGTATGATGATGCGAATGGGCTCTATGAGCAAGAAAAACAAAGGCGGAAAGGGTATGCCAATGGGTATGGGAATGGCTAAAGGTATGGGCAAAATGCCGCCAGAAATGGCAAAAGCTATGTCGAAAGGCAAACCAATGCACGCCAAACAAGGAGGTATGCCACCAATGGGACACCCCGGAAAGATGCCAAAAGGTATGGGAAAGAAACCTGAAAATATGGGCGGACACCCCACAACAAAGGGCAAACAAATGCCACAAATGGGCAAACCAATGGGCGGAAAGGCTATGCAAGGAATGCCTAAGAATGGTATGGCAGGCATGGCAGCTATGATGAAAGACAAGAAAAAATCGTATTCTAAAGAAGAAAAAGACTTTGCTTTTGCGGTAAGAGAACTGGAACGAACGCTCAAAAACATAGCAAAATACAAGCAATACCTTCTTATTAGTCCGCAAAACGAGCTCGAAAGCATCATCAATGCTATGAATGGAGGCTACACTGCCCCCTCTCCCGGCGGCGACCCTATAGTTAATCCGAACACATTGCCTACTGGGCGCAACCTGTTTGGTATAAATGCAGAGTCTACACCAAGCGAAGCTGCATGGGAAAAAGGTAAACAATTGGCACAAAACACCATCGATTTGTATAAGCAACGCCACAATGGTGCAATGCCACACAAGGTTAGTTACACGCTATGGAGTGGCGAATTTATAGAAACAGAAGGGGCTACCATCGCTCAAGTGCTATATATGCTGGGCGTAGAACCCGTACGCGACTCGTTCGGAAGGGTAAGCGACCTACGCTTAATCCCATCTAAAGAGTTGGGACGGAAGCGTATCGACGTTGTAGTACAGACCTCCGGACAGCTCAGAGACCTTGCTGCATCGCGCCTTTTCCTCATAAACAAGGCTGTGGAGATGGCTGCCAACGCCAAAGACGACGTTTTTGAGAACGAAGTTTCCATTGGTGTGAAGACCGCAGAACGCCATCTTACAGAGAAAGGAGTATCGCCTAAGGAGGCACGAAAGCTAGCTTCGCAACGCATTTTCGGTGGAATGAACGGCAATTATGGCACTGGCATACAAGCAATGGTAATGAGTGGCGACCGCTGGGAGAAGCAAGAGGACATTGCAAACACCTATATTAACAACATGGGAACCTTCTATGGCAGCGAGAAAGACTGGGAACAGTATAACAAATATGCCTTCGAGGCTGCTCTAACGCGTACCGATGTGGTGGTGCAACCACGCCAAAGCAACACGTGGGGGGCATTAAGCTTAGACCATGTATATGAGTTTATGGGTGGATTGAACCTCGCTGTACGGCAAGTAACGGGCAAAGACCCCGATGCTTACCTAAGCGATTATCGCAATACACATAACGTTCGCATGCAAGAAGTAAAGGAAGCCATAGGCGTAGAGAGCCGTACCACCATTCTAAACCCTGTATATATAAAGGAAAAAATGAAGGGTGGAGCAAGCGCAGCTGGTGGTTTTGCAGAGATTGTAGAGAATACTTACGGCTGGAATGTTATGAAACCGAAGGCGATAGACAAAGAATTGTGGGACGATATATACCGTGTGTACGTGCAAGACAAGTACAAACTGGGCACAAAAACATTCTTTGAACAGAAAAATCCAGCAGCTTTGCAACAGATTACAGCCGTTATGCTCGAAACTGTACGTAAAGGAATGTGGAAAGCAACGCCTCAGCAGGTGGCTGATATTGCCAAATTGCATGTAGAATTGGTTAAGAAATACAAGCCATCGGGCTCTTCTTTCGTTACCGATAATGCCAAACTACGCAAGTTTATAGCATCTAAAGTTTCGCCAGAACAGGGCAAAGACTATCAACAACAGATAGAACAGGTGCGCAATTCGGCTGCAAATGCCAACAAGGGTACTGTTATGAAACGCGAAGATATGTCGCAAAAAGTTGAAAAACATTCTCCGCTGCTTAGCAAAGGTCTTGTTATTGGTGGTGCAGTGTTGCTCTTTGTAGCTTTAGTAGTATTCATTGTGCGCCGCCGTCGTAATACGAATGCAGAATAAATGAATAATGGAAACCATAGTATACATACTATTTATGCTTGTTTGTTTCAGCTTTTTGCTGAAACAAACTTTCGTAAATACTTTGCAACTTAGTATTACTGCGGTGGCAGCAATGGTGTTTACAGGCTTCGCTTGGCACGTTGCCATCTTGCAATCGTCCACAGAAATAGCTGCATGGTTGGCAAATACAAACTTGGTTCGCGATATTTCTGTGGTGCTAAACATAGACGTTCTCTTGTCTATGGCATTCTGCTTGCTGGCTGCAAACATCAAAATTGGAGAACACGTAGGGCGCAAAGCTCGCTGGCTATATGCCTTTTTACGGTTCTTTCCTGGCATTATGATTGTGCCAACTATATTTGCTTTGCTTGTTGAAACCATATTTATGTTTCCGGGCGAAGACTTCTCGCTCATTGCTTGGACGCTTGGCGGTGTGTTCTGTGGGGCTATTTTGCTGCTCACATACACCATAAAGCGGTTGCTTCCCGAAACTTTCTTACGCTTAGAACTACTTTTTCTCTGCAATTTGCTCATTGCTTTGGTGGGCATAGTGGCTACAGTGAATGGCAAAACTGCCGTTGTGGGAACCGACAGCACAAACTTTGGTGCCCTCGCAGGTACACTTGCTTTGGTTGTTGTGGTTGGCATTGTGGGAATGTTGTGGCAACGTTGGCACACCAAACGACAAATGAAACAGTTAGAATAACACACACACGTTGCACAAAAAACATTTAGGCGCAACACATAATAAATAAGAATATAAAACAATAATACATTATGAACTACATTACAGACATACTCTACTGGATTTCTTCAGGACTTCTTGTACCCGTAGTCCTACTTCTCATCTTCTTCTTTTTGCGGTCGTTGTTGCTCTTGGGCGGCTTCTTCAGTCAGTATCTCACTATGCGCAAGAGTGGCATAATGCTACAAAAAGAGGTAAAACAACTCTCTTCCAACAACCTTTCTACACTTGCAGAACGACTACCAAAAGGCAAATTGCCCGTTGTAACCTGCATTTCTAAAATGTTAGAAAACCGTAACAGTCCTGCAAAAGTTACCTTTTTGCTCGACGAATACGAGTGTATGGTGGAGCGAGAGCTTGAAACGCCAAAGATGTTTACTAAAATGGGACCAATGTTAGGACTTATGGGCACGCTCATTCCTATGGGCCCGGCTCTCGTTGGCTTATCTTCTGGCGACATTGCGTCTATGGCTTACAACATGCAAGTGGCATTTGCAACCACCGTAATAGGCTTGTTTGCTGGCGGAATAGGCTTTGTAGTAAAGGCAGTTAAGCAGCGTTGGTATCGCAGAGATATGGGAATGCTTAACTATATTGCCGATATGTTAGACGAAAACCGCGACAAACAACTATGAGAAGACGACAAATTAAATTTGAACACGACGAGGACGACGACCCAATGAGTGTTGTTAGCAACCTCTTCGATGCTGCAATGGTGTTTGCGGTGGCACTTATGGTGGCGCTTGTTACCCACTATAAGATGACAGAAATGTTTAGTACGGAGAACTTTACCGTGGTAAAGAATCCGGGAAAGCAGAATATGGAGATTATTTCGAAGAAAGGAAAGCAGATAGAACGCTACACTCCATCGAAAAATCAGGACGCTAAATCGAGCAATAAAGGTAAGCGTGTGGGCACAGCCTACCAGCTTGAGAATGGCGAAATTATATATATTCCAGACGAATAACCACACTGGCAACACACACAACTATATTGTTGTTTTTTAAAAACCCCCTTTTTGCAATGCAAAAGTATGGTTTTTGGCGTTCAAAAACCACCTTTTTGTAATGCAAAAAGGGGGTTTTTACGTATAGTAAAATATCCAGCATACACCGTACAAACCATTTATCGTGTGCAAATGTATGGCAACAAACACCCACGTATGGTTTATTTATCATACAAAATGTATATCAGCGAACACACCGCAATATCCATTTTTTGCGCAAATATATTGCAACGTGCACTCCGCAAGGCGTAGGGGCAGATTCATCGCGCCCGTTTTTCAATCCAAACCAAATGGTTTTGATATGTCGAAATGATGCGAAACGCAACGCCATTTCGTGATTATTCGGGCACACAGCCACCATAAATAGGCAAAAACATCTACGAAACAAAGCTATCAAAAAGAGGAAACGAGTATAGCTAAGTTATTGTTTTTTAACTAATCGGATTTGCAATTACAAAAAAAAAATAGTTTCTTTGCCATTCAATAAAGTATTTTTTTAACAATACAGAAACAGCACTCGACACACTAAGTGCACGTTGGTTGAAAACAAACACCAAACGAAGGTATATTGAAAAGACATTCCAAGCAAAGCCAATAAGCCGAGCAAAAACTGCAAAAGCAGTAATAAAACAAAGGAATATAACAGCTGAAGAATTTTAAAAGAACTATAACATTATGAGAAAATTTCTATTTTTGATGATTGCAACATGCTGTTTAACAACAACAATGTATGCACAAGACAATTGGAAAATGAGGGTAACAATGAAGTCGGGAGAGGTTAAAGACTTCCCTTGCGATGATGTTAAAGACGTAACCTTCAGCAATACGAATAGCAATAGCTACCATGCCGATGTGGCTGTAACTAACACTTACAACATATATTACGGCTCTGTGTCCGACGAATTGGCAGCTTACACCCTACACCTTTGCGATGGAAAGCTGTCGAAAGGTGGCTTACCAACCGAGATTAATAAGCACGATATAAGGGTAACTATACTTGCTAAGCCTTCGTTAAACCCAAATAGCGCAGCCTTAACAAGCGGAAACTATACGCTTGTAGATAATACTGACGAGGCTGGAGTGTACCACAAACAAAGCGTTTACATAGAAACTAATAAGATGAATGCCAACGGACAGGTGGACGGTTTCCTAGATTCGCTTACCGTTTGCAACCTTAAGGTGGAACAACGACCTAACGGAACATACAACTTGCTACTGGAAGGCGAACTAAAAGAACACGGAAAAATACGCTTTACATACGATGGCAAGCTCGATTTTGTAAACAAAGACCCTGACACAGGCTACCAAAGCATTACAGAAAATGTAGACTTTAAACCAAAAAGTATGTCGGGACGATATGTAAGAGCTACCGATTCGTATTGCGATTACTCCATTACTTTCTTGAATTGTGAGACCGATGCAGAGGGATTTATAGTAGGAGCAGGCGAGTATTTGAACCTTGTGCTTCTCACAGAATATAAAGTTCCAATGGACATAAACACCATTGTGGGCACCTACAGCGTAGTTATGCCAGTTACAGGAGCTGTTTACGAACAAGGAAAATTCATTGGAGGCACTATGTTTAAGCGTGGAAACACCACCTATCCAGTGGGTTCGTACTACAAAGAGTTTGACGGACAGGGCGGCGAAGCATTCGGATTGTTCAACGGAGGCACTATAACCGTTACACAAAACAATGGCGATATCACTTTCAAAGGCAACTGGACTACACCCGAAGGCAAGAATGTGAAGATGGACTACACGGCAAATGTTAGCAACATTATAGACCAATCACAACAGCAAACAAGTGCTAACGCCAACCAGAAAACAAACATTGGTAAAGCCAACAATACCAAAACAACACTGCGCACCAACATTAACGATGTGCAAAATGCTGGCAACAGTATATTGATGATTAAGAATTAAACCTAACTTCGAGCTTCTGCTATCTCACACAACCATAAGGAAGGCGAGGTAGCAAGCTCTCTTTTAGCTATCGTCTTAGGCATTAAGACTTTAGAGAACAAGCCAAACACCAATATAAAAAGCGCATTTTTGGAATGTTCGCAGCATTATTTGCAGACCGTTAGCAGCTGTAGGGGCCGATTTATCGTGCCCGCGTTATTGTAAAAATACAATTTTTAGTTCGCAAAAATTGCGCTATTGATGAAAAGAAAGTACACATACGCTTAGAAAAATATACGTTTTTGATTAAAGAAGAATGTACGAGTGTTCATAAAAAGAGTACATTATTCCAAAAAGAAATGCTAAAGCCGTTTGGTCTTAGCATTTTCTTTTATAGAACAAAAGCCATTTTAAGCACAAAATATATTAGAATATATACCCATGAATACGCAACAAGCATATCGCAAAACACCCATATTTGTTGCGCCAAATATTCACATTCAAACACGAAATATATTGCTACCAATTTGCAACAACATAACATTCAAAAAACAAAAACCATACTTTTGCAATGTAAAAACCATACTTTTGCACGCCAAAAAGGGGGTTTTTACACGCCAAAAAACCCCTTTTTGTTTTTCGTTAGTATAACAAACACGTTGTTAATGTGTTACGAATATTCCGTGAAATGGTTGCGAACATTCCACAAAATGCCCACGAAACATTCCACAACAACGCAACGCACACACTGCTATTTTGGGGTAAATATAAAAAAGGGACCCCATAAATGGAATCCCTTTAACTGCAAACCGTCTGCCATAACCATTGCAAACAGATTGCAACAATGCCACAAACGCCCTCGTTCTATTGTTTTTTTACAAAACACAAGAGCCTCAGGCGCACTGTGGTTTTAGTAAGAACGTGCTATAATAACACGGTGTTTAGCTGGCTTTCCGCTCACCATGTCCACGCCTTCGGTCTGTTCGAACATAAAAGGAACACACCGAATGGTAGCCTGAGTGTCTTCTTTTATCTTTGCTTCCGTCTCTTCTGTGCCGTCCCAATGGCATAAGAAGAAGCCACCATCCTTAATTCGCTCTTTAAATTCATCGTAGTTATCACACTCGTATATATGTTCGTTGCGGAAGTTGAGTGCCTTTTGATAGATGTTAGTCTGAATATCGTCAAGCAATTTCTCTATTCTTTCAACAATTCCATCGAACGAAACGTTTTCTTTTTCTAAGGTATCGCGGCGCATTATCTCTACCGTGTTGTTCTCTAAGTCGCGTCCTCCCATTGCCAAACGCACAGGAACGCCCTTAAGTTCGTAGTCGGCAAACTTAAATCCTGGTCGTTTGTTGTCGGCATCGTCATACTTTACGCTAATGCCAAGCTGTCTAAGCTGTTCAACAACAGGCTTTAGCTTTGCCGAAATGGCAGCCAATTGTTCGTCGCCCTTAAATATTGGCACAATAACAACCTGTATTGGAGCAATCTTTGGAGGTAGAACCAACCCGTTATCGTCGGAGTGTGCCATAATAAGAGCCCCTATAAGGCGTGTGCTTACCCCCCACGATGTAGCCCAAACATATTCTGGTTTGTTATCTTTATTTAGGAAAGTAACATCGAACGACTTAGCAAAGTTCTGTCCAAGGAAGTGCGATGTGCCGCTCTGTAGTGCCTTTCCGTCTTGCATCATAGCCTCTATGGTGTATGTATCTAATGCACCTGCAAACCTTTCGGTAGCACTTTTCACTCCCTGCACCACAGGAACGGCGAGCCAATGTTCGGCAAAGTCGGCATAAACTTTAAGCATTTGTCTTGCTTCTTCCTCTGCTTCCTCTCGTGTTGCGTGGGCTGTGTGTCCTTCTTGCCATAGAAATTCGGAGGTACGAAGGAATGGTCGGGTGCGCATTTCCCACCTCATTACGTTGCACCACTGGTTGCACATCAATGGAAGATCCCTATATGAGTGTATCCAATTGCGGTAGGTGTTCCATATAATGGTCTCGCTTGTTGGTCGAATAATAAGTTCTTCGTCTAGTTTTGCTGCAGGGTCTACCTCTACTCCACCCTCTTTTTCGTTAGCACGGAGCCGATAGTGGGTAACCACAGCACATTCTTTGGCAAATCCTTCTACGTGTTCGGCTTCGCGAGAAAGGAAACTTTTTGGAATAAGAAGTGGGAAATAGGCATTTTGTGCGCCTGTTTCTTTAAACATTTTGTCTAACTGTGCCTGCATCTTTTCCCATATAGCGTAGCCGTAAGGCTTTATTACCATACAGCCTCTAACGGGCGATTGCTCTGCTAAATCGGCTTTTACAACAAGGTCGTTGTACCATTGCGAATAGTTTTCTGCCCGTTTGGTAAGGTGTTTTAATTCTTTTGCCATAATATATACTATCTTTTTCTATGTCGTCTTTATAGGCAAATTCCCTAACTAAATAGGCAATTCCCCATTGTTTGAATAACTTTATCAGCGTAATTTTGTGCAAAATTACAAAAAAATGTTGGCAAACGGCACTTCAAAATAAAAATAGTTGTATCTTTGTTGCGGTGTCAGTGCCTTAAGAAGGCATTGGTTTTGCAGGATAACAATTATGTGTTGTTTCGCTTAAAAAGAATGTAATGTGCTATTAAACCGTATGTATGATGTGCGCATACATATTGTGCAATATGCCAGAACATATATATTAGAATTTTAAAACATATAAAATTATACGCATTATGAAGAGTTTAAAAACAATAACAGCCGCACTTTGTGTAGCTACACTCGTATCTAGTTGTGCAACAAATCAAGGAACTTACAGTGCCGGAGGTGCCGGAGCAGGTGCCGTTCTCGGGGGTATCGTGGGCAACATTATAGGTAAAAACACCAAAGGAACTGCTATTGGTGCTGCCATTGGTGCCGCTGTAGGTGCTGGAACTGGTGCTTTAATTGGTAGACACATGGACAAAGTAAAGCAACAAACCCAAGCACAGGTAGACAATGCTAAGGTTGAAACTGTGAAAGATGCCAATGGTTTAAGTTGCGTAAAGGTTACTTTCGACTCTGGTATCTTGTTTGCTACCAACAGTTCAGACCTTAATGTATCGGCAAAACACGACCTTACGAAGTTTGCTGGTGTACTTAGACAGAACAGCGACTGCGATGTTGCCATTCAAGGATATACCGATGCATCGGGCAACGACAATATTAACATTCCGCTTTCAGAGCGTCGTGCCAAAGCCGTTTCAAGCTATTTGCGTTCGCAAGGTGTGTCTTCTGGACAGATTCGCACAGTAGAAGGTCTGGGAAGTTCTAACCCTATAGAGAACAAACGCGTTAGTCAGGCTAACCGAAGAGTAGAGGTTTACTTGTATGCATCTAAAGAAATGATTAATAAAGCCAATAATGGCACCTTGTAAAAAGATGCCTTATTTTTGATTAAACTTAACTACCGCTAAGACGTGTTCCGTAAATGGAGCACGTCTTTTTGTGTATATAACATTCTAATAGCCACACATTTACAACCTGAATATACCACAAACACCCACGAAACACGTGGCGAACACTCCGCAAGGCGTAGGGGACCGATTCATCGCGCCCGTATCCTGACATTATCAAATATACATATTCGTTTCATCATACACGCATTTTCGCATTATCAAATGTGCGTTTTCGTTCGTCATTTTGTGGTTGTTTACATATCTGCAAACACCATAAAATTGTGCACCAACGTACACTTGCAACTCGCTATGGCACAACAACATACACAAAATGCCTACTTTCGCATTGCAAAAACCATACTTTTGCAATGTAAAAACCCCCTTTTTGCACGCCAAAAACCATACTTTTGC
>QWCF01000785.1_pt1 | contig 13493 bp, 12 predicted proteins | sample 1972521 | NCBI WGS metagenome assembly QWCF01 (sample SAMN09866715, study PRJNA288562) | Human oral metagenome isolate term4_saliva, whole genome shotgun sequencing...
AAATGAATACTCCGTCAATCTCCCTACACGCTTCTACTATAAGAAGAAATGGAACAATGGTTGGATTAACGTGGTCAATCCGTTCCGTGCCTCAATGGTGCTCGGCACACCGGGTTCTGGTAAGTCGTATGCTATCGTGAACAATTACATCAAGCAGCAGATTGAAAAGGGCTTTGCGATGTATATCTATGATTATAAGTTCCCTGACCTTTCAGAGATAGCCTATAATCACCTGCTCCATCATTTGGATGCCTATAAGGTAAAGCCGCAGTTCTATGTGATAAACTTCGACGACCCACGCAAGTCGCACCGTTGCAATCCCATCAATCCAGCCTTTATGACGGATATATCGGATGCCTATGAGAGTGCCTATACCATCATGCTCAACCTTAACCGCTCGTGGATTCAGAAACAGGGAGACTTCTTCGTGGAGTCACCGATTATCTTGCTGGCTGCCATCATCTGGTTTCTGAAAATCTATGAGGACGGGAAGTATTGCACCTTTCCCCATGCCATCGAATTTCTCAACCGTCCCTACGCACAGATATTCCCGATACTTACTTCCTACGATGAACTTGCCAACTACCTTTCTCCTTTTATGGACGCATGGGAGGGTGGAGCACAGGACCAGTTGCAGGGACAGATCGCCAGTGCCAAGATACCGCTATCACGTATGATCTCGCCAGCTCTTTATTGGGTGATGACGGGTGATGATTTCTCGCTCGACATCAATAACCCTAATGAGCCGAAAGTCCTTGTTGTGGGTAACAACCCCGACCGTCAGAATATCTACTCAGCTGCTCTTGGACTCTATAATAGTCGTATTGTGAAACTCATTAACAAGAAGAAGCAACTCAAATCATCGGTGATTATCGATGAGTTGCCGACTATCTACTTTCGTGGACTTGATAACCTCATAGCTACTGCGCGAAGTAATAAAGTTGCCGTATGTTTGGGCTTTCAGGACTTCTCACAACTTACCCGTGATTATGGAGACAAGGAGAGCAAGGTGATACAAAACACGGTTGGTAATGTGTTCAGTGGCCAGGTTGTTGGAGAAACAGCTAAGACCCTTTCAGAGCGTTTTGGTAAAGTACTTCAACAACGGCAGTCTATGACCATCAACCGCAATGACAAGTCTACGTCTATCTCCACACAAATGGACAGCCTTATCCCGGCTTCTAAAATCAGTAACCTTACTCAGGGTATGTTTGTGGGTGCAGTATCCGATAACTTCGATGAACGTATCGACCAAAAGATTTTTCATGCAGAGATTGTGGTGGACAGTGCCAAGGTATCAGCAGAAATGAAAGCATATCAGCCTATACCAGTGATAGTGGACTTCAAAAATGAAGATGGCCTCAATAAACAAAAGGAGAGCATCGAAGCTAACTATCGCAAGGTCAAGGAAGAAATTCTCTCGTTAGTTGATTCAGAGATTATGCGTATTAAGAATGATCCGAAGCTTGCTCATTTAATCAAAATGTAATCCTTTCATCTATACATTATTAATTATGGATTTGATTATTCCCAATAAGAATCAAAGGTATGATCTCTGTAAATCTCACAACGATTTCGTTCAAAATTGAGTATATTAATATTATAGAAAAAGTTGGAAGTGCTTATCAAAGAATGAATGAAGGGAGATATTACAGAGTCGGAATATCTCCCTTTTGATTTACTACTTCTTGAACTTGCCGCCTTTCAGGTCGCTCCCCACCATCCGCTTATTGATTTTTTCACGGAGTTCGTCAAGAAAATAAGTGCGACTGTCATCTTTGCGATGCTTTATATTCATATATACGTTGTAGCAGTTCTTTATCTCCACTCCGAAGATTTCAGAGAGTGTGTGCCAATTCCTCCATACCAATTTCTCCATTACTGATACAATTGCAGGTGTCGAGAGCATACAAGAGTTCGACTAAATAATAAACAGAAATACCAGAAGACAATGATAAAATTGTTACTCCGGCAAAAAAATGAAACTTAAATGTCGTTATTTTCATTGCCTGATGTTTTTGCAGGCTAAGTTTGAAAGATTGTTTAGGGCAAAATAACCCTCAAAATGCAAGTAATATTTATGTAAAACTTATAATGAATCAAGATATTGCTTAGGTTTCATCCTGTGATATTTGCAGAAAGCCTCTGTGAAATGACTGAGGTTAGTATATCCAACTTTATAGCCTACTTCTGACACTGAGTAGAGGCGAGTGGAAAGCAGTCGTTTTGCCCATTCCATCTTTTCGGATAGGGCATATTCTGCGATGGCTTTTCCAATAACCTGCTTGAAGCACTTTTGTAATTTGGAACTGCTCATATTGGCTTCACGCGCCAATCCGAACGTTTTTCGAGCTTTTCAAGGAACATTGTCAGTAATTCCATAGTTTTTCCATGCAAATGAAGCGTTGAAAAAGGATTGTCGATTTCAGTTATAGACTTAATGTTATCCAAGACCTGTTGCATTGCAGGTGTAATGGTCTCAAACAAATAAAAAGCCTTGTCCGATTGGAGAAGCCGACCGATATAGGTTTCATGTGCTGCATCAATCTTTTCAATCCAATCCTTATTGAAAGTCAGTGTAATATTTTCGTATCGTTTCTTTGGAGGAAAACTCCACTCAGTCGGGATGCTACTTGAAGGCATGAAAATGCCATCGAGCGTGTCCACTCCGACCGTTTTTGTACTTGTTCCAATTATCTGCTCGTGTTTATGCTCATTGATATAGAACATGACAGGAATCCATTTCGAGTTTTCTACCGAGCGACGTATCATAGTTATCGGCTCGTATGCTACGAAACTGATATAAGTCAATGTTAGCCATGGCAGAGGATAATATTGTTTGAAGAATCCACTACCAATATAAGAAGGAATGGTAAATCCATCATTTATTACTGATGTGCCAAATTGTTCGGCAACCATCTCCATCCAATCTTCAGGCTTATTAATTGCACAAAATTCTATGGTCATTTTATCATGTCTTTTTGCAAAGTTACAAACAAACACGGATAAAAACTTGAATTATTGCAAGTTTTTATCCGTATTACTCTCAAAAAAGAACCAATAGCTCCATGAGAAATGTTTTTAATGAGAGTTTACTCAAATGCGACTAAACTTGAAGGAACTCCTACGGCAGTAACAATTGGCTTTTGCGAGCATTCGCCTGTCTTGGTATTGTAGGTGTAATACCCCGTACCATTGTTACATATCATTCCAAAGACGATGAAGTCCTTGTAGCGAGTTATAGCAAAAGAGCCATTGCTATCGGTCATTGGCAAATCAAGTTTTTCGATGGTTTTGTTCCAAATGTCGATTTTCACAGGTTGGAAGTCTTTCTTGAGTATTCCAAATTCTGTATCCGTTACTTTCACGCAACTATACACAATACCATTACCTGCATAGAAAGACTTAATCATATACTGCCCTGTTTTGCCTATTCCTTTTATGGTTGTCTTCGATAGGTTGAACAGATAATCGCTATCCCATTTGTCGCTTCCTTTGCGGATACGCAGGAAACCTTCCTTATCGGCAACATTGAAGTTGTTACCCGCACTGTAAAAGTAGATGTCACCCCGCTCGTCTATGAATGCGTCAGAATGGCGGAACAATCCTACAACACTTGTGCGGTTATCTTTGATAACTTCAGTCTTTTTCGTCTTGAGGTCAATGATAGCTACCTCTGCTCCAGTACCCGGTACGGAGGTATGAGGCGAATTGAGCTGATTGAGGGCAACATACATCTTTCCATCACGGATGACATTACAGCCGGGATCAGGATTGTTATCTTGAACCGCATAAGACGAGAGATCAATTTCATCTTCCTTTTGCAATGTTGAAGTATTGATTAACGCAATTTTTCCACGTCCGTGCAAAGCAACGTATGCCCGCTGTTCATCAACGAAGTTAATTTCTCCGGGTTGAGCCATCTGTTCAAATGTCATAGTACCTGCTTCTATCAGTTCTCCATGGGCACCTCTTGTAAACTTATGTATCTTATCCCCGAATTTCCCTTCGGGTACAAGCACTGTATTACCCTTAGCAAAGAGGTAGCAACCGAACCCGAATTCAAATGCTTTCTTATTGTCGGTCGCTTGAGGAGTCAAATCACTGAATGTCCCTACATAAGCACTTTTGTCCACATAATGCACAAAGGTGAAATGTTGCTGCACCTCTTGAGGAGTAGGCGTAGGTTCATCATTTTTGTTACAAGATGTCAGCCCTATGAAGCCGACCAGCATAGCAGAAAAAGCTATACGATTGAAAATTGTTGTATTCATCTTTTTATATTTGTTAAATTAGAAAATTCCTTTTGAGAAGACATATCTGAATTTGAGGTGAAGTGTCCGTCCTGCCAATGGTTGGCGGAATTGGTCCCAAACTTCTTTGTTCATTATATTATGGCATTCCAAGGCTATGGAATATTTGCTTTTGTAGGTCAACAATAGTCCTATGTCATTGACGAAACTGCGGGGAATACGTCGTTTCTGTAATTCGGTAAGTTCCCAGAAGTAGAAGAACTCCTCAGTAAATTTGCCGTCCCAGAAAGCCTTGACATACCAATTCTTGAATAATCGGTTGCTGTGATACTCCGCCCCGAAGTTGGCGAACAAATAGGGAATGTTCGGTAGTCGCAATCCTTTTGTCGGATTGGGGGCTTGGGTACCGGGTAAATAGTTCAAGACATCACGCACATCCTGATAAGTTAGATTTCCGTAGGCATAGACCGTTGGCGATATGTCCAATTTTATTTCGGTTTCTATACCTTTAATATGTACCTTTTCTGCGTTTACATATCCGGCTGCCATGTGTTGTTTCATCAGTTTTATCATATCGCTTACCTGCATATAAAAGCTGTTCACTTCAAACTGCAATCGCGATAAGCCGAGGACATCATTTTTGTCTATTAAGAACCCCAGATTGAAGTTGTGGCTTTTCTCTGGTCTCAATCCGGCTGCAGGAAAGGTGATGATACCATCACCGAATAGTTCTTGTGAATTGGGAAGGCGTATTGCCCGCTGGTAAGATGCTTTCAAGTGAAAACCTCTGAAGGGCTCGTATTTTATTGCCTCTATCCAGCCTATTTGTGAGGTCGTATTGTTCTTTTTCTTCGGAGCCTCAATCATCTCGTATGAAGTCAAATCTTCTATCTCGGAATGGAGGTGGAAATACTTTGCGGAGAGCATATTCGTCAGTTTCTTATCAAAGAGTTTTGACTCCCAAGTCAACCCCGAAATGAAACTGGTCTTTTTACTGGGAAATCCTCCGATAACAAAACCTGCATGCTGACTTGCAATGTTGTCGCTCGGTTGTCTTCTGGCGTAGTTAATAAGTGTGTTCAGATTCAAACTGTGATTGGCGGACAACTTGTAATCAAAATTGATACGTTCATTGATTTCCAATCCTTTGTCATTCGAGTTGTGAGGAACATCCCCTGTTTCTCCCTGTCCATTCGGACTCGGATATATGTTTCCTTCGAAATCGTGATTAACTCGTGCCGTATCCACAAAATTGTTTGTTGTATGTGAAAGGGAGAAATGGGACTCAAGATTAAGGCGGTCGTTCAGCATTCCGCTTTTTATCAGTTTGTTTTCCAACATAAACATTCCAGATTGGTTTTCGGCATGTTGTATGTTTTTTAAGATACCTTGGATTTCATTGAAACGATTGTAATACCCGAACTCGGTACTAATCTCATCGAACCAAAGTTTCGTGAAAGCAATTTTTCCCTTCAACATATACGAACGAAAACGGTCATGGTCACGTCTTACCAACAGATTTTCTCTCTCGGGAACTCTGAAAGAGTAGTCATTCTTTGCAGATGTATAATAACCTCCCGCACCGAGTAGAATGCCACTCTTTGGAAAATTCTTGCGAGAGAAGACACTTCCTTTGTGTGTTTGGTAAGATCCGAATTCATACGAGGCATCTAAATAATCCGTACTAAACTCTTTAGTAACGATATTGACGGCTCCCCCCAATCCATCACATCCGAAACGGGCGGGTATGATACTCTTATAGACTTCTATTCTTTCTATAATGTCTATCGGAATTTCATCAAGAGAAAAAGCCCCGTCAGAAGTACTCATTGGTATTCCGTCCCATAAGATTTGAATGCGGTTTCCTTCCAATCCATGAACGATAATTCTCGAACTGCTTCCCAAACCGCCGGTCTGCCCAACTTTCAAACCTATGGTTTTATTCAAAACGGTTTCTAACGAAATAGATCTGCCTTGAAGTTCTTTCGCATTTATTACAGAAACTGCTTCAGGCGACTCTCTGAGTATTTGTGCTCTTGTTTTTCCTACTACGACTACATCTGCCAGCTCTGTTGATTCCGGGAGTAGTCTTATGGTATAACGCATCCCATTTGCAGTAATCGTATCGGTAATGGTCTGATAACCGACATAACTTACCATAAGCATAAGTTTTTGATTACTTGATGCACTTAGTTTTGCAATACCTTTCCTGTTTGTAGTCGTACCATTCGTGTACGTTGGAGCATTCAAACCTTTCCATTGTACGGCGGCAAATTCTATACTGTTCCCATTTTCTGCATCAATAACTTTTATTTCTGTTGGTTGCAGTTGTGCAAACATAGGAAAAGACCACAACGATAGAAAGCCGACAATGAGCATTCTTTTGTATAAATGGACTATTGAGCTGATTGGCATATCATATTTGTTTGTGAGATTCTGTGCAAAGGTACTTACCTTCCGAGCAAATAAATAACCCTATTATACACGCTTATACCCCTGTTGTGTTTATATGCGAGCAAATTGTTGTTTTGGGGCAGTGTAATGCTTATCGGGGTTATTTTATCCCTGTTTGTTGCCGTACTTTTGCAACAGAAAAAATCAAAACGACACATATATGGATAAACAAAAAGTCAGACCTCTTGATGAGGAACGGGAGAGCCGTAGCCTGCTCTCCAATGCTGTGGTTATATTGCACCTTATTTTAGGCACACTCCCTATACTGCTTGTAGTGTGGGCTGTGGACAAGTTGATAAATGGCACGCTCCCTCCCATAATAGTTTGGGGTATTGGAGGAATAATGATACTATTCGCAATGCTTCGAGGCGTATTCTATGGAACCTCGATTTGGCGCGCACACCGGTCGGCTTACAATGCCCTTACACGATTGAGGTTGCGTATCATAAGTCATTTGCAACGCTTGCCGCTCGGTTTCTTTCAAGAACGGAAAGTTGGCGACTTGGTGAATATTATTAACCACGATGTGGAACAAATTGAAATTTATTTAGCACATGGATTACCCGAAATCCTTTCGGCTACTCTTTTTCCAGCCTTACTCTGGGTAATCATTATGGTGTTAGACTGGCGTTTGGGGCTGTCGCTCATTTCTCTTTTACCTGTGGCATTTCTTCTGCAAATGGCTGTCAAAACACTTTGGGGAAAGAGCTTTCAACACTTTATGGAAAGTACGCAAAAAATGTCGGAAGACCTTTTGGAATATGTGGCTACCATATCGGTAATCAAAGCCTTCAGTAACGAGGAAAACAGAACGGAACGGGTACTTGGTGGTATGCGCGACTACATCCGTTGGGTAAAGCGGAGCATGTTTAGCGTTACCGTTCCCATGACATTGATAACGATGTTCTTGGAAGGTGGTATCGTGGTAATGACCCTTATTGGACTATGGATGATGAGTTCGGGCGAATTAACTGTAGCCCGTTTTATTCTTGCCCTGATATTGGGTGGATTGTTCTCGTCCTCTTTTGCTAAGTTGGCAACATTCCAACATTTCCGAATCGTCTATGGTCAGTCGTTGGCAAAAGTACAGTCCATTACAGAGGTACAGACAAAGGAAACTGCTGACAAGAAAACGGATACGACACAAACGGATGTTTGTTTCGAGCATGTTACATTTTCCTATCCAAACAAGGAAGACAATGCGCTGAAAGATGTATGTCTTCAATTTCCGAAAGGAAGTCATACAGCTATCGTCGGCGAATCCGGATCGGGAAAAACCACACTGGCAAGTCTGATGATGGGGTTCTGGCAACCTCAAACAGGTACTATCCGACTAGGAGGAGAGAATATTACGGAACTCTCCGAACGTAATATCGCAGATTATTTTTCGATGGTACAGCAGGAGGTTTTTCTCTTTAACACAACTATTCGGGACAATATCCGTATAGGAAAACCTACCGCCACACAAAAGGAAGTGGAAATGGCAGCAGAGCGTGCTCGTATTCATGATTTTATCATGGGCTTGCCGAATGGTTATGATACGCTGGCAGGCGAAGCCGGCGTAAAATTTTCTGGCGGAGAAAAACAGCGTATTTCCATCGCCCGAATGTTGCTCAAAGACTCTCCAATAATTATTCTCGATGAAGCCACTGCCGCATTGGACGGAGAGAATGAGAAACTAATCCAAGAAGCTCTTGATGAATTGCAGCGCAACAAGACCGTCATTACCATTGCTCACCGTCTCAATACTATTCAGGATATGGAGCGTATTGTTGTGATGGACAAAGGGCAGGTTGTGTCAAAAGGAACACACCAAGAACTGATGAAAGACTGTTCTCTGTACCGCAATATGACGGAAACGCAAGAACAAGTAAGTAAATGGCAATTAAAAGAAGAGGAGGAATAAGAATGGTACGCAATATACTGAATGAATTGACCGCTAGCGGAGTTCGGCATCTAATTATCTCCGCACTGTTTTTCGTGGTTTATGCCCTTTGTGGCACGGCGGTAATGCTCACAGTCTTGTTTCTTATCGACCGTCATATACATGGAGAAAGCATCTCTTTCATTTCGGCAGCATGGGTACTCGGTAGTCTGCTGGTCTTGAAAACCATATCCAATGCCATTGCCGATATGAGTAAGCATTTTGCCGGATTTGATCTTGTGGAACGTATCCGCGAGAAAATCATACTGAAACTGAAAATGTTCTCACTCGGCTTCTATACCAATGAGCGTCTGGGAGAGATAAGTACAATCATTCACAAAGACGTTGATAATATGGAAATGGTAGTAGGACATCTATGGACACGGATGTCTGCCGACTTCATTGTAGCTCTAATACTCGGTATTGGACTATTTTGTGTGGATTGGCGCATGGGATTGACAATGGTAGCCATTCTCCCCATTGCCCTATTTTCTCTGTATCGGGGTATTCGCTCGGGAATGAAAGCACAGGAGGAATCACAGGATAATCTGGCAGATATGGTCAGCCTCTTTGTTGAATATGTCAAGGGCATCCCAGTTTTGAAAGTATTTGGAGGAAAAGGAATGTTCCGTGACAGACTCGACCACTCTGTTAGTGAATTTGGTGAAAGCAGTAAGAATATTTCTCGTTTGGCAGCTGTAAGTGTGGGCAGATACACTTTTCTGATAGAATTGGCTTTCGCTCTGATGGCTACAATCGGTCTTTGGTGGACACAGCAGGGGGAACTTTCTCTTTTCGCTTATTTAATGTTTATCATCGTCTCAAAAGAATTCTACAAACCTTTTGTCAATATGGAGAATCATTGGTTGAATTATATCAAGGTAAAAGATAGTTACGGACGCATTTCCCATTTATTGAATGCTCCTGTTATCACCAATCCTGAACAGCCGAAAACAGCAACCCATTTCAATCTTTCCTTTGACAAAGTGGATTTCCATTATGAGAAGGAAGGTTTTGAGATGAAAAATCTCACGTTCCATGTTCCCGAAGGAACAGTAACGGCACTTGTTGGCTCGTCAGGTTCAGGTAAAACAACCATTACCAACCTGTTACTCCGTTTCTGGGAACCGCAGACCGGCAGTATCCGTATCGGTGGTTTAGACATTCGAGAAATGGACTATGATTATTTACTCGGTAAAATCAGTGTGGTGATGCAGAATGTTATTCTCTTTTCAGATACCATTGCCAATAATATCAAAGTAGGCAATCAACATGCTACGCAGGAAGAAATCGAAGACGCAGCACGTAGGGCGATGATACACGACTTTATCATCAATCTGCCAGAAGGTTATGAAACAAAAATCGGAGAAAACGGTTTGGGATTATCCGGAGGTCAGAAACAAAGGCTTTCAATCGCCCGTGCGTTCCTCAAAGATGCTCCCATCATTCTTTTGGACGAGATAACAAGCAATGTTGACCCTGTCAATGAATATAAGATACAACAGGCAATGTCTTCCCTTATCCGAAATCGCACAGTCTTGGTCATTGCCCATCATTTGCAAACCATCCGTAATGCTAATCAAATTATTGTGATGGACAAGGGACACCTTGTAGAGTACGGGACGCATGCAGAACTTGCAGCAAAAAACGGAATGTACTGCAAATTGCTGTCTATGCAATAACCTAATCAATGAAAAATATGGAGGTATGGAGTTTGATCCATACCTCTCTTTTTGCCACTTTCATCCATATCAACGCCACAAGTACGCAGTTATTTCCAACTGCTAACATGCACAGTTTCTTTGATTTACCTTTGCCCATACACCGCTATTGGTGTCATTAAATACATTGTAAGATGGACGAAAAAATCAAAGATCAAGAAGCTCTTTTGATGAAAGACTCCAAGGATGAGAATCTCAAAGCCCTCTCAGGGACAGATGAGAAAGGCGGACTGAAGACAGTATCGCCCACCGCCGAGCATGAACAGAACTTCCTCTCCAACTTCATACGGCAGTTCAAGCCCCCCCACACAATTCCACTTCCTCAAAGTCCTCTTCGAGGGTGTTGTTGCCAGTGCACGAGTGTTCACCGAGATGCTCAAAGCACCGGATGCTCCCTCCAATAATGCCAGTTCGGGATAAGTAAATTCCCTAAAAAGTTGGTAATTTCGCCATTATTTTGCAACCTTATGATTGAAAATCAACAACTTACAAACATATATAGCGATGATTACCACTGACAAAGTTACATAAATATTCTGTGTGTTGGATGACTTCTGCAAGAATTTAGATACCGAATTAACTAAAAATCTCCAAATCGCCCCATGGACGAGGGATATAAGCGAATGGGAAACTGCAAAGGGCAAATGTCCAAAAGCGAAATCATGACCATCCTGCTGTGCTACCATTTTGGCTCATTCCGCAACTTCAAGCACTATTACCTCTTTTTCATCGAGGAACATTTGGCAAGCTACTTCCTCTATGCCGTGTCCTACACGTGTTTCGTGGAACTCATGCCCTGCGTATTTTTCGACCTGATGGCCTTCATGCGCATCCAAGGTTTTGGAAAGTGCACGGGCATTAGTTTCGTCGACAGTACGATGATTTCGGTATGCCACAACATGAGAAGGAAATTCAACAAGGTGTTTGATGGACTTGCCAGGAACGGAAAGGGAACGATGGGTTGGTGTCATGGCTTCAAGCTGCATCTGCTGTGCAATGAGATGGGCGACGTACTGACCTTCTGCCTGACCTCCCGCAAACGTAGACGACAGAGATCCTATGGTGTGGAAGGTCTTCACCAAAGTGCTCTACGGCAAAGTATTTGCCGACAGGGGGTACATCAAGCAAGAATTCTTTGAGAACCTCTTCAGCCAAGGCATCCATCTCGTTCACGGGCTCAAGTCGAACATGAAAAACAAGCTTATGACCTTGTGGGACAAGATGATGCTGCGCAAGCGATATATAATAGAATGCATCAACGAACTGCTCAAGAACAAGGCCAACCTTGTCCACTCACGCCATCGCTCCGTACATAACTTCATTATGAATCTCTGTGTGGCATTGACTGCATACTGTTTCTTCGAGAATAAGCCCGAGGCACTGCCAGTGCGCATTGAAAAGAGTAGGCAATTGGAACTATTCTAAGCAAAACCTTATCCCGAACTGGCGTAGAAACTATATTCTAATAAAGTGATATTTTAGGCTTTACCATAAACTAAACATAATAGATTGTTTCCCATAAATTCCTTTTATTTCCTACTTTACCCGAAAACTTTTTCATCTCTTCATATACCTATAATTTAGCTGCTTGATAAGAGTATTCACCATTAAAATTATCAAGCAATGGAATCAAACAGCAATGACAATTACGTGCTGGTCTTGGAAGACCGCACGGAGGTAAAGAACGAAAAGGAAGCAGGAAAACTCTCCGTAGTTTCTGGTATTGACGACAAGGGAAACCTTAAAACAACAGAGGCTGTCGCTGCCAACCAAGCGGCATTCTTGAAGTTCAGCAACAAGGACGGACTTCTCAAAAACTTCATGACTAACTTCCTCAAACAGTTCAATAACCCGACTCACTTCGGGTTGTACAAGGTATTGGCAGACAATGTGGAGCAGGGCGTGGACAATCTCCGCACTATGCTGCAAAGCCGTGAAAAGTCCGAAAGCAAACAGCAACTGGCAGAGATGGGTGTTCCCTTTGAGGACTATCTGCCCCGACAGAAGAATGCTACTGCCATCGATGAGTCGAAGATTGATTGGAAGCAACTCGACGATCTCGGTCTTTCCCGTGAGCGATTGGAACAGAGCGGAGAATTGGAAAAGATGCTTAACTGGCAAAAGAGTAACCTCTTGACGATTGCCGTACCTATTGGAGACACTACCATCTACACCGAAGCCCGCCTAGCGTTTCGCACGGACGATAGCGGCAATATCGGCTTGGCAATTCATCCTTTGAGAAAAGAACCACAGCTTGACTTTCCCTATATGGGCTACAAGCTCTCTCCCGAAGAAAAGGAGGCACTTCTCACTACGGGCAATCTCGGTAAAACCATTGAGGTAACACCTAAGAACGGAGAGCCTTTCTCTGCCTACGTATCTATCGATCCGCAGACGAATGAAATCATAGCCCTGCGTGCTGACCGTGTAAATATCCCCAAGGAAATCAAGGGCGTGACTCTTTCTGACGCTCAGTATAAAGACCTTGTGGAAGGCAAAGCCGTGAAAGTGGAAGGTATGACTGCCAAGAGCGGCAAGTCTTTTAATGCCACGCTTCAGGTCAATGCCGCCAAGAGCGGTAAGTCTTTTAATGCCACGCTTCAGGTCAATGCAGAGAAGAAAGGCATTGAGTTCATCTTTGGCGACAACAAAAGTTTAAGAGAGCGACAGGAACACAAACAGACACAGCAGCAAGGCGTGCCCCATAAGCTCTGCGGGCTGGAACTTTCCGACAAACAGCGTGAAGCCTTGGATAGCGGTCGCACACTATATCTAAAGAATATGGTGGACAAGCAGGGACAACCTTTCAACGCATACGTTCGCATGGACAAGGAACAGAATAGACCACGTTTTTATAAATGGAATCCTGACAAGAAGCAGGAAACCGGCAAAGGAAAGGTGGTAGCTGTGGCAGAAGAACACAAAACACAGGTAGCCGTGAATAACCACGGCAAGACTAACGAAGCCACCAAAAATGTGAAAGAACCGCTGAAAACGGGACAGACACAACCTACTGCTGCCCAAAAACAGAAGCAGGACGAAAACAAGCAGAAGAAGTCCCGTGGACGTAAGATGTAACCCTTAATTCTATTATCGACTATGACAACTTGTATTATCGCCGAGAAACCCTCGGTAGCCAGA
>QWCF01000703.1_pt1 | contig 13458 bp, 14 predicted proteins | sample 1972521 | NCBI WGS metagenome assembly QWCF01 (sample SAMN09866715, study PRJNA288562) | Human oral metagenome isolate term4_saliva, whole genome shotgun sequencing...
AAGCAGAAAAAAGAGATGCTTAGTAGGAAGCTACAGCCTAACCAACGTACCAATGGAGTGTTTATCTTTACAATTCCAAAAGGTTTCACCTGTAATAGACAACAGCCTAAAGAAAAGTTACCTATCGAGCCTTTGTTCGAATTACACAATAAATACGTTGGTGGTGTGGGCCTAACTGCATTCTATTTATCTGATGAATATACTGAAAAAGTTTATTGGAGTTGGGAAAAGGGAATACTCAAAAGTTTCGATGACGTTTCTCCTCAACTGATAGCAGAGGGTCAGGAGAAGATTAATGGTAATACTTGTACATACCGTATCAGGAAGATTGAGAAAAAAGGAGAAACTATCTTCTGGCGTTACTGTATCCTTATTGATAAGAAGAAAGAGAAGGGTTGTATCATATCTGCCTTCGACAATGGTGTATCTGTCAGTTATATCACCGAACTTATCAAATCTATAAAATTCGAATAAACACTTTTCTTCCTTAGGAAAGAGGGAAGATTGGTGGGAAGGTAGTCCCTACTTTCCCTCCTTTACATTATAGCGTAACACGCTGACAACCTGTCCCTATACGAACGCAACAGAACTTTTTGAAGGGTTATAAACCCTCCTTACGATTTGTGCTAAGCCCCCGCATCGTGCATGTTCAGCCTCCGCAACATGCGTGCTGGGGCTTTATGCGATGAAAAAGGACTAAAAGGAATGATTAAAGTGATGCCCTCAACGTATAGAGGAACGTGCCCTCTCTTTAATAATCGTTATCCTACTGTATTTCAGGAGAAGCATGATAAGGTAAGAGGCTACCCAAACCACAGACACATTCTATGGTTAATCAAAATTCATCTCTCGACTTAGTCCTCAATAGAGAACGCCACCTACAATAGATAAACAGGATTAGAAAGAAATAAGTACACCTCTTTTACAAAAAAAAGGGACTGATAAACAGCTCCTTTGTAACAATGTTCTATGGTCGGGATGACCAGATTTCAGATTTATTTTTTTACATTTCTAACTTGCTGATATTCAATAGGGCAATTTTTAGTTTTTAGTTAATTTTTACCGAGTTTTCACCGACAATATAAATCTTACATTGTCTTCGATATCAAACATTTGAGTGATTTTTTAATTAAAATGTTTGAATAAAAACACCGTAAAAACACTCTTAAACACCTCTTAGGCGCATCTTAATTATACGGCATCCGCCACTTTTTTAACAGAATCTTCAGATACATTTTCAACGAGCTTCGCTGTTAATCGGTCTATTGTTCTCTGTTGATTTTCTATGGTTTTCTGTTGCATAGAAATAACAGAATAAAGTTTATCCTCATTAGTTTCTTCTCCTCTTTCCTGCCCCATTATCAACCAGTTAGCATCAATGTTTTCAAAACTCGTTAAAATCTTAACTATAGTTTCATAATTAGGTGCGTTGCGACCTGTGATGATATTATTAGCAGAAGTCCAAGATATATTCAATTTTCGAGCGAACGTATTTATCGTATGCCCTTCTTTCTTCATCAATTGAACGATGCGATTAGTAATAGTTTCTTCTTCCATTTTCATTATTTTTAATAAATGAGAGAAATAATCTCTCATTTGTTTGGTTATTTCAAATAAATGTTAGAACTTTGCGCTGCGAAAGTATAAGTTGCGCTACGAAAATAGTAAAATTCTATCGAGGACGCAATAAAATGAACATTAAAAATATAAAAAATGAGATTTAAAGAGTACATCGATTCTCTTCCCAATCAACGGTATGAAGAGATTGTTAAGTTAAGTAAATTATGCCGTGTGAACGAGTCCACGGTATATAGGTGGTTGAGAGGCGACTTTACCCCCGACCCACTGAAGAGAAAGGTAATCTCGGAGTATCTTAAGATACCAGAAAACGAACTCTTCCCTGATGCATAAAGAATGTCTAAACTGCGAGTCTCATCGCATGTGCATAAATGGTATTTACTGTAACTTACTTGAAAAGTATGTTCAGTATTCTACGGAAAAAGAATGTAAAACAAATAAAACAATCTTATCAAGTAACTGGTCACCTTGAGAATGAAGGTATCATTTGGAATGAGAAAGGAGAGAGTTTCTCTACTGAATTTGATTTGAGAGAAAAAGATGGTGAACTCGTTGGAGTCTTCGGTAGCTCACTGGAAAGAAACAAAATGTATGACCTTAAATTTGAATAACTATGAGCAGCATTAGAAAAGTTAGAAAAAAGGCTATCCGCAAAATGGGATTTAGGATATCTTTTCAGTTTCATTATAAGGATCCTAATCAAAGGTTAAAATTAACACCAACGACACGAAAGAAAATCAGGCAGGGAGTCACAGAATATCTAAGAAAAAAATGTTTATAGACAAAGATAACTGGGGAAAATTCTCCATACAAGACCTTTCAGAACGAGAACTTCGATTATTACACGAAGCTCTACGGATATACGCTCAGGTTCAACTTGGGCGCATTCATCCAACCGAAGCTACAACGATTTTGTGTTTTGACCTCCAGTACAACCATGTGCTGTTTCTGAAGGATGTTTAGATATTATTTTCTTAACTTAGACTCCTATAGATATGATTAGAAACAAAATAGCTAACAAGCGGTGGAAAGAGAAGGACGCAGCCTTTGTGAAAAACAATCTTGGCAAACTGACCTTTGACCAGATGGGTAGGGTTTTGAATAGAAGCTCTATGTCTGTTCGCCTCTTCTGCTTACGCAATCGCCTTACTGTAGGCTTGCAAGTCAAGCGCAACATACTTATGGAGATGTTGAAGATAAAGTTTCGCCACCCAGAAGACTTCACACCAACAAGAGCCTTTTACACGGAAACAGGAATAAATCAACGTCGATTTTGGGACTTGTACTATGGACGAAAAAACATCAGCAGCAAAGAGTATGCTGCGGTAGCTGAATACTTAGGCGTAACCTTACAAGAGGCACTTGAATCACGCCAGTTGGATTTGTTCGAGGAAAATGAGGAATAAGGAATATGATTGATAAGAATTTCATTGAAAAGGTAAAGTCAGCTCTAAACATTGTAAATGTAATAGAATCCTTTACTCACCTGCACAAGACAGGTGCGAACTATAAGGGTGTATGCCCCTTTCATGATGACCATTCGCCATCAATGGTTGTCAGCCCATCAAGACAGACTTACCACTGCTTCGTATGTGGAGCAAGTGGAGATGTTATCTCTTTTGTTCAGAATCATCTGAACATTAGCTTCATGGAAGCACTCAGATGGTGTGCTAATCAAGCAGGCATCGAGTTCCCTGCCAAGGAACTCACACCAGAGGAAGAAGCTGCCTACAAGAGAAAGGAAGCACAGCGCATCGCAATAGATGCTGCTGCAAAGTTCTTTCAGAAGAACCTTGGGCAAGCGGAGAGTTTCCTTTCATCACGTGGGTATAGTCTTTCAGATAAAGCGTTGACCGATTTCGGTGTCGGTTATGCCCCCATGGGCAACCTTGCCCTTGCAGAACTTTCTAAAGCAGGTTATTCACAAGAATTACTGCAAGAAGTAGATGTGCTTGGGAATAGCGACGGTCGCTTATACGACAGGTTCCGTGACCGCTTAATGTTTCCCTTCTACGACATGCAAGGTCATATCATAGGTTTTTCTGGTCGAATAGTGACTCCAAACGATAAGACTGGCAAATATGTAAACACAGGCGAAACACCTCTATTTACGAAAGGTAAGCACATATTCGGATTATACCAGGCACGCAAGAGTATTGGTAAGACAGGCTTCGCTTATCTTGTTGAAGGCCAGTTTGACGTGATGTCTCTTCACAAGGTAGGTGTTGAGAATGTCGTAGGTGGAAGCGGTACGGCCTTCACCGATGACCAGGTGAAACTACTGCTACGCTTCACCGATGATATCATCATGATTTACGATGCAGACCCTGCAGGAGTCAAGGCTTCGTTAAAGAACTGCGAGCTGCTTCTGAAGGCTGGGGCAAAGGTGCGTTGCATCCGCCTCGAGAAAGGCATGGACCCAGACGAGTTCGCAAAAGCAAATGGCAGCCTCACATGTAAAAAAATGAAGGACTTAACAGAACCCTTCCCAAAGGCATTCAAGCGCATGCTCCTCCCACGAGGGTGCAAGGACGAAACAGTTATAACAGATTGCTTGAATTCCATCTGTTCCCTTGTAGCTTGTGTGCAAGATTCTGTTCTCCGCCTCGAATATATCAAGTCAATCACAGAAGACTTTAGAAGCAAAATCGGTATAATTGATAATAAGGTACGAAATATTCGTAACAAACTGAAAGAGTCAGCTGTGCAGAAAAACACACAGACTGGTATCTTCGGAATCGATGCGTTGAAGGAGAACCTTGAAAGTGACCGTCCTGCAATCATCACTTCTGTTATGCAGGATTTCCTCGATGGATATGGAGAAGAACCTATCGTATATGTATCTGGACGGCCTTCAACCAACGATATCCAAGAGTTACGAAGAGTCTATTGTTATTTTGTTTCTTCAGAGACAGGTTGCAGCATTACAGATGATGGAGATGAAAATAATTACTTGCATACTCTCACAGAGATGTTTCGTGCAGGCATTAGGATAGACATGACCTTCAGCGATAGTACAGGTTCATTCCTTGACTATTACATTGCATTACACGGTAAGTTCTTCGAAAACTTCAATGGAGACCGAGTTCCTCTTGTTTCACGTTGTATCGAACTAACGTCCTATGCGGACGAAACTGTTATAACCATAAACAGAAATCATTACTGTTCTTTGCTCAAGCTGACCAAGGGTCAGTTTGACGAGATAAGAAAGCCATTCGTCCTCAAGCGTAAGTCTGCAATGAAGGTGAGTATGCAAGCAGACAACCTCGATGACGAAGAGTTCGACGTGAACGAACCTCCAGACTATGTACAAGAGAACGAAGAGTACAGAAGGATGTGGAAAGAGAGTGGCTATTACCCACGACTCAACAAGAAGAGCGAACCCGTGTGCTACATGTTCCGCAATAAGAATGGTAATGGCATGACGCAAGTTGCAGACTTCTTCATGACCCCATTACTTCATATCTTCTCTGATGATTTCGAACAGAACAAGCGTGTGTTGCGCATTAACCGTAGATATTACGAGACACCTATATATATAGAGATACCTTCTAAAGCTATGCTGAAGATGTCTTCTATCGAGGAGGTCTTAATCAATTACGAAGCTGTGAACTTCAATGGTGAGGAGTGGCAATGGAAGGCAATTAAAACATATATGAGTCGCCACTTCGTAATGTGTTAGGAGGTGAAGACCTACGGTAATCAGCAGAGCGAAGGTATGAGTCGAAAGACAGATGAACAGTTCTTTGCATTTGCGAATGGTATCTTCCATAATGTCGACGGCCAGTGGGTGTTCGACCCAGTTAACGAACTGGGTGTGGTTACCCATAATAAGAACAACTACTACCTTCCTGCTTTCTCTACCATCTACGCAGGTAGTGGTAAGCAATCAGATAAGTATGAACTTATCAGTCAGCTTGTATACAAGGAGGTCCCAGCTGAGAAGAAGGTCAGCTTCGAAAAGTGGGCTTCGCTTATGGACCAGGTATATAAGATTAACGACAATGGTAAATGGGCCTTAGTTTTTGCCATAATGTGTGCCTTCAGAAGCAACATCCACTGCATCGATAGACTTTTCACCGCTCCCTTCTTTATGGGGCCGATGTCGTCTGGTAAGACACAGATTGCGATTTCAATCCGCTCGTTATTCATTTCTCCTAATATACCTATCTTCAACCTTAACACTGGTACCGACGCTGCGATGTCTACCATCATGGGAACTTTTAAAGATGTCCCTGTCGTGCTTGATGAATACAACAACAAGGACATCAGCGATACTAAGTTCCAAGCTCTGAAAGGTATCGTATATGACGGTGATGGTAAGCAGAAGCGAAAAGGTACATCTGGACGAGAGATTGAAAACGATAAGGTATTTGCCCCTGTCATCATCTGCGGTCAAGAGACACCACAGCGTGATGATAACGCCCTTATGAGTCGTGTGATAGTCTGCGAGGTGCCGAAGCCTCGTAACCGTACACCAGAAGAGGTGCGCATCTTCGACGAGTTGAAAACTATTGAAGATCCTAATAAGATAGGCCTTTCGAACGTACTTCTTCAGATACTTGAGCTGCGTCCTATGTTCATGGACCATTTTAGAAGCCTTAAACAAGAGGCTTATAACGAACTGAAACAAGACATCATCAATTCTGGTGAAATGGACCGCTTGATGAAGACAGCATCCCTCTTCTTGGGTACAGTCAAACTAATCGAGCGATATTCTAACCTTCGACTACCGTTTACCTACGATGAGTTCTTCAAGATTGTTCAAGAGAAAGTGAAATTCCAGTTGTCACTCATTCGTAGTACAGATAAACTTGCAATGTTCTTCACTGCGATGAACAACATGATAGACACGAGACATATCCTTGAGGGCCGTGAATTTCTCATCGAACAGCCTAAGAAGGTCACAGGAAAAGACTCCCGTGGAGACTCTAAGACCTTCACCTTCGAGGCAGGAACGAATGTCATGTTCCTACGCTTGAGTGCTGTTTTCAGTATTTTTGATAGAAGCGGATATAATAATGAAAATAGTACCCTGTCTACAATAGAACAGAACCTACGCAGCCATTCTTCCTATATAGGAACAGTCTCTTCAAGAAGATTCACATGGGAAGAAACGATCGACGACGTTCGCTACGATGACAAGGTAACGATGGTCAAGCTGCGCAAGCAGAAGAGTACATCTACCAGCGCAATCATTATTGATTACGACAAGTTTGTCGAATCATATAATATAGACTTCAGAAGAGACTTTCCTGAAGACGCAAACAAAGACAGCAAGCCTGTCGAGACCAAGGTAACTAATACAACTGAAGAACCACTGAAAAAACAGCTTTCGCAAGACTTGCCTTTTGAGCCGTCAGACGAAAGCGACGAACCTTTTTAATGAGGGTTTCATTCTTATTCCTTGGAGCCGTGCCAGTTCGGATGAATAGGCACGGCTCATTTTCTATCTATTTAACTAACATTCTTTCTTACATTTTAAACTGCCAAAGCCGGCAAAAAATCCCCCGTACCCCCAATTTTCAGAAGAAACCTCGAAAACATGACTTTTGAAAATAAAATTTTAGAAAACACCGTCCTACAATCCTACAATCCTACAAATTGTTTTTCTTTTCAAACCTATATTATACATATATACCTATAAATCAAATAGTTATATTATTATTATAGGAAATAGGATTATATTGTTTATTTGTAGGATTGTAGGACGTTGTAGGAAATAGGATTTTTCGTGTTTTCTCTGTTTTGGATTCGTCTTCCTACAAAATATGTGTTTTTGTAGGATTGTAGGACGAAAAAAGAGAGTGAAATAATAAAACTTTTGAGTGATAAAATTTTGTTATCTCATTGATAATCTGTAACTTTGCGTTAATTAATTATAAATTTGTAGGAATGTAGGACGGTAGGACGCTAAAAACCAAAAAAAAGATATGGAGCAAAAAAAATGGGTTACGAAACGAGTTGTCACAATTCAAATTGAACAGTATCTCGCAGAGTATATCTGCGCAAAATACAGAAAGGATGCTGCTACTGGTGGAGTAAAGATTCCTAACACTACAGACCTATACTTCTGCGTGTGGGAGAACATGTCCAAGCAGCGCAGTAATCAACCTAATATCACTGACGGCAACCTGCGCATCCACCTACCTTCTCGCAGAGCTGGCGTCATATCCAGTCCTTGGAAGGATCCTGCTTATTACAACTATCTTTCTCCAGCTGCTGCTAAGGAGATAGAAGCTCAGATACGACGGATGTTCAACTTCGAGCTCCACCGTGTGCTCTTGGAAAATGAAGAATTCGGACGTCAGCGTAGGAACCTCGATGTCATCTATGAATTCATCCGTAGCTATCAATTGAAATCCATATCTTCAGATGCTCTCTTGAAGAATTACTATCGCTTCCGAAACCGACTTAGACCTAAGAAGGTTCGTAAGTATCAAAAAGTTGTATAGTATTAACATCTTTTAATACATACATAACTATCGTTTTTGTCACTCAAAAGTTATATAATATGTTAGAGTTTTTAAACACAGTACAAGTGAGTCTTGTAAACCCAAACAGAGTTGGACAGAAGAAAGTGTATGATTTCGTTGCAGACGCATTCTCATATATACCACAACTTACTGACAATGAAGCTGGTAATTATTGGAACTGCGATAAAACCATAGTTATAGACTTACCCGACGGGGAAACTCGCAGGACCTTCGCAATAGAGAGAAGTGCTATCGTTACAATCAAAACATCTGATAGGAAAACTCATAACATCGGCACATCGGATATTCCTGCACGAGTTCAGATATCTTCAAATTTGAACTCCGCAAACCTCGTAATCAAGTGTAAAATGCTCACAGACCCCCTTCTGTAGGTCTTTTGCCTACACCTTATTATATTGTAATTTAGCATCAAAAATAGTTTTGATGAAAGAATTACAGTCTCTACTTGTCTCAGGAAAGCCTCTATTTATCACCATTGATGGATTTCGACAGGCAATGTTAACAGCTTTTCCGCTCAGTGGTAAAGCACCAGATAAACCTGAGATAAAGTCATCGTTCGGCATGACGAAAGATGAAATGCTTGCTTACCTTAACACCCATAGTTGGTATCAGCTCGAGTCACATCTTGCTCTCTTGGATATTCAGAAGATAACGAATCAAGAAAACACCACTCCTATTACACTTACTGATGAGTTCAGTGATGAGCAACTGCCTGATAACAGTATTGCTTATCATCGTGTGTTCGGTACCGTAATGTCCGATGCATATTACTACTTCTCAAGTAAGCAGCTTCAATCAGACCTGCTTGCAGCTGAAGCTAATCCGCAAATATCTTGTCACTTCCTCCATATTAATTCACCAGGTGGTGAAGCGTGGTACCTCGACCGCTTGAGCGAAACACTACGCAGTTGCGAGAAACCTACCCTCACCTTCTATGAGCAGATGTGTTGTTCAGCTGGATATTACATCGGATGCCACGGTCAGCGCATCTACGCTATGACACAGAATGACTATGTAGGTTGCATAGGAACTATGTGCAGCTTCTACGATTTCGAAGAATACTTTGCAAAGCTCGGTATTAAGAAGGTCGAAGCAAAGGCCACGAACTCAGATCTGAAGAATAAGGTGTTCGATGACCTTCGTCAAGGTAAGGATGAGCAATTTGTGAAAGATATCCTCGACCCGATGAATGTACAGTTCTTGTCAGAGGTTCGTTCACAGCGTAGTAAACTTGCAGACCTTCCTGATGATGCTCCTGTCTTGCGAGGTGAAACCTTCTATACACCTCAAGCCGTGGAACTCGGTCTGACAGATGGTAGCAAGACGATGGTGGAAGCTATCGCAGAAGCATCTACAATGGGGCGTGAATATAATGAAGCAAAGCAACTAAAGACTGCCATTTACAATATATAGATGTATTACTTTAATTTTTAGTTATTTATGAATTTGAAAGAAAAACTAATGAGTGTCATCGAGCTTCTTGGCTTCAAGCAGAAATTCGAAGACAAAAGCCTGACAAAAGACGATTATAACTCACTCGTCGCAGAGTATCAGAAAAAGTACCAGAGTACGCTTACTGATGATATAGCTGCTGAGAAAGCTGCCAAGCAGACAGCTCAGCAGGCAGATGAGTTCCAAAAGACGCTGAACGCTATTCAGTCTGTTCTGAATGGTGGTGAGCCTTCATCAGCAGCAGATAATAACGGAACAGAGCCTTCCACACCTCAGGGTAATGCTACTCTTGAAGGTATCCTCGATGGAATCAAGGGTATGCGTGCTGATATTCAAGCTATGGGTTCAAGCCCTACACCTGATGTTCCTGCGCAAACAGTGAATACTATTCCTCTGAGTGTTAATGGTTTCGCTAATACAACAGACTACCTCTTCGGTGTTGAGCATCCTTTCTTCTCTATGAAGAGCCGTTGGAATAAAATTGCAGCTAATCCACGTGCAGCAGCTGCTCTGCCAGAGGTTGACGAGCAAGTTGATGGTGCTGCCTTCTATAAGGAGGCTTGTAATTACGCCAAGTCGCTCAAGAACCGTTATCAGTATCTTCAGCAGAACAAGATGCTTGATGCAGCTGCGCTTGCAAAGGGTACTTACGCTACCAACTACGATGGCGTAGACAATGCTGGTCTTGGCGACCAGTTCGTTGTACTTCGTCAGGATGCACTCATCGCTCGTGTTCTACAGGTACGTGACCTTACCCAGTTCTTCCCAGTCGCTTACGGCTATCAGGACCGTGGACTCGTTTTCAACGCCTTCTTCGATGAGGTTTCACAAGCTTACCAGGTAGGTGAGGTCTTCAAGGGAAACATGAAGATTGAGAACCACATGGGTTATGTAGATGACGCAATGATAAAACTTGAATGGGGTCCGATGAAAGAACTCGAAAGGAAATACATTGGTTATCTCAACAAGGAAGGCTCTGACCCTATCAAGTGGACCATGATTGAGTACCAGTTGCTCAATACCCTCCGTGCTGCACAGGTTGAGCAGAACAAACGCCGTATGCGTGGTATCTACGTGAAGCCTGATAAGGGTATTGCTGGAAGCTACCTCAATGCTGCTACTGGTGTTCTCTACACATTGTTGCGTTATGTTCATCAGTACGATCTCAAAGTACACGGTGAAAGTACATATCGCAACTATACAAAGGCAACCTTCCTCGTAGCTGTACAGGAATTCATTGCTGACGTTCGTGCTTCAATCACTGAAGACATGGATCTCGACAACCATGTAGTTTACTTGAATAAGAATCATCAGGCGTGGTGGATTAAGAACGTTCGTTCTACTTATGGTAAGGATACAGACTTCACAGGACCTATGGGTGCTTTGAACATCGTTCCTGACACCACGATGCGCATCATCTGGCTGCCTTACCTCGGTCAGACTCCATTCATGATGCTTCACGAACCAGGTAATATTCAGTTCCTTGAGTATGTACCAGGTGAGATGCTCTCTGTGAAGATGCAGGAAAGCATGGAGCAGGTTCGTGCTTGGAGCGTATGGAAAGAGGGTACTTCTGCTTCATTCACTGGTAGACGCTTCGCCACTAAGGAGGAGATGGATAAGAACAACTACGAGTGGCAGCAGATCTTCATCAACCTCTTTGCTGCAACTATTACCGATAAGGTGGATGGTAACAATGGCTTCTGGCAAGTCACAGACAGTACCACAACACAGACGACTTACACCGATATCGAGAATGCGAAGGCTGGTGTAGCATACTGTATCGAGTGCGGTGACAAAACTAAGTTGCCAGAAATTGCTAAGTCTGGTAAGTTCGACAGCATCACGACTGCCTTCACAGCTACAGCTGTAGGCGACTACATCATGGTAATTCTTGGTGCTGATGACAAGTTCCGTGAGTTGGAGCGTTGCGTCGGTGGCAAGCGCACCATCAACAAGGAGTTGCAACCTAACGTACCAGGGGGACGATAGATGAATGACTAAGGAACTGGGAGGAAAGTCGATGGAATTAAAAGCTCGGGACGGCTTGACCTCTTCAGTTCCTTTCTTAAATCAATAATTATCATTAATAGAAATAGAAATGAAAAAGCCCAATATACAGAAACGCTATCGTGCGTATAATCCTATGAAAGGATTTAATTACGCAAATCGTCAGTCACGCAATATGTTCATGGCTACGTTTGCGATTTTTGGCATCCTCATGCTCGTAGCTGCGCTGCTTGACCACTCTCTCGGTGCAGCTGCTGGTTCTGGAGTTTCTCTTGCCTCAATGGCATTGCTCGGTCACGTCGACGATGTATCCGACAGAGATACACACGGTAGTGCTATCTCTTACATCGTTTATCTCATTGCGCTCGACCAAATCGACCGCACAAAGGAGTTTCCACAACCTAACGCTAACCGTGAGGTTGCGCCAGTTCCTTTGAAACCGAATGAGATACCGCATTACTTCGAGGCACACGATATTCCAACCTTCACTGGTACCACGGAGAAGGGCGACATCACCACGACAGGCGAAAATCAGCTTGTAATGGTTATGGGTGGAGCTCGTGCAAACCTCTATAACTTCATAGAAGAGTACAGCGGTGGTAAGTTTATCGCTCTTTATAAGCACATTAAGAAGAAGGAGTGGTACATCGTTGGAGAACTCGAGCGTCCTATTATCCTCTCTAACACAGAGACGAAGGACGATAAGGACGGTCGTTATACGACCCTTACCTTCAAGCGCAGCTCTGTCGACCTTCCTCTTATTTACACAGGTAACCCAGCTGTTACTGCTGCTACTGCTGTCAATGCAGATGCAACAGATATCGCTATCACAGCAGGCAGCAACACTTACACGATTCCAAATGGAACGTCAGCAGCTGCTGCTATCGCTACGGTCAGCGGTCTCAGTAAGAGCGACAAGGGTAGATACATCACGCTTGTTGGTGCTGGTACCGATAAGGCAGCCACCATTGCTGACGGTTCTACCTTCGTTCTCGAGGAGGGCGCAACTTGGACTGCGAAGACTGGTGCGTCTATCACCTTCCATGTTCTTGACACTACAACACTTATCGAGGTTTCAAGAACCGAAGCCTAACTTCGAACCTCTCCCCCGACCCCTCCCCGAAAGGGATGGGAGTTGCAAACCACGTGGGGAAAGGCTCTTATTTTTCACCTATTTAATTGAGAAATATGTACAGCGCAAAAGAAAAATTAACGCACTTCCATAAGTTGGTAAGTCCAACTGTAGTGGAAGCCGACCTTGCCCTGCTACACGAGAAGGCACCACACCTTACCGATTTCACACGCTTCGACCTCTCGCCTGAGAAGAATCACGAGGAGATACTCTTCTTACTTCTCGACCATTGCGAGCACGACGAAATCGTACGTAATCGACGTGAGTATGCTAATCAAGCAGCCGACGAGGATAATGAGAATATCAACGCCAACAACTCTTCTGAAGATGGCAACGAGAATCCTGAAACACTCAACAGCAATGGAGATGAAAGCCCAGACGCTGACGGTGGCGAAGGCAACGAGAACCCATCGGAAGGAGAGGGTGGCGATGAGTCATCTGAAGAGGGTTCTGAAGATAACGAGTCTACAGAGCAATCATCAGAGGAACCTACTGCCCCTTCAGAGGATAAGGACGACGAATCTTCTAAGCAGGAGAAGGCGAAAGCAGCTCCAAAAAAAAAGAAGAAGAGTACCCGAAAATAGACTGGGAAAACCTTACTGATGCGGACGTGCAGATGGCAACCGTCATCTATAACGACCGCATCAACACTTGGCGCAAGATGAAGCAGCTCGACGAATTGCTGGAGACAAAGCCAACCGCACAAGCCGTAGCAGAAATGGCAGAACTGCGCATCCGCAATCTTCAAGCATTTGCCGAGCTGCAATCATTAAACGACACTGGTAAGTT
>QWCF01000598.1_pt1 | contig 13451 bp, 8 predicted proteins | sample 1972521 | NCBI WGS metagenome assembly QWCF01 (sample SAMN09866715, study PRJNA288562) | Human oral metagenome isolate term4_saliva, whole genome shotgun sequencing...
GACTCCATATTGAGCTGATAGTTCAGAGAAGACTGATGACTTTGGAAAAAGAGTCTGTAACAATAAAAAGATATAGGTAGGCAAACTTAAAAAACTCATGACATACATAAACGGCATACCACCAGCAGGATTTAACATTATTTCAAAATAAGAATAACGCTTAAACCGACTACGTAATCCAATTTTATGAACTGGTATACGATAACGCGCTCTATACATGAGCACCATCATATAGGTTAATACAATACTGCTCAAAGCAATCAATAGCATTACTCCCATAGAAATTTGAACAAGCTGAAATGTACTTAAAATATCTTGTGGAATATTTAAAACAATACTAGATAGTAAAATGACCACAGAGCCACCTACTCCAAGTTGAGCGTTTAAATCTGATAACCATACTAGGAAGAAGACACCTGCTATTAGTAACATGGTATTCAATACAGTAACCATGAGTGATGAATACAGGTGTTGTATCGGTAGATTCAATGAAAGTGCCAAAGATTGAATTAAGGCAATGACTAGGGTTAAATACATCTTCCTTCTATCTTGAACTTCTACTGCCCCAGAAGAAATATTCAATTTCTTAGAAAAAGAAAGCAACTGCCATAAAAACATCGACGACATCCATGGCGATAATCCTATAGAAAATAGAGACAGACTTCTCAGATTCCCTCCCAGAAGTGCAGTTGAAAACGCCAAATATGCAGTTGATCCACCTAGAAAGTCCCTACTGTTCAAATCAACAAAAGGAAGAGTAATCCGGCTTCCTACTACATAAATAAACAGCAAAAACAAAGTTATTAGTCCTTTTTTTACTGCTATCGATGAATAAATTTTTTTCACGAAATACTCCCTTTCTCTAACTGAAAATCTAACTTTACTCTTTTTAAGTTAAAACAAAAAGAAAAATTTTTAAAATTCAATTCTTAATTCTTCTCTCTGCTTCAAAAAATATCTTCAATCTAAAACAAATATCTTTATATTCCTCAGTATCTGTTAATTGATGGTATTCTAAAGTCTGCTTATAATCCTTTAAAAGATTGACAAATCGAATACGCAAAACCGAGACATCCAAACCCGCTAAGACACAATCCGATATTTTCTTGGAAAATACTTCAACTAAATCTCTTGCCCAAGAAATATCAAATTCAGTTCTCATGATACTTCCTGAACGTCTTCTATATAGATAGAGGTTATCATTTATAAAGACGATTTTAGATGCTAAAAGATAAAATCGATGCATAGTTGCTTCATCATCGAAGCGGCGACCATTGGAAAACTGAACATCATTAAATAATTCTTTTTTAATTAACTTAAATGTCGGCAATATAAAGGCTGAGCTATTGAATTTCCAATCTCCTGCTTGACGATTCATAATTTCTTGTATGGCTAGTTCTTCTACAGAAAAATCTTGCCCTGTTACATAAAAATAAAAATTTCCGTCACTTTCGTCATAATTATAGTAATTTCCTATAACTATATCTGCATCTTTTTCTTGAACTTGCTGATACAGAATTTCAATCATATTTTCTTTTACAATATCATCCGAATCAACAATCGTAATATACTCTCCCTTAGCTAAATCAATACCTACATTTTTAGCTTGTGCTGCTCCCTTATTTTCTTGATGTAATACTCGCACACGATTATCTTGCATCATAAAAGCATCACAAATTTCCCCAGAATTATCCGTCGAACCGTCATCAACTAAAATAATTTCTATATTTTGATAGGTTTGCTTCAGAATATGGTCGATACACTCTACTAAATACTTTCCTGTATTGTATATAGGCACTATGACACTAATCAATTCGCTCATTATTTTATATCCTCCAATATATTTTCCAGTTTTTTCCTTATCCGTAAAGAAATGTAATTAGCGGATTATTTATTTTGAATATAGTTTCTGATAGCATTAACTAATTCTACAGGATTGATATTAGAATAAAGACCATCATAGTCCCTATCCGAAAGTTCTTGATAGCGGCTACTTTCAAAACTAAGCATCGGTTTATTGTATTTCCTCACCAAATCATAAATATATACTAATTTCTGATCTAAATTCAAATCCAAATAAATATCTGAACTCTTTAGGAGTTCTTCTACCAAAATAGGAAAAGAATTAGGATAAAGGGTTACATTTTGATATTTAGATAATCTCTTTAATTCATCCGACATAAATGTATGAGCAGCAATATAAAAATGTACTTCTGGTAATTGTTCAACTAGATAATCAATTTTTTCTACACACCAAGAATTAGTTAAATTCATACAAGTTAATTTTGGTTTATAAATATCTGCAGAATAAAATACACCCTTTTCTTTCCAGCTAGATACTATATAACTCCATTCCATAAAAGAGTATTTCCACCACTCTTCTCTCAGACGTCCAACAGAAAACTGCTTCCACGGTTTATCCGGAGAAATATAGTGCAAAATTTTTGGAAGAGGTGTTAATGGAATTTCAAAAATAAAAGCATGATTCTTTTCAGCTGCACCAGCATCAAAACCTATTTGGAAATTATAGGCATCCTCTAGCTGGTAACAACTATTTTGAAAAAGAATATTGAGAATAGACTGATCTCCTTCTCCCACATTTTCATGTTCTTTCTCAGTTAATTCAACTAACTGCTGACGAATATTATCTAATTTCCATTTTTTATTGTTAATCAACAAAACCCCAGCATTGAAGCCAACTCCAGCTCCAAAGCAAGAACGAGCTGCAGCCAAGTAATTTTCACCTAAATCTAATTCAAAGAGAGGAGTCAAATCACCAGTTACAACCAAATCACTATCTAGATAGAGAACTTTATCTTCTGTTACAAAATCTGGAATATAATAACGGGCAAAGGTCATATGATTGATATGAGGCAGTTTATTTGACCAATTCATTTGGAACTGTTGCCCAATAAGCTTGCAATCAATCAAGTCTCCTCCCATCTCTTGAATATACATTCTTAATCTACTGAACCATTCTTGAGGAATGTCCTTGTTTAGTACATAAATTTTTAAGTGACTATTGTGTCTACAGATTGATTTCATAGCTGTTTCGATTTGTCGAATATAAGCGTAATCACCTGCAAATACTACTGCACGTTTGGTATTTCCCATTTTAAATCCTTATCATTTATTCTAACTAACACTATTTTTATCCTACATAAATTAAAGCAAATAGATTTTTTTATCATCTTTACATAAAATCAAAATCACTTTATTCACTTACTTATCAAGTAAACATAATGTTTCCTTAATCCATTTCATCGTATCTGTTGATGATAGATTTTTATCTTCAAGTTCTTTTTTTCGAAATTTTAACAGGGATACAAAATTGTCTACGTATCGACCAACATCTATATTTCGAGCAGCAAGAAGAGCTATAAAATTTTCACGTTGCTGTAAATCACACCTGATCTTGAGTAAACTAAAATGTCTCGTCGAGCCTTCACCTATTCTATAAACATAACTATCTCTATTGATATAGACAGATTTAGGTGAGATTAGATAGATTTTAAACCAAAATTCCATATCTTCACCTAAACTAGTTAGAGAATTAAAACGAATATCCCCCACAACATCTTTTCTTACTAACTTTCCACTTACAAAACGATATGAATGATCGAAAGAATCCAAATCAATTAATTCGTTGATTAGTTCTAGATGATGAAAGACTCGTTTATCGTAACCTCGTTGAAAAGAATGAAAATACCAAGTATTATCTTCCATAGAAAATCTTTTATATGTTGAAATTGAGACTGACGCAGATTCGGATACTAGAGCAGAATATAGAACTTCTAAATAATCTTCCTCAACCCAGTCATCTGAATCAACAAACGTTAAATAATCACCTCTGGAGTATTCAATCCCCAAATTACGAGCAGAGGAAACTCCGCCATTTTCTTTCCTATAGTAATGAAAACGGGAGTCACTCTCTATATATTCCTGACAAATTCTTCCTGAATTATCTGTAGAACCATCATCAATCATAAGCACTTCAAAATTTGTATAAGTCTGTTTAACAAGACTTTCCAAGCAAATTCCAATATAACTTTCAGTATTATAAACTGGAATAATAACACTAATCAAAGATTCCATACATTTCACCTACCATCTTAAAATTATAGAATAAATCTTTATTTATCTAGCAATATAGTTATCGGGCAGTCTCTATGTAAATCTTGAAAAATTTCCGTTAAATTCCTGTTCATAATAGATTCTTTTAGAGAGTTACCCTCATTAATTTCTTTATTTGTCTAAAAATGTTCACTAAAAATTGTGAACTCATTTATCATACTTTTTAGTTAATCTAATATCTTTGCGACAATCTGACTATTATAGATTTCGTCCTCAATGAATTCAATATCTTGATCAAAATTATACTCTGCTGTATGTTTATGTGAAAATTTAACCTTTGTTTTAGCCCCCATCTTCATCCATTCATATTCTGAATCGATATGACCAATATCTAATACTTGGTATCCATTTTGACTTAAATGATAGGCTAAAACTTTTGCTGTAGGGCCAAGCATACATAAAATCAAGCGACCAGCAGCATACTTTTCAATTTCATGTTCAATTTCATGAACTCTAGAAAAGGCACTATGAGAAGGACAGATAATTCGCTTGATAGAATTTGCCTCATCGAACAAATCATTCCCTACACCTGATCGAGAGGTCGCTCCTTCAACTATCAGTAAGTCACGGTTTTTCCAGATACTTTTCAATTTTTCAAATTGGGATTTAGCTTGACTCTTGTCTTCAAAATCGATATAAGGTCGAGATACAAAGGTTGAGCCATACCATGAATCACTACATAACTCTCTGTAAAAATCCATATAATGATCCATGTGATCTTTCCAAAATGGAATCGCCCACGATGTAAACCTAAAACGATCTGTAAAGGCATCAGGAAGGCACACTACTAATTCTTCTCGACTTTCCTGACCGATAATATCACTCATGATTGAAACCAACTCTTCATCATAATCCTGGTAGGGAATCGAATGCCCTGCAAGCATATTGATTTCCCCATCTCCAAAACGAACTAAAGAAGAATTATGTTCAATAATATAATCCAAAGTTTCATCTATCCCTTTCACCTGGATTGTATCAAGCGGTTTTTCTAGCATAGACTTATTTATCAATTTCTGCAAATCAGCCAACATTCGTTCAGGATGTTCACTTGAATACAACCTTTGGCCATTATTACCATTTTGAGATTTATAAAAGGCTAGTATAGGTTTAGATAGATGAGTCATTTCTGCAACCATATCAGCTGTTGAAGTCAGTAGGTTGATATCTAAATAAACATCCATCTTTTCCTTCAACTCTTCTAGCTTATCTATTGAAATTGCTGGATAAAGTTGAATATTGGGATAATGATTAGATAAATCATATAGTTTTGGCCCCATAGCTGTCCAGGCAGCAACCTGAAAAACAACATTAGGTAAGTGTTCAGCCAAGTAATCCAGTTGTTCAATATCCTGAGAAGCCGTAAACGTTAAACAAGTCAAACTTGGAAGTTGTCGAAAACAGGTAAGATGCCCTTGTTTCTTAAAATCTTTTATCGCATCCATCATAAAGGAAACTTTCTCATTTTCAAAAACGATTTGTCCTAAATCTCCATGCTGAGTCGATTGAAAAGCCAATAGCGTTTTTTCTTGTTCTTGCAAAGATTTTAAAAAGTTCTCGTCTGCACTATCATGATTGATATCCAAATAAAGATTTGTTGACTTTTTCAGCTTATCTAAGACCGGTGGAACAATCTGTGGATGCAATCTCACATTATCATATACTGCCAATCTTTTTAGCTTATCACCCATATCCGTCCAAGCCGCGATATGAAATACCACATCTGGTAGAGCTGTAACTAACTCTTCTATTCCTTCTAAATCTTGGGAATTTGTCAAAGTTAAACAAGAAAATTCCTTATCTAGGGGCAATGTCAGTTCAAACTCTCCTAAATGATGTTGTAAAATCTGACTCCACTCCAAATCATGGAATTGCCACCATAAATCACGGTAACGATTGGCTATCAAGGTTTTCCAAGGTTTTCTATAAGACACAAAATGTATGATACTAGGGGTTACTAACTCATTAAAATAATTTTCCCATTTATTATAAAATGCAGTTGTGTCATGGCCAACTTGAAGGTTAAATTCTTTATCCAGCTCTAACCATTGATTAGAACAAACCTGATTGAAAATCGTTTGATCACCGTTAAAATTATCAAAACTCCCTTCTTCAACTTCCCTAATTGTTACAATAGACTGTTCAATTAGACGTTCTTTTAGTTTCTCTTGGCGACTTTTTTCATTATTAATTAATAGAACACCTGTATTAAATGTAATTCCATCTGTATCTCTAACTGCTGCGAATAATTTTTCCTCTAAATCAATACAAAATAATTTCTCCAAAGAAGTATTCACAATCAAGTCACTGTCTAAATATAAAACCTTAGTTTCTGGGATATAATCTGGGATAAAATATCTAGCATATGCAATACTGCTAATATGAGCTTGCTTGATCCAATCCTGAAACACAGCCTGTTCAGGCAACTTCACATCAATAATCTCACTCCCTAACATGCGAGCTATTTTTCTTGGCTTACGGAACCAATCTGGCATGATATCTTGATTTAAAATGTAAATCTTAACATCTCTATTGTGGTATAGGATAGATTTTATGGTTGTTTCTAACTGTGTAGTATAATTGCGATCCCCAGCTAATACAATTGCTTTGTTCATTTCATTTCCTTAATTAATTCCCAAGTGATAGATTGCATCTACCAGTAGCTTTTTAGTGAAATAACCCTCTTTTAACAAATAACTAAAGGTTTTTATCCGATTCGTCATTTCTTGATATTCTTGTAGATTCATTTCATCAACTATCTCATGAACTTCTTCAAGACTATCCGCCACAAAGCCCAAGCCTTGATCTACTATAAATTTAGCGGTTGACAGGCTACTAGGTACAATGACTGGTATACCAGCTGTCAGGTAGGTACTCACCTTATGAGATATATTCAAGGTATAGTATTGGTTACTTTCTCCCTCATTTTGATGGGTTCCCCAGACAAGGCCAAATCCACCCTTTGATAATTCTAGCAACAATTCCTCATCTTTTTTCCATCCTTCGATGCTGAGATTTCTAGCACTAGAACTAGCTTCCCCTTTATTTGAAAATACTCTTAAAGGCGTATCTTGGCACCAATTTTGCAAGTCTGGGAAACGCTCTAAACTTCCAGCAAAAAAGAGTTCTTTTTTAAAAGTCGGAGTGTATAAGGATAAATCATGAGGATGATCCCACATCCTTTGAATAAGAATCTTCTTGGTTGTCAAGCCTTCTTCAATCAAGCATTCTTTCATCTGTTCAGATGGAACAATCAAAACGTCCGATAGATTATACATGTACATATAGTCTTTCATGAGATAATAGTTACTATCAAACATGAGGGGAACAACATCATGGATAAAGCAAATAATTTTCACCTGCATATCCTTCAACTTATCAAACAAGACTCGATCAAACTCAAAGCCATTCCAGGTTGGAGACTGAAATACTAAGATATCTCCAATTGAAATACTAGCCATAATGCCATCCAGACGTTTATTCATTTCAGAAGGACTATCTGAAGCAATATTATAAAAATAGATACCAACTTCTCTAAATCCCAGTTGACTGGCTATTTTTTGAACAGCATTTTGGGCTAGAATAACCGTACTATCACCAGCCATGCCGTATAAATTCGTTAAATGTAGTTTCATATTTCTTATCTTTTAAAAATTCACTTTAAGAATAGAAAACTCTTTTTCTTTAATCTGATTTTTAGAATTTCTATTATTGCAAGTTTAAATAATGATTATGATTTTATTTCATATCAATAGCTATCATTTTCATTTAAAATAATGATATTATTTCCTATAAATTTCTAAGTATTTCTTGATACATCTGTATCGCATTTGAATTTTCTAAACCTACTTTTTCCTTTTCATTTATTCTAAATTGAATGAACGATTTCAAATTTGAAATATATGGAGACGAATCAATTCCTCTCACTATGAGATAGGGTAGTCGTCCTATTCGAATTTCAATATCATCCATCAACTGTCTTTCCGTCACAACTTGCCCCAACATTGATTCAGAATGCAGTCTGTAATTATAGAGGGCCTTATGAATATATAAGCAACTTGTCATACTCAAATACAATTTAAAGCTACACTCAAAATCCTCACCAAATTTCCGTTGCTCATTAAATAATATCTCATCAAATAAAGAACGTTTAAATAGTTTACCCCAAGAAACTGTGTAAGAACTATCATAATTTTCAAGGTTTGGTAGCTGAGTTAGCAATTCCTGACTAGTCCAGATTTTTTCATAATAATCCTGTTCCCAAACATGCATATAATAACAATTATCAGGCATACTAAACTGTTTATATGATCCTATCACAAAATCTGTATCATACTCTACTATTTTTGAATATAGTACTTCTAAATAGTCCGATTCCACCCAATCATCCGAATCAATAAACGTGATATATTTACCTTTTGAATACTTAATCCCCAAATTACGTGCTGATGCGAGACCTCCGTTTTCCTTCTCAAAATAATGGAAACGAGCATCTTTATCAACATATTCTTTACAGATATCTGCTGATTTATCTGGAGATCCATCATTTATTAGCAAACATTCGAAATTTTGATAGGTCTGATTCTGAATACTATCCAAACATTGTCTCAAATATTTCTCGACATTGTAAATAGGTACAATAATACTAATTAAGGCTTTACTTTCATAATCTGCTATTTTAGATAGTAGTTTTTGTTTTTCTTGTTTGTATAACTGTTTATACTGATTATTCTCTGGTACAAATTCGATGTCATGATAATTCAAATGTAAATATTTTAGTTTTTCAACTAATAATTTCGTTCTATCACTCTCATCTTTAAAAAACAAGTCATATTTTTCGAATATCTTAAATACATCTAATTTTTCTTCTGAAAACTCTTTAGTAGTGATTGAATTTGGACGAATCCTGTAACCATAGATAACTTTTGGTAATTTAATCCATTTTCCTGAATGACTTACCAACTCGGGAATAACTGCTAAATCTTCAAATATCCACCCCTCTGGAAAAAAATCTTCTGTTAATAAACTTTTTCGAAACAATTTTGGAAAAACGCTAACTCTCAGCTCATTTAATGCCAATTCTCCCAATTTGTCATCCTTGGTTATTAATATTTTTTTCTCAAAATTATGAGAAACATTATCAACTTTTATTTCATCATGGAAATTTTCAATCATTCCTTCTATAATATCAACATCATCTTCAATGTGTTCTATTAAAGTTTCTAAGAAATCAGAATAAATATAATCATCACTATCTACAAAAGCTACAAAAGTAGACTCTTCTCTAATATGACTAATCCCTGTATTTCTAGCTCCACTTAAACCTTTATTAGATTGATTGATTAGTTTGAAACGACTATCTTCTAGATACTCTTCCGCAATTTGTTGTGAGTTATCCGTGGAACCATCATTAACCATAATGCATTCAAACTTCTTATAAGTTTGATTCTGAATACTATCCAAACATTGTCGCAAATAATTCTCAACATTGTAGATTGGAACTATAATACTGATTAATTCATTCCCCATATACTAACTTACCTAGCCTTGATTTATTTCTATTTCCCGTTTAATCTCTTCTTTTTACAAAAAGATGCCCATCATTATAAACCACACTGTTTGCTGGAATATCATTGCGTATGAGGCAACCTGCTCCGATAATGGTATTATCCCCAATCGTCACTCCTTTTAAAATCGTGACATTACTTCCTATCCAGCAATCTCTACCAACTCTAATCGGAGACGTAGTCCACTGCCACTTTTCAATTCTCTCTGCTGTATAAGTATGATTATGGTCATAAAAACGGACACCTTCTCCAATCATGGTTCCAGATCCGATTTCGATGCGGTCAATACAGTTTATACTACAGTAGTTATTCAAAAAGACTCCTTCATAAAGAATAAGCTTTCCAGCAGGTAGTTGAAAACTCTCAAAATTACGGCAAGTAACCTTCTGAGCGACACATAGACTAGCAGAAGATCCTATCTCAAAGGAATTCCATGCGCCTTCCTGATAAATACGGTCCAAGTCATTTACGGTGATATGAGGCTGATTCAAACAATCTAAAATCGCCTCAACCATTGCTTGAGGAGTAGAGGAAGAATAGCATTCTTGTCCTTGTTGACCATGCATAGTATTATCAAAAGCAAGAACTCTCTTGCCAGCCTGAGAAAACCGTGCCACCACCTGATCTACTTCTTCATAATGGTTGATATCCAGTAACACATCACAAACTCTCATCAAAAAAGAAATACTAGCTTCATCAGTTACTGTATGTAAGCGCACATTTCCCTTTGATTGTAATTCTAACATTCTATCTGAAAATACAACGGGAGCTGCAATATGAAAACAAACTTGTGGGAGCTGGTCCAAGAGATACAGCAAGTGTTCAATCTGGTCACTAACAGTTAAAATTAAAGCATCACCAATCATCTTCAGCTCCATCCCCTTGCACATTCTCTCAGTTTTTCAATCATATCTCCGACTTGATCTGTCTGATACGTTAGCTGCCCCATGTCTATCGTTTTAGTATTTTCAAAAGCGAAGACTGGTTTCCCATTTTCTGTAAAATATTCTAAAAATTCTTCCGTCTTTTCCCCGTGATTGATATCCAAAAGAACTTGACAGTCCTCTTTTAGCTCTCTATCCAAATCAACTAAATAGTGGATTCCTGAATAGAGGGTGACATTCGGATACCGAACTATTTGAGCTAGGGAGTCACTGACCATTACTCGAGCTGCTATCTTAAACTGAATGAATGGTAAGGATTGAATCAATGTTTCAATTTGTTCAATATGGTCTGAAGCTGTATAGATGAGACAAGTAAACGGTTCTTTTATAGGATAGACATGAGACTTCTGTAGCGGATGTAAGTGATAATTTTGTCCCAATTCTGTCCATTCTAGATTATGGTAATACCACCAAACATCACGATAGGTTTGAGCCGCCAAATCTTTCCACGGTTTCCTATGAGAAAGATAATGAATAATACCAGGATAATCCTGACCTGCAGGTAATTGATAATCAGTGAACTGCTTATGAATGACAATATGATTATAATCAAAGTCTAGTTCCAGCCATTTATGCTCAAAAAGCATATTCAAGATACTCTGATCTGCCTGATCCACCTTATCATGCCATTCATTAGTCAAATCAATCAACCTTTGAGTCATCTGTTCTTGTTTCCACAGGTCATTATTAATTAAGAGAACACCTGCATTAAAAATTTCCCGACCGAAATAGGCTCTGCCCCCGAAATCTCGAATAGCTGCCAAAGGATAATCTTGTAAGTCTGTAGCAAACAAATCATCCAGATTTTTCGTTACAACTAAATCACAGTCCAAGTAGAGGGCCTTGTCTTCTTGCACGAAATCAGCTATGAAATAGCGTAAAAAAACTGTGTAACTAATATCCGTTTTATAACGTGAAATTTGCTCAGAAGTTACCCGACAATTGATAATTTCTGAATCAAACTTCTCTAAGCGCTTATTTAATTGCTTGATCCATTCATTAGGAAAATCACTATTAATCAGATAAAAACGAAGCGAACGATTGTGAAAACAGATAGATTTAATCGTGGTCAATACTTGGTCTACATAGGCATAATTCGCCGCTAGGACAATGGCTTTCTTTTGTGTTTTCTTAGTTTTTTCAAGTTTGTCTAGTAGATGTTTTTTTGCCTCAAACTCTTTATAGGTAGGAGTTTCTCCTAAGCCACTGACCTTCCCGTTAGAAAGACTTCCTTCTAACATCTGACGATAAATAGCTAAATGTTTTTCTAAAGGATATCCTAGATTAGCTAATAAAGTGATACGTTCAGACATGGCATCAACTAAGGCATGCATCCACTTTTCTGTCCAGGTCCTAGATAAACTATTATTTCTGATGCGATAAGAATAGATTCCTTTATGGATATAAACAATCTTTTCGGCCAACAAATAAATCTTTTGATTGAGGTAACCATCCTCTCCTAATTTACCTATGTCGAAGCGTAATTGCTCAAACAATCCTGCATTATAAAGTTTACCCCAAGCAGATATCAAAGCAAAACTCTTCATTTCTTGAGATTCATACAAGTTCTCAAAGATAGAAACATTATCATATACCTTCTCATAATAGGAGTCTCCCAATATATGGAAGTAGAACATTCCTTCGCTTTCGTTGAAAGAATAGTAATTCCCAACTGCTATATCAGCCTGATATTCCACTATTTTTTTGTATAGAGTTTCTAGGTAATCCTGTTCAATCCAATCATCTGAGTCTACAAAAGTCACAAAATCTCCGGACATATTTTCCAGACCGGTGTTTCGTGCAGCAGACAAGCCAGCATTTTCTTGTTCTATATAGATAATTCGGTGATCGATTTCTGCAAATTCTTTACAAATCTCGCCTGATGCATCAGTAGAACCATCATTAACGACAACAATCTCAATATTTTTATATGTTTGAGCAATAATACTATCTAGGCATTTTCTCAGATAGCTTTCCACATTGTATACCGGTACAATGACCGTTATTTTATCATCCACTAGCGTTTTTCTCCTTATATTTATTATACAATTTTTTAGTCAAAATTTCAGCTATATAATAGTAAAAACCCCTTGAAAATTCTACTTTTTCAAGGGGTTTCTATTCTTTACGTGCGCGAGTTAGCTTACCCTAAATTTATAGGTTATCTTACTCTTCTTCATCACGCTTACGACGTTTCGCAACTAGGCCTAGACCTCCCACAGCTGTCAAAACTCCAAGGAGTACAGATGATTTAGAAGCTTCTGTACCAGTATTTGGCAATTGCTGTCTTGACTCACCTGCTGATTCTGACGTATTTCCAGCTTGTGAGTTCGAATTGTTTACTGAAGCTGAGGCACTTGTTGATGCTGATTCAGATGCTGATGTGCTTGCTGAAGCTGATGCACTTGTTGATGCTGATTCAGATGCCGATGTGCTTGCTGAGGCTGAAGCATGATGTGCTTGCTGAAGCTGACGCACTTGTTGATGCTGATTCAGATGCCGATGTGCTTGCTGAAGCTGACGCACTTGTTGATGCTGATTCAGATGCCGATGTGCTTGCTGAGGCTGAAGCACTTGTTGACGCTGAGGCCGACGCACTTGTTGATGCCGAAGCCGATGCGCTTGTGCTTGCTGAAGCTGAAGCACTTGTTGATGCTGAAGCCGACGCACTTGTTGACGCTGAAGCCGATGCGCTAGTGCTTGCTGAAGCTGATGCACTTGTTGACGCTGAAGCCGATGCGCTAGTGCTTGCTGAAGCTGATGCACTTGTTGATGCTGAAGCCGACGCACTTGTTGACGCTGAAGCTGA
>QWCF01000583.1_pt1 | contig 13434 bp, 10 predicted proteins | sample 1972521 | NCBI WGS metagenome assembly QWCF01 (sample SAMN09866715, study PRJNA288562) | Human oral metagenome isolate term4_saliva, whole genome shotgun sequencing...
ACCACGCCAATGCCATTTATCACTCATTTTCCAATTAGATTCTAAGGCCCAATCTGATGAGGAAGTCGGGGTTTTATTTGCTGGGTTTTCATCAATACGAGAATTACTTAAGTAATAAATTTGACCTGCAGATAAATTAAAGCGTTCTTCGCCACCAATATCATAAAAACGCGTTGTGCCACCCAAGGTAATTTGATTTGCCGATGAAATTCGGTCTAAACCACTATAACGGCGATCACGAAATAGAGAATAGTAATCTTGCTGTACTAATGCTGAATCGTAACCAAATCCTAAATATTCATTATTAAGTTTTGAACCAATATTGCTTTGATTTCGGTAAGGACGATATAAATACTGCACGTGCGGTTCGAAAGTTTGTGTATAGTCTTTTAAGAACGTTGTATCGCGTGCTAATACGCTTTGTAAATCAACTTTAAATTGCGGAATAACTCGATTTACAGTTTTTTGCACGTCCTCTGCATTTTTTCCTGAACCTTTTTTCTGATCGTAGCGAGTCGCATAAAGTTTAGTTTCAATATTCAAACTGCCGTATTTATTTGACATTAAAGAATTTAGGCTAGGCTCTACATGGAAACGCCATGCAGTTGGCATTAATTCACTGTCATTATCAAAACGAACAGCTTGTGAATGTAATTTGAAATTTAACCATCCATTAGCCAAATCATGTTTGTAGTAATTGAAATCTAATTGTGGCATTGCACGATAAGGGCCGATGTCCACTTCATCAAAAATCTGGAACTGATGTGCAGAAAGAGAAAAATTATAATTTTGTTGATAATAAGCTACGCGAGCATATTGGTTTGCGTAGCCATCAGTACTGCGACCATAAACGGACTCAAAATCACTGAAATAACGTTTATCGCTTACTCGGATATAATCAATATTTAAGCGCCAATTTTGTAAAAAGCTAGAATTGTGATTCCAATAGAACAAATGACGTTTTCGATTATCACTAGAATATTCAGAGTAACGATCGTTACCTAAATATTCTCCTGCGACTTTACCCTCGCCAATAGGGGTTAAATAGCGAAATTCCCCATTTGCTTGCCAACCACGGCGAGACATATATTTCGGGGTAAAAGTAAGATCGTAATTAGGTGCGATATTCCAATAAATTGGTTGTGCATACCAAAGACCATCTCGGTTAGATGTCCCCGCACTTGGAATCAATAAGCCAGAACGACGACGATCTCCAATGGGTAATTGTAAGTAAGGGGTATAAAAGACAGGAACACCATGCACTTTGAAACGAGCATGCCACATTTCAGCATATTCTTCTTTCACGTATTGACGAATTTCTGACGCATCTATAGCCCAAGTATTATTACCTTGCAAACATAAAGTAAAGGTGGCGCTTTTCATTACGCGATAATTATTACTTAATGTTATATCATCAGCCTTACCTCGACCTTGACGACCGACAAATTCATATTCTGAATTTGTTAAATTGCCATCATGACTATCTAAATTAAACTCCGCATCTTTACCCAACATATTGATCTGATTATCTTTATAATCAAATCCATCGCGGACATAAGCCATGCGTAAAGGTGTTGGCTGGTTGCCTGATTGTTTTACCTGCACGGATTGTGCTAACAAATGACGATTGCCTTGTTTCAAATCTACGTTACCTCGATAGGTAGCATTATTTGACTGATTAATTTCTGCACTATCTGCTTCAATATATATAGGCAGAGAATTCACATCGCCCGTCATGATTTCACCGCTAAATTTTGGCACGCCCATTAAACATTGTTCATGTAAATCCGCCAAACTTTGTTGGCTATAAAGTGCGGTCAAAATAGCAAGTGAACTTAAAGCGTATTTTTTATTCATCGTCTTGTTTTAATTTGTCAGAAAATTGGTCAGATTATACTGGAAAAAGGTCAAGGCTAGTAATATTTTTCAATAAACTGTTGATGGGATGTATCTAGATTTTTCTATAACTTTACGTGCATAAAATTAAAAAACTCAGCAAAAGCCGAGTTTTTCTTATTTTACAACGTTAAATGTCAACGGAGCATAAACAATTTTACCTACTTGAACTTGGATTGTATATTGGCCTTAAGGATCCTTTTCTCAAATTCCCAGCTATTAACCATCTTTTACCTAAATCAGTTGGGGGCTCCAGACTTATCATAGATTGAAAGATAAAGTATTAGTTGCGGTTATTTTGGAACATCGGACATTGTAAATACGGATTTACGTATAAAGAAAGTACGGCGAATATTAATGATTTTTCATTATTTAAATAAAGTATGAATGATTAAAATTCATGGTGTTTTAGGATAGTTAAAGCTATTGTACCACCAGTACGCTAATACATCCCATATCTTCTAGCATTAAATTCGATACCCCAAATAAGAATGGGTAGTTGCCAGAAGATGCTTGATCAAATTTCACTAAAATTTGAGTTTTGTTTTTTACCCAAACTGTATCTTTCCAAGCTAATTCTTCAGCTTGGAATTGATGTTCTCCTTGGATTTCCACCACAAATTTGGCACCTTGAATAGTAAATCCAACAGGTAAACTTGCATTTAAAATCCAGCGTTCAATTGTTCCTTTTCGGGCTATTACATCAACTTTGCGTGGGTCAAAACGTCTTTGGTTAATTAAACCGTTTGTGACATCAATATTAAATTCTCGAGTTTGTGCAACGGCTTGTTGTAACATTGCTGGAGCATCCGTTCCGAAAGTGAGGTTTGGTTGTTTGTTAAATGCGGATATTTGTCCTTGGGCTCGTAATTCAAGCACTGTGTTATCAGCGAGTTCATCGCTTGAGATCAACATATTTTTCATTTTGTCGTACAAGCCACGTTTACTTCCGCTAATGAGAGATACGTTGTCAATTTCATTCATATTAACCAGTATTTCTGCGCGTTCTCCTGGCGAGAGAACCAAAGATTTGACCGGTTTAGCCTGTGGTAAGAAACCTAAATCTTGTGCAATAAGTAGTATTTCTTGATCATTATCTAAGCGCAAATCATAAGCACGAGCTAATGAAGCATTGAGCAAACGTAAACGAATCCAGCCGCGTGCGACATCTAAATATGGTGCTTCAATACCATTTACTAATAAGCGATTGCCTACAAAGTGCGGTTGATTTTGTTTGAATAATTGGAGACCATCATTATTAAATTCCATATCTTGTAAAATCAATGGAATGTCATCAACGCCATATTTATTGGGAAGATTCGCTTTTAGGCTTTGCTCATCTTCAATCAACCACATTCCAGCTAAACCACGATAGGTTTGATAGGCTGAGTTGGCTAATGTTGCGGAACGATACCAACAGCTTGCTGCGGGTTGTTCAATAGGCACGATGGGTGCCCAGGACTCGCCTTTTTTTAGTATTCTAGCCGCTCCACCAAACAGTTCACCCGATGCTTGTAAGCCTTGAATAGATAAGGCAACGGATTGTGGCAAATTGTTATGATAATTAAGTTTAGCAAAGCTACCTGATTTGATTTTAATGGTTGGGCCAAGATAATTACCGTTGAATCCCCATACTGTCACATTGTGTGAGCCATCTAGGGGATAATTCATTTCCTGCATTGTTAATACAATCGGGCGACCGTGACGAACTTCAATTAGTGGTGGCACAACTAATTTTTCACGGCTTGCCGCTAACAATGGTGCTGGCACAGTGGAAAGTGCGGTAGAAATCGCAGCTGTTTTTAATAATTGACGGCGAGAAAGGCGTGGCATTTTAGTTTCCTTTTGCTATCTCTTCATCAAGTTCGGCAATGCGTTTTTCCATTAGATCATGACAATAAGCCGCAAGATCTCGAACATTGTCTTTGGTATAGCCTGAAACATCGATTGGACCCATTATTTCGCAAATCACTTTGCCATTATCCCAGCGATTTAAATTAATTTTATTATGCGTGGTTGAGCAAACGACTGGAATAATCGGTACACCTGCTGAAATTGCCGCATGGAATGCACCCGTTTTAAAGGGTAATAAACCGCGACCACGACTGCGAGTGCCTTCCGGGAACATCCAAATAGATAAATTATCTTCATTAATTCGTCGTGCGAGCTGCGACATCGTACTGTGTGCTTTTGTGCGGTTTTCTCTATCTAAGAAAATATTACCCGTTACCCAATACAGAATGCCGAAGAAGGGGATCCAAATTAAACTTTTTTTACCCACACTCACTGTACGAGGTTGCACCATATAAGAGATTGTCACCATATCATAATTGTTTTGGTGATTACCGATATAAATCGCACAGCCAATCTGCTCTTGATTTTGAGGAATACGATGTTCTACTTTTAAGCCAAAAAGTGGATATAAACGCCCAAACCAACGTGCAACAATGCCTACGTTACTTGGATTTTTAAAGCGGATAAAAGAATAAATCGTACCCAGTACACAAATTAGAATACAGCAGATTAATACGAGGAAAATTCGAAGTAGTTTTAACATGAGGATGTCCTATACAAAATTTCGTTAAAGTATAGCAAATTCAATATCAATATGTGCTAATCTAAACAAAAATCGTGGAATTTTTATGAAACATAGCTATTTTATTTCTGATTTGCATCTAAGCGAAAATCGGCCTGAATTGACCGCACTTTTTGTTGATTTTATGCAGAATCTCGCCCCACAGGCTGAACGGCTTTACATTTTGGGTGATCTTTTTGATTTTTGGATTGGTGATGATGAGCAATCCGCATTGATTCAACAAGTTAAAGATTTAATTAAGTCTGTAAGCGAGCAAGGTGTGCAATGTTATTTCCAGCATGGTAACCGAGATTTTTTGATTGGCGAAGATTTTGCGAAAGAAACGGGGATTCAGTTTTTACCTGATTATCAACTAATCACACTTTATGATAAAAAAATCTTACTTTGTCATGGCGATACGCTTTGCATTGATGACGTGGCTTATCAACAATTTCGCCGTAGAGTGCATCAAAAATGGCTGCAGCGTTTGTTTTTGTGCTTGCCATTAAAAGTGCGGGTGAAAATTGCGGAGAAAATTCGGGCGAAGAGTAATCAAGATAAACAAGTTAAATCACAGGAAATCATGGATGTAAATCAAGCCTTTACGACAGAGAAAGTACAAGAGTTTGGTGTAAATTTATTAATTCACGGGCACACACACCGTGAGGCGATTCATCAACAAGAAGGATTTACGCGAATTGTATTAGGGGATTGGCGAAAAAATTACGCGTCAATTTTAAAAATGGATGAAAGCGGAGAATTCGGTTTTATTAAAGATTAGAAGTACGGTGAAAAATCACCGCACTTTTGATGTTAAGATTTTGTTCGAGCAAACGCCGCGGCTTCAGCGATTAATTCATCGCTTGGGCGTTGATGTGTATAAAGTTCAAATTGTTCTACAGCCTGAAGTACAATCACTTCTGCGCCAGAAATGGTTTGTTTTCCTTGTGCTTGAGCATAACGAATAAAGGGCGTTTCAGCAGGAATGGCCACTACATCAAACGCGACACTAGCATTATCAATGAGCGCTTTTGGAAAGGCTAAATCCATTTCTTCCTTGTCTCCTTTCATGCCGATTGGCGTAACATTAACTAAAATGTCAGCCTTTTGGTTTTCTAAAGAATCAATGTATTCGTAGCCGTAAAGTGCGGCGAGATATTGACCTGTTTTTACGTTGCGTGCGTAAATTTTTAACTTCTCAAAACCTGAATTTTTAAAGGCAGCCACAACGGCTTTTGCCATACCACCACTGCCATGAACAATGACTTTAGCATTTTTATTTAAGTGATATTTTTCAATTAATTTTACGATGGCAATGTAATCAGTGTTATATGCACGCAAAAAGCCATTATCGTTCACTATTGTATTTACGGATTCAATTGCTTGTGCTGACGGATGAATTTCATCTAAAAATGGCATACAAGCTTCTTTGAATGGCATTGAAACTGCACAACCACGGATGCCTAATGCGCGCACGCCTTTGATGGCGTGTTCAATATCTTGCGTGGTGAATGCTTTATAAATGAAATTCAAGCCTAGTTTGTCGTACAAGTAATTGTGAAAGGTGGTACCGAAATTGCCTGGACGACCCGATAAAGACATGCAGAGTTGGGTATCTTTGTTGATCATGGGGTCTCCTTATATGTTTAAATTCATTCCATCATCAATGCTGATAAAATATTGGTTCATATCGAAAGCAGGTTTTGCCGCTTTATCTTGACTCACAATGCGAGCAGGTACACCAGCGGCAGTGGCATATTCCGGCACAGGGTGAAGCACAACAGAATTTGCCCCAATTTTGGCGTATTTACCCACTTCAATATTACCGAGAATTTTTGCCCCCGCCCCAATCATGACACCCTCGCGTACTTTAGGATGACGATCGCCTGATTCTTTTCCTGTACCGCCAAGCGTTACGCCTTGCAAAATTGAGACATCATTTTCGATTACAGATGTTTCCCCCACAACAATACCTGTTGCATGGTCGAACATGATGCCGTGACCAATTTTTGCTGCGGGATGAATATCGACATCGAAAGCCACGGAAATTTGGTTTTGTAAATAAAGGGCAAGAGATTTACGGTTTTGATTCCATAAATAATGGGTGATTCGATAGCTTTGAATCGCATGGAAACCTTTTAAATAAAGCAATGGAGTGGACCATAATTCTACAGCTGGGTCTCGGTGGCGGACAGCTTGAATATCGCAAGCAGCACAATCAATGATCGACGGATTGGCTTGATAGGCTTCTTCAATAATTTCACGGAGAGAAATAGCCGGCATAATAGGATTGGCTAATTTGTTCGCTAATAAATAACTTAGCGCACCGCCCAGATTTTGATGTTTTAAAATCGTAGAGTGAAAAAAACTCGCAAGCATAGGTTCGTTTTCGGCAAGTTCTTTGGCTTCTTGGCGAATATGTTGCCACACATCTAATGTCATTTTTCCTCCTGTTGCCTGCTTTCAGACTACGCGTTGATATATGTTAATCATAGCTGAATTTGTGTATATACGGAAAGATCTATTAAAAACAAAAGTGAAACAGGCTAGAAATAATTTCTAACGAGGATATTACTTATTCACTGGGCGGAATTTAAACGGCACAATGGATATGCCATTTTTTCCATTTTTTAGTTGATAAAATTGAGGGTAGTTAAAATTACGTTGAACGATATTGTAAGGATTTTTATCGCCTTCCAGTTTAGCATTTTGATAAAGTTGATTAATCTCTCGCACTTTTTCATCTTTTTCACCATCGCAGCGGCGATAGATTTCGAGACGATTAGATTCATCTAAAATGTAAACATTGAAGCTGTCATCGGAATTATCTTCAAAAAAGAATTGTAGGAATCCTTCACTTGCGAAGGCATCCATTTCTGGTGGATAGCGACGACTTTTTTGGTTTGTCTCGCCATCTTCAATTGGTGTTTGTAAAACTTCGTCAAAATCCACCGCACTTTCAGCTTCATTACAGACCGATTCATTTCTGATTTCTTGTAAGCTAATCCCGCGATCTTCAAAAAATAATTGCCAGTTTTTACCCGCTACGCGTAAGCGTGATGTTTGACAAGGTTGTTGAATATCACCAACTTGGATGCTAACGCATCGATTGACTAATCCCATCACTAATTGGCGTAAATCTTGGCGATAACGTTCGCTATAACAATAGACTTGGATGGAATCTGGGCGATTAACGCCACGATAAATTTTGTTAGAAAGTACTTTTAGCGCAAGCAAAATGGCGTTTTGCCCTTCAAAATGGAGCGTTCGGATTTCGTTCCACACATTGCGATAAGTAAAATCGATACTGCCCACAAGGCTTTGTTCGAGCGATCCAAAACTAAATAAATCTCGCGATGAAATACCGGTTAATACTTCTTCTACTTTGGATGTTGGATCAGCGGTGAGATTTATGGCAATAAACAAGCTACGAATTTCGCATTGATTTAATAAATCGCTATTTTTAGGTTGTTTAGCGATGGTGCTTGGAAAAGACTGACGTAAGTTAGTGACAAAGCGTTGCAATGTGCTTAAAGTCACATTCTTGCTAAAAATTGACAATTCGGTTTTTTCAGTGAGTAAATGATTGAAATAAGCCCAAGAGACTAATTTATTTAGGCTTTCTCCGTATTCAATCACACGTTCTTTAGAGAACATAATATGGTGTGTTGGTTGATTGATAAGGTACCAACCATCTTTAAAATGTTTATTGCCGCGAACTTCCACAAAAGTCAGGTGTGCTTCTGATAAATTGTGAGATATTTGTGTGTTGAGTAAGGACACTTTGCCGGGAAGCTCTTCAAAAGCAGTATAAAGTTTGCGAGAAAGAATGTTGATATCTTGTGGCACGACGCTCGAGTGAATGTGATGCTTTCGAGCAAATTCCACTAAATTACGATAACTCAACATTAAAAATTTCATTATGTTATCGTGGTTTTCTTTTACTGCCTTAATTTTCCAAAATGGACGCTTATTGAGATGTTTTACCGTTTCTGCAGACCATCCCCATTCTTGCGCAAGGATTTCCATATAACGAATACGCCAATTATTGGTTTGGTAACGCGCAAAATCTTCCGTTGCTTTCACATAGAAACAACGGCGCACAAAATCCAAACGTTTAAATTCAGAAAGTGCGGTTAAATATCGGGTTACTTTTGCAAGAATGGCAATGTAAGGATCAAAATGGTGATCTGGATCGGTATTACCAGCAAGTAAATCTCGCTTAAAAGTGCGGGCAATTAAGCAAGTGTTTGGGTATTCCTTGGAATAGGCTTCCAACAACAAAATTTTGAGCACAGATTTATAAGGCGAATCAATCCCTTTATAAAGATGCCATAAGCTAGCACCGAAATATTCGTTTGCAGAAAATTGCCCTAAACCGCCGAAATCTACCCAATCATTTGGGTCAATTTCCCCTTCCGTAATTAAACGAGCGACCTCTTTTTCATAGTCTTTTTCATTTTCTACCCATAAATGCAACCAAAGTAGAGGTTTGCCTGCTAAGCGTACAGCGGAGCGATAGAATTCATCAAGCAATAACATATATTGCGCAGAGCCGCTATTTTCAATAGTTAGTGGGTCAGCATAATGTTCATTGCGGAAACGTTGTTGAACCATCAAATAAAAATTAATTTCCACATTAAATTGCATTGCCCATTCACTAATCCGTTTAGTTTTTTGGATAAGAAGAGCGTGTTCATCAGGAGTTAAGTTATCTCGGACACAAATCCAAGTATCAAGATCGGAAGAAGAGGTTTGACTTATTGACCCAAAGCTACCCATTAAATAAACGCCTAGAATGGGTGGCAAAACTTCGTGAAAATTTACCTCACTTTTGAGTGTTGAAGGCTTATGATCGGCATAGTGAATAGCGTATTCATTGGTTAGCCATTTTTTTTGATAATCAGATGCGAGGAAATTTGCAATACCAGAGGGGGCGTGAATAACATAGCCAGGAAGTTGCGGATGGTTTAGGTGTAAAAGTAAAGGAACAACCGCTAAAACGTGTTGGAATGCATCGCCTGAACCTTGTAATGCACGCTCAAAACGGCGTTGATCCAAGGCGCGAACCCATTGTTTTGCTTGTGCTAGATTACATTCCACGCGGCGTCCCTACCAGAACAACAAAAATTGGTGAACAATTTACCACTTAGGGAGTATAAATGCAAAAAATTGTGATGCAAATCACAGTTTGTGAAGAATCCGAGACTTTAAATCATCAGAAAGCAAAATAAATGACGAGAAATCTTATTTTTAATTCAATTTCTCATATCTGAGGTGTTTCTTATATCAACAATCAAAATGACTTTCTAACCTAAGAGTGATAGGATAACCCTCAATTTCATTGCGTAAAGTACTTAATTTCACTAATGTAAGGATTTACATTTCTTTACAGTTGGTGGAAGAACTGCTCCGTATTTTTCTTGTCAAAGCGAACGCATTACAGATTTTAAAAATAAGCCTAAGGGAAAAATATTGTGATTTTCCTAAAGGGCAATAATTTGAATTTATTGAATACCTTACTCAATCTGACTTATTAAGGAATTTATATGGCAAAAGATCAATCTAACGACCTCACTGAACAAGTCGGTGATACGCTGGAAACGGTGGTTGAAAAAACTGAAACGATGCAGCCAGTTACACAAACTATTGTGAAAAAAACAGGTACAGCATTGAGTTTATTGGCAATTCTCATTGCGCTAGGTGTGGGTGGGGCTGGTTATTATTTTGGTCAGCAACAAGTAGCTGAAATTCAGCAAAAATTAACCGCACTTGAAAGCCAAAGTGGTGTAGCGGTTTCTGTCCCTGTGTCTGATAATAGTGGACAGGTTACACGATTAGAGCAAGGCTTAAAAAACGCACAAGATAAAGTCGAGCAACTTGAGCAATTAGTTGCAGGCAAAATAAGCGAAATTGCTACGTTACAAGCCCAAGTAAAACAAGTTAGTCAACTGGCTGGTGCACAACAACCGAGTGACTGGTTATTTTCCGAAGCAGATTTCTTGTTAAATAACGCCTTGCGTAAACTTGTTTTAGATAACGATGTTGATACAGCTATTTCTTTATTAAAATTGGCTGATGAAACACTCGTTAAGGTAAATAATTTACAGGCCAATACGATTCGTACTGCAATCAATCAAGATTTAAAACAACTTCTTTCACTTTCAAGTGTAGACCAAAATGCAGTAATGCAAAAACTTTCACAGCTTGCTAACACTGTGGATGAGTTACAAGCGCTGAATGTGAATTTTGATGAAGTACCAGAAAAGAGCGGTAAATTATCTGATGATATTGCAGATTGGCAGCAAAATGTGGAAAAGAGTGCAACTTCTTTCCTAAATCACTTCATTCGTATTTCGCCAAAACAAAGTGTGGATAAAAAAGAATTGCTTGCACCAAACCAAGATATTTATCTGCGTGAGAACATTCGTTTACGTTTACAACTTGCTATTATGGCCGTGCCACGCCAGCAAGATGAACTTTATAAACAATCTTTAGATGCGGTTGCTTCTTGGGTTCGTAGCTATTTCGATACGAGTGCAGAAGTGACGCAAAATTTCTTAAAATCAGTAGATGAGCTGGCTGACTCTTCTATTTATGTAGATGTGCCAGAGCAATTAAAAAGTTTGACCTTGCTTGATAAATATCTCAATCGTGCGCCGTTAGATGTTCAAAAGGTAGAAATTGAAGCGGATAAAGCGATTGAAACTATGCCTAAAGCTGAAGGTGCGGTAACAGAAGCATCTGCACCAGAAAAACAAGAATCTCAACCGGCAAAAGCTGAGCCACAAAAATAAGGATAGCCTATGTTTAGAGTGCTTTTTTTAATGCTAGCATTGCTTGCTGGGTTGATTGCAGGGCCTTATCTTTCTGGTCAGCAAGGCTATGTTCGTATTGAAACAACAAATAATATCGTTGAAATGTCGATTACGACATTAGTGATTTTCTTCGTGATTGCTTTAGCGATTATTTATGGCTTGGAATGGATCGTAACGCGTTTTCTACGTTTGAGTCGCGGTTCTTATAATTGGTTTTCTAGCCGTAAACGTGTGAGAGCGCAGAAACAAACCCTTGAAGGTTTGATGAAGATGAATGAAGGGGATTACGCCAAAGCAGAAAAATTGATTGGTAAGAATGCCAAACATTCTGCTGAGCCTGTGTTAAACCTCATTAAAGCAGCTGAAGCAGCACAACAACGTGGTGATGAATTTAGTGCAAATCGCTATTTGATTGAAGCCACTGAATTAGCTGGCTCAGATAATTTGCTGGTGGAAATTGCCCGCACGCGTATTTTATTGCAACAAAACAAATTGCCGGCAGCGCGCAGTTCTGTGGATAGCTTGCTAGAAATGGCTGGTCGCAATAAAGAAGTGCTAAAACTGGCGGTAGAAATTTATCTTCGTTCTAAAGCTTATCAAGCTCTCGATAAGATTTTAGACGGTGTTGAAAATAGTGGTTTATTTAGTGCTGAAGAGTTCAAAGATCTTCGTTCTCAAACAGAAAATGGTTTGCTTGATGAGAAAATGAATGAAGAAGGCGTAGATGGTTTGCTTGAATGGTGGGATGCTCAGTCTCGTAGTCGTCGTAATAATATTGATCTCAAAGTTGGTTTAATTCAGCGTTTAATTGATTGTAATGATCATGAGTCAGCATCAGAATTTACTGTTGAAGTATTGAAGAAAATTGGCGATAATACTAGTATTAGCAAAGAACTTTGTACTCAAATTACACGTTTACAACCAGAAGATAACAGTAAACTTCTCAAGCTAATAGAAAAACGTGCAAAACGTGCAGATGAGAAACAAAAATGCTGTATCAATCGTGCTTTGGGTTATTTATATGTTCGTAACAATGAATTTGCTAAAGCAGCAGACGTATTCAAAAACGTGATGGCTTGCCCTGAACAGTTAGAGCCAAATGATTTGATGATGGCATCTTATGTATTTGAACAAGCGGGCGATAAAGCATTAGCTGAGCAAGTTCGCCAAGATAGTTTGAAATCAGTGATGGCAATTCAAGATGTCGCCCTAGAAAGTGCGGAAGAAAAAACAGAAGAAAATTCAACCGCACTTTTAGAAAGCAAATCTGAGTAACTCAACTTAAAAGACAAAACGCACTTCAAGTGAAGTGCGTTTTTTGTTGCTTTGAATCTAAAACTATATATTTTTCAGTTTATTAGAATATAACACCAAACAGAGTGCGATCACCATAATCAAAATAGCGCCTGCAAATAAGATGGTATCTACCGAGCTTTCATGATTAACAATGATTAAACGCAACATCGCAGTGATCCCAGCATAAATAAAATAGCGCAAAGGGAAGTGATAGCCGCTTTTAAAATACTGTACAATCAAGCCAATAAACCCGAAATATAAGAAAAACATCACTGCTTGTTCAGCTACATCATAAGGCACGATAGTAGAAGTATTGAGCACCATCATCGCTAAAGTATAAGTGATTTTTCCAAGGGCAATGATGAGTACAATCGCCAACGCAATCAATGCCGTGCAAAGTACGATTTTCAATACACTAGTAATAATTCGTGGTAATTTTTCTAATTCTGGAGATTCTTCCATTTTTTATTCCTTACAGCAAAAATCAAAGGCTCATATTCTAATGCAAGATTGTAAAGTTGGTCAAAGTCATTTGGAAAAATAAAGTGTGGTGGAATTAGAAAAGTCTATTGTTTTTAGGATTTCAATGTCTTTCTTTTTCATCTTTGGCTTCGCTATTTTCGGTGTTTGAAGGTTTGTATAAGGCGATTTTACGCCATCAAGCCCTCTTTCCCGAAATGCTTTTAGCCAATAAATGACGAGGGCGTGGGAAATTTTATGAAGTTTCGTCACCTCACGGATACCATAATCCTGTTCGGTGACGAGTTTGATAATTTTCAAACGAAATTGATAAGAGTAGGACATAATCTGCACCTCAAATTAGGTGTCCAGGTTTTGGGGTGCAGATCA